>JAABUP010004875.1_pt1 | contig 21409 bp, 34 predicted proteins | sample 5559201 | NCBI WGS metagenome assembly JAABUP01 (sample SAMN10711887, study PRJNA513373) | rock metagenome | isolation source: Antarctica rocks | place: Antarctica | reverse complement strand
AACCATTCCACCCCCCCCCCCCCCCCCCGCGGCCCGGGCTCGCTTCGCTCGCTCCCGCAGAGTAACCGAACTCCAAGCCACCGCCCTCCAGCGTCTCTTCCCCTCCACCCGCATAGCCTCCCTGCGCATCCACGCCATCCGCGAGGACTACGAGGACGCCTATCCCTCCTCCCACTCCAACTCCCTCTGGGGATGGGTATCTTTCGACGCCATCTCACGTGCCTGTTTACTTGGTCTCACGTCCGAAGGCTGGGGGGGACATGAGGTGTTTTATACGGTCGCGAGTGATATTTGTTGGGAGGGTGGACTGGAGTATGAGAGTAGATTGGGTGCTGGGGAACGGGCCAAGGGGATGGAAGAGGAGAGGGTGGGGACGAGGGAGTTGATTAAGAGGTATTATCCGGATGCAGAGGTTGATGAGGGGTGGTGGAAGGAGGATGGGAGGAGGGGGTGTTTTGATTGTACGAAAGCGGAGAGATTGTTGGGATGGCGGCATGATGCATAGGATGTGGTTTGTAGGCTCAATCTTTAGGCGTTCGACCGGACCGTTCATGACCACATGACGAGCTGGAAGGTGTCGCTTTGATAAGTCATCAGGTTTGGTGACGGCTCGATCGGCGATAGCATACAGCTCCGTCATAGTATACAGGTTCGTCAAAGTATACAGCTTCGTCTCATAATACACCGTCCAAATGCAGCTTAGACCTTCACAAATGACTTGTTAGACAGCGCGAGCAATCTCCGAAACGCCTGTCCGTCATCAGAACAATTTCGCGCACACCCAATTGAACAGGAACCCACATGGTCCCTATTCGATACCAACGCAAACGTCACCGTCTATCCCGAAGACTGATCAGCACTGATGCTTGGATGTAGCGGGAATACAGCTCCCACCGTTCCATCGGAACATTCAATCTCCAGACCCGCCGCTACTACCACCAGCAGCGACGTCTTGTCCCGCTTCTTGATCCCAACAATATCCGACATGGCAATATCAACCACTCGAGGCTTCTTCTCCTTATCCGAAAGCGCATCTGTCTGTTCCACCAGACTTCCAGACTCTGGGATTTCCAGAAGGGGATCCACCGAGGGCTTCTGAGCCTTCGTTCTGGTCGGAATGAGTGGACGGAAGGAGATAGCTTCCGCTGAGATACGAAGGTTTCCTGACGTCTTTCCGAATTGCGTAAAGTACGCTGGACCGCACATCAGCGTCACGAGGAAACATCCGAAATTGATGAGCTGACATTCCGGTCCATCATCGACGTCTGCGCCAGCTTTTCCTTGCGTCACGACGAGTCCTGGTCCCGACTTGCCAACGCTAAGCTGCATGACAGACTTTGCGTCTGATGGGAGCTATGAGGAATTAGCGTGTCTACTGCTCTTTGGCCCACGACTAAGCCTACCGAGGCATCCATTCCCACGCCGGTGGGAGCGAATGACAATTTGACCTGTCGGTCTCCCGCAGCGATCTGTCGCGATGTCTCCAATAGATCCATTCCCCGCAGTCCGAACCTCTTCAGCTTCTCCATTCTCTGCTTTTCCGGAACTTTGATTGCGTCCGGATCGGTCGCAGTCTCCGTTTTCTTGGTGGTAGGGAAGGAAACTAGTGACAGGGGTTTTGAGTCGCTTGGCTGTATTGGTCTTGTACCATCGCTGCTTGGGAAGATGAGGGGCTCGCCTGCAGCAGCTCGCTGTTTGATGAGCTGCATAGCATCTAATCCAATAAGTAAGTGTCCTTACATCTGGAAGAACTTACACTCCGCATCTGTAGGGGCATTCCCAGCCATCCACGACATCGGTTCATACCTCTCCTGCGCGGCGATGAGTGGTACGACGACGAATGCGACGATTCCAATCGCGAGCTGAAAGAGCTTGACGAGGATCCAGAGGGGACAGAAACAGGATGCGAGGGAGAAGACTGCGAGTATGGTGGCAGAGGTGGTCGCGGAAGTAGGGGATCGCCATAGGTAAAGACTGACAAGGATCAGGACCATCACAGACCCGATGCATGGGCTTACTTTTTGACCTTTTCATGCAAGTCCTGTACGGTGATAGACGGTCAGCGAGGATCGGGAAATACAGATCTGTTGGGGCATACAGCTAGGTCCCCCAGGACTACGACAATTCCAGCACCATACTCCTCCTCCAGCTCCCGCCATCGTTGTCTCAGCTCCCTCGTTCTCTTGACCTGGCTCGAATCCTCCCCCATCAGATTCTCCACCCCGAGTCCGAGCTCAGCGCCAGGTCCTCCCAGACCAAGTCCCTCTTTCGCCTTGCTAAGGTCAAACCCGATGCCGAAGCCTTGTCCTGGCTGAGATTCCCCCGAGACGGCCCCGGTTTCCGTCTCGACGAGCTCCTCGGCGAGGTCTGACACTTCTTGTGCATGCTGTCGTGCGGAAAGCTCTGCTTCGTACTGCGCCATTGAGCTGGGAGGGAAAAAGCGACGCTTAAGTAGAGGATACAGCGGGACGAGGAAGAGGGCCGGGAGAAGGGTCGAGGTGGCGACCAGTATGAGGTAGACCTAAGGGCCCAGCTTCCACTGTCAGATGGACTCCATAGTTGGGGCCACGTACCAGTACAATGATTCCAGTTTTGACCTTGTTCTTCCATAGGCAGACATCGCCAATTGCTTGTCCGACGCTCGCCCACGTTGGCTTGGCCACAGCGTATAGCCGTTCGGTATTGCTTCGTAGGCGAGCGACTGTGAAGGGTTCGATGGGTGCAAGTGGGACACTAGGTCCGACGAGGTAGCGAAAGTACTGCGGACCGATTTAGTGATGAGATAACCTGCAAAGAGAGGGATTCAACGCACTGCAGCAACATACGCCATCCAATCCACGTCGCCGACAGAAGCAGATCCCGATGCGACATCACTCTCTGTCTTCTCGGATGTCTCGACGGCCGCAGTCTCCTGTATACTCCCAGCTTCGACAGCTCTGTCGCGGATCCGCCTCTGAAGCATCGGGGAAAGGGTGTAGTCCGCCATTTGCGGTCGTTGCATTATGGGCGGGGCTTTGGCAGGTATAGGGACTCTAAGATGTCGAACATGCTGTTCACTGGTCAGTCTTGTACGTCTGCACAATCTGTAAGAGCATACTTTGCCAAAGTCGGTGAGGTACCGCTGAATCTCCTCATCCTCCAGCTTCCGACGCCAGGTGGCCGCATCAAGAGGGCTGATAGCACTCCCGTTAGGTCCAGATTCGCTCGCAACGGGTAAGAGTGGCAAGTTGCCGGGTACCACGCCATCCGTTCCGATGAGGTCTGGAGTCGAGGGCGGTGATGATTGACTGGGCCGGATAGTAGGAGCGGGCGTTGAAGGCAGTGGTGGGGATGAGGGTGATGAGGACGATTGAGGATCTTGCGAGGATCCGAGCTGTACTACACTGGTCGTGAGCATAAGCATGTACACCGTCAGACAGCCTGTCAATACCTTCGAACCGAGCTCGCTCATCACCGGGTGAAACTGCTCTCGCCGAAGGTTGTCTTGACGGTGGGACCCATTCTTCGCTCGTTGACCCTGATCGTGGAGAGATTTCAGGTCGAAGATGGGGTGAGGGGAGTGGAGGAAGCTTTCGGGACATGATGGTTGCGCTGTGATGAGGAAAAGGTGGACCCGCAAGAGAAAGACGGAATTGAGGGGTCCCACTCGTCATCAGCGCAGCTGATTTACGTAAAACTCGTCATCAGGGTCTCGTTTCAGAAATGTGAGACAAAATCTAGAGACCTTTCACAGCCAGACGATATCTTCGTAGAGTGACTTGTACTTTCTGCTTTTACCTCCTACCTAGGCGGCCCCTTCCCTTTTCTTTTTGCACTACCGCTTGCTCGAATCTCGCCCCAGTGAACTGTACATCACGTGGGAAAGTACGTCCCGTTCTGGCAAACGAATCCCAGTTCCGGGTTCAGCACGGGATCGAGGTATGTACACAACGCGTTAGGTCCGCACTCGATTGCCACCGGCGTCAGCGGTCTAGCTTTCTTAATCGAAAATGGAGAGGATTACCTCTGGCACGATCCCGATATCCTGCAGCTTGGAATCTTGACAAGACGTCGAATTGCTGCATTGGATGATGACGGCTTGGGGATCCCAGATCCCGTCGGCTCGGGGAACGGCGTACCAGCACTGCGGAAGTAGAGTCAATACTGTTAGCGATCGATCCAAAGAGCTCCAAGGTCACTCGAGGCCGAACATCAGAATTGACCGGGTCGGAGACGCATGACCCATCACCGGGCTGATACCTAATCCCACATCGTACGACGGCAGGAAATCGTAGGGTGGACTAACGTATTATCGTCCCCTTCCAACTCGAATACGTGAAATCCTTCATAGACCGAGGCCTTGTTGACTTGCCTCCCGTTGATGGAGCTGCCCATCCGTGCACCGGCTCCGTTCTGCGTCTGGCCACTGCCTTGGCTATGATCCCGGTCAGTATGATACGAATGGCGGATGGGGAAGAAGGGGACTACGCACTGAAAGTAGTTTTGGGTGACGTAGATTGGGAAAGTGACGTTTTGGACGAGATAGTTTGATCAAGTGATGTTCTGGGCCTACAGAGGAACTCATTAGCTGAAAGTCTCACAAACTCCTCGCCAGAGATGACAGGTTAAACTCGATGGGAATGGGAAAGATCGCCGAGCAGTCCGTACGGAACAAGCGGAGGAAGCACTCACAAGCCCCCTGACCGCCGAGGCAAGACTTGAACCTCAACCCCTAAACACATCCAACCGCGGTGACATCCGTGAACAAGACTAACCAAGCCAACCGATCAGAAAAGAGTATTCCTGCAAACGATCTTAGCGAGAACAAAGGCAACTCACTATTCCTGACCGTATTATATACGCCCCAAGCTACCCACGGACGTCCCATGACAGCCCGGCCCCGAGATGAGCGCGTTCTTGACTTTGACGTTCTCGTCGCCGTTCTCGACGGTGAAGGCGTTGTCGCCGTTCACTACAAAGCACGGTCAGGACTCAAGTTACGGATTCGGCAAGCGAATCGAAACGGGAGAAGGGCGTGGAGTGATAGTAAGAAGGATTTACCGACGACGGAATCTTCGACCAGGACGTTGGTGGCTCTTCGTTCTGTCAGCAATGCATCGCTCATCCGCACATGTGATCATTCGGCGAGACGACTGCCCACTCGATGTCAAAGCCGTCACTGGAAACCTGTCAGCAACGGCAAGTCCGAATGTTGTGCGGGGCTTACGTGTTGAAAGGGAACCCTCCCCCAGCATACAGTGTTCCCCTCGATAAACGTATTCTCCATCGTCAAATCGTTGCCATACAGATTGATCACCCTATCCAACACACCACTCAGCCCAAAGCTCGATACCACTGGGCGACCTGCGGCGTACCAAGGGATGGGTTTCCGGACCTTGATATTCCTCAAATAACTGCTCGTCATATTGTAGTCGAACAAATGTGGCCGAGACGCGGTGCCCGAGGCGTTCTTTTGATTCGCATCCCACCATCGCTGCTCATACCCTATCCATATCCCACTCACTTAGCCATTCTTTCCACTCTCACGCGAAACCAAATGAACGTGGACCTGCCATAAATCCAACCAGTGGAAAAGTTTGTCGTCCCGGAACAATCCACGCTATGGCCCTTGATCGTGATCCGATCAACGTTCCCGCTCGCACTCGCGTTCACGATGGATCACACGGCAGTAATGTTTTGATTCAGGTGGAGGTCGCCGTGCATCTGGATATCGACGTTGGAGAGGGTCGCATTGATGGGTGTATAGATAGTACTATACCAGATCTCTTTCAATATCGCTCTGAGAGAAGGATGAATAAGGGGACGAACTAGTATCCACCTGGTGAGAAGAGGATAGCAGCGTCCTTTGAGCATTTTTGAGCGGCAGCTTGGAACGCCGGCGAGTCGTGAGATTGTGACCAAGGAATCGCCGACCACATTAGAAGCCTCCCTAAATTGTAGCTTCGCTTCGACATTGCGAATTGAGGCATGCACTTGCACTTTCCACTGGATGAAAAAAGCGTTGGTGGCTTCTCCGCAATGAGTTGCAGCGCTTGTGGCCTGAAATGCGCGGATCAGCACTCTAGACGTTCCCATCAACGCCGCCCCTCCTCAAACAACTTCGATCAAACCCCTTCATATCTGGTCATCGCGGATTCCCTCTCTTCCCCCGCCGAAATGGTCCCTACTCTACAGGGTGGTCCCGAGCCATTCACCAACTGGCGGCGGGCGATCACCTCATACCTGCTGAGAAAGGGCGCGCACACGACGCTCGAGGGTACTGTTGTGACCGTACTCAACCAACTATGATTTGGATCGAACTCACGCCCCAAGTAACCCTCATGGCCCGTGGACTATCAATGAATGAGGACGATTGTCGAACACAATTGCGGGTATGAAATGGTCTTGACTATAAAGCCAAAGACAGGTTAACACAGTCCACAATTGTCAAACACAAACGTCAATGAGTGCGGGTAAGATGTAGACCTACCAGTCTAGTCTGACACAGATCGCGGTTATGCCGGGATGGGGTCGTAACAGGTTCCGAGGTTGAACCGTTCAGGACACCTGGGGCGTCTCTCCCTGGGACTCGAGCCGGCGATGACCAGCCCGATGCTACACTGAGCATTACTCACAGCCGCGCAGAGACTGCTGTGGGCGGGAGTGGTCGACCAGAGAGCACGAAGCTCGCTCGACGGTGACGTTGACGGTCTCCCATGGTATTCAAGCGGAGATTGAGTACAAGTGGTCGGCGAACGACATGTATCAACACATCAGTCCCACCACACACAAGGTAGACACCACCTCCCGTCGGGCCGGCCTCTCTGCGCGGATCTCTCACTACTGCGACTTTCAATCGAAGCGTCACGCGTACGCATGCTCGAGCACTACGAGCATGCTCAAATCTCAGCGCTGAAGCCATCAGTTCTGGCGTACGCATAGACGACTGGGAGAAGTCGGAGCGCTTCCTTTTGTCCCTCGGCGACGACTCGTGCATCCACCTTCCTAAGTCGAGATCAGCGTCTGACGCTGGATGTCGATCCGGACTGTACAAGACTGATGATTCACCTCGATCATTCGCAGATCCCCTCCCCTCCTCTCAATCCTTCACCTCCCCTCCTCTCAATCCTTCACAAATCTCCACTCTAATCCGACATCCCTTGATCGTCTCTCCCTCCTCATTCTCCAACACTCACCCCAGGAGAGGTTGATCACATCACCGACCATGGTCCAAGTGATCGCATTCCTTCCTTTACTCATCTCCCTCCTCTCCCTGACCGACACCGCGCAGGCCGCTGCTGTCGTTCGGAAACCCAGCACAAGGACCGGACCCGTTGGTCGCAACGAGACGAGCCTCTTTAGGGATCCGACGCAGGCGCAAGTGCAGACGGCGGACGTCGAGAAGCGTGGATACGATGGCACGTCGGGTAATCCTTGGACGAATTTCAGGTCGTTTAGCTGGACTCCATGGACTAATTCCGGTTTCTATGACCATAGTCTCGAGTATGTCATGTGAGTACTGTCATCCCATCTCCAGGTCTTCACTCATGACATTGCTTTCCACGACAGGGAATGGTACTACGACAAGTGAGTCGCCCGGCTTCCTTTCCCTTTCATGGAGTCACAGTACTGATCTTGACGAACGACTAGTTACGGACTGAACCTCCCACCCGGCATCTACTTTTGGTCCCAGCTCAGTGTCTACGTCAGCTACTACGCGACTCCTTCGAATGCTTTGACCGCTGTACCTTGTTACACCGCGTATACCGATGGCGGCGAGTATCCATACTCGGCGCCAGCTACCGCATGTCCCAACTATGCTCAGGTCAGCGCGTCGAGTAAGGCAGCAAGCGCCTCCGCTTTCTCAGCCACGGCTGCTGCATACTCGGCTAGCGCTGCGGCGTACTCAGCGAACGCTGCAGCCGCCGCATCTGCCTCCGATGCAGCCTACTCAGCGTCCGCTACAATCGCAGCCGCGGCAGCTTCAGCTTCGGCCGCTCTCATCCTCCCTGATGGATGGACTATCGCTTCCACCTTGTGCCTCGCTGAGGGTACCTCTGGTCGTGCTCTCGTCAGCGCCTCGACTGTTGGGTCAGATACGACTCCCCAGGTTTGCGTTGCGTACTGTCAGCAGAAAGGTTTCCCCATCGCAGGTGCTGAGGTGAGAGTCTCGAGAGTGTATCATGGTCTCCGCTGACGTCCTTAAAGTACAGTGGGGAGTGCCACTGTGGTGACGTCCTGTCCAATGACGCTTCTCTCAACAAACCGTCCTCGGCTTGCACTATGAGTTGTAACGGCAATCAACTCGAGATTTGCGGCGGTCCAGGCGCACTCTCGCTCTTCGTCCAAACCGCATCCCTCAGCTCGGGCATCTCGGCCGACTGGGACAGCACTTACCGCGGCACTCCCCGATGGCTGGTCTGTCGCTCCCGCGGCGTGTGTCGCCGAAGGTACCACTGGGCGCGCCCTCTCCGCCGCCTCGACCGCGTCCGGCAGTATGACCATTTCGATGTCTCAACTACTGTCAAGGCAAGGGTTACCAGTACGCTGGTATTGAGTATTCTGGCGAGTGCTACTGCGACGACACTCTTCAGAACGGCGCGTCAATCTTGCTCATGTCGCCGAATTGCAACATGCAATGCTCTGGAGCCACTGGAACGGTCTGTGGTGGCCCCGGCGCGCTCTCGCTTTACCAGAACCCGTCCCTCGCCGCCGTCATATCCTCCGTGACCTCGGCTGTGGCAGCTGCTGTCCCGACTCTCGCTCTCCCGTCTGGTTGGTCCGTGGCGTCAACAATCTGTGTCGCAGAAGGGACGAGCGGTCGTGCACTTGATGGCGCATCGACATCTTCGGCCTCCAATCCCGTAACCGATGTGTCTAAACTAATGTCAATCCCAGAGCTTCGAGTTTGCGGGCATTGAGTATTCCGGCGAGTGTTATTGCGGCAATGATTTCAGTAACGGCGCCTCTCTCTCCATCAGCTCGTTCAACTGTAACATGCAATGTCACGGTGACTCCACTACGATTTGCGGAGGGCCAAGCGCACTCTCAGTCTTCCAAAACCCCGGCCCCCGCGATTCCTACAGTCTCATTCCCTTCCGGCTGGTCCGTTGCCTCGACCAGCTGTCTGCGGGAGGGTACCTACGGTCGGGCGCTCGCTGGCGCTTCGACTGCTTCGGGTACGATGACGATCCCGGTGTGTATCGACTTCTGTCAGTCCCAAGGGCTTCCAATACGCCGGTATCGAGTATTCGGGCGAATGCTACTGCGACAACCAACGCTTCTCTTGATATCAGCTCGCCCCATTGCGTTATGCCTTGCTCGGGCGACTCGACGACCACCTGCGGTGGTCCGGATGCGATCACACTCTTCCAGAATCCCGACATCACCGCGACTTCCACCACGTCAGCTGCTCCGGACGCCACGTCTTCAACCACTTCAGCTACGTCGGCCGCCGCCACCGTAGCGCTTCCGTCCGGCTGGTCCGCTGCCTCGGCCACTTGTCTCGCAGAGGGCACCAACGGCCGAGCGTTGGCTGGCGCTTCAACGGCTGATGGTGCAATGACTGTCACCATGTGCCTCAACTTCTGCCAGTCCAAGGGCTTCCAATATGCGGGTATCGAGTACTCTGGCGAGTGCTACTGCGCCGGTGACATTTCCAATGGTGCTTCTCTCTCCGTCAGCTCGCCCAACTGCAACATGCCATGTTCTGGCGAATCGACGGAAACCTGCGGTGGACCGGGCGCTCTGTCTCTCTATGTCGACCCTTCGCTAGCTCGCGCCGCAACCACAACCGCCAACGGATTCTCTCAACAAGGGTGTATCCAGGTAGTCCCCGGACGTGGATCCTCCACCTCCAGTCCTGACATGACACTCGAAAAGTGTACCTCTTATTGTGGCGGTCTGGGCTTCTCCATGGCCGGTATCGAGTACGGGCAAGAGTGTTATTGTGGTAACGAGCTTGCGAACGGGGCGAGTCTCAGCTTGAGCTCGGGTCAGTGTATTATGCCTTGTGCTGGCGACCGGGGGGAGATCTGTGGTGGACCGAACGCGATCGCGCTCCTCTCCATATCTAGCTCGTGAGCGGATACGGGGGAGTTGGTGGGGTCAGCTTAGCAGTAAATCCGCCTTAACCTATACTCTGGCATATATATAGTCATGCATCGTCACTTTGCGCTTCTCCCAGCTTCCCAATTGACACACGATTGACCATAGAAACGAAGAGCTCCTAGCTCTGAGTTAGTGTTCTGAATCTAACTCGGAAAGAGTTGAGAGAATGGAAGGACCGGGAAGCAGATCTGGAGAACCGGGATGTGCGGCTCAACCATGAAGTATGAAGTTGGGGGGGATGACTTGACCTGACTTAATCTGGGCTCCCGATCTCCGTCGGCGATGGCTTCCGCCTATCGACGGGTTTCACCAATAACGGGTCTCGCCAACAACGATACTCATACTAGTACTTAAACGTCCCTTGTATAACCACCCAATCTATCCGTATCCCACCACCCCTAAGTCCCATCAAAACAGACCCTTATATCCCCCCAACTGCCCATAATCGCCACTTCGCTCCCCTTCCCCTCATCTGCATTTTGTACATCCTTCGCACTCAACACCGTCCCGTTCCTCACACCCGGACCCGGACCAGCCCAATAGGCTGCGCCCGTAATCAAGCTCCCCGAATTGGCTATCACCGACTCGTTAAGCCCCGCTCCCGAAAACATGCTCCCTTCCGGAGTCTCGACGTCGCCAAAGACCATCGTCCGAGTCCGACCCCAGCCTTGCGGATCGGATTTGGTAATCGCCTGAAGTTGAGGGAGACGGATATCTCCCCATAAATCTTTAAGGATGAAGGGGCCAACGTAGTTTGGATGAAGGGAGATGTCGAGGTCACCCGCGCCGTTGGCTATGATCGATGTGAGAGCGGTGCGAGGCGGTTGATGGAGGTAGGAGACGGAGACGAGACCTTGGGTGGTGAAGAAGCGGGTGTTGACGGAGTGAGTGGGGATGAGCTCGGCTGCGGAGATCATACCAGATGGAACGCTGGCCATGTTGCTGGAGTTGGTATCGCGCTCGGTCAGGCGGGATGGGGGAAGGACGGGGGAGGAGGCGGTGGCGTTGGCGTTGGGATCGAATAGGATCACCTCGGATATGATTGAGCCGCTACGCCTCCATTCAGCTGTGATAAGTGGCAGGGTAGAGCTCGACTCACGCGGTATTATTGACCGAGATGGACTGCGAGATATTCCATCTCCCCCTCACGCTATTCTGCGCCGTGATGATATCCACAGTCTCCGCCGCGACATATTCCGCCACCAAACCCCCTCGACCCGAATTGACGCGAATAGCCCCAAAATCCACCATATCCTTCATATCACCAAATCGTACGCCCATGCGATCGAGATTGAATGTGAGCGAGGGGAGGGAGATGGAAGGGCGGGTCATATTAGTGCTCATGACGGAGGGTGGGAAGCGGATGACGACGTGGAATGAGGGTAGGAGCATCGGGTTGATCATATACGCGTTGGTCACTTTGCCATCCGTCGCTTGGGGTGTCTAGTGACGCCATCATTCGGGGTTCTCATCCACTGTTTGTTTGTTTGAAGACTCACGTAGATTCCCACGCCCGCGTCCGGACCACCCTTGACCATCCGGCAAACCTTCATCATATCGTTTAGCTCCTGCGGTCCAGAATACCGCACCACCACATCAACAACAACCGTCCCCTCCGTCCCATTCGCGACCATATCCGACGAGTCCGAGCCGACAATCTCAAGAGTCCCGCTTGCGCCGAGTCCAGTGGCCGTGATCGCCAGATCACCAGGAAGGGACAACAAGGATTGGTTCGTATTCGTAAGATTGCCAGGGAAGAGAGACGCATTGGTGTTGGTGTTGGTGCTGGTGAGCGGGAAGGCAAAGGATGTGAGGTAGAGCGAAGAAGCTGGGAAGGGTGTGGAGAGGAGTGAGAATGGGTTGGAGGCGTTCAGGGGGAAGAAGAGGTTACATTGGGTCATGTTGCCGTCGGATGGAGCCGGCCCATCCTGTCAAAGACCTATAAGCCTTATAATCGACCACAATGACGACACTCACCCGTGATTGGACATAAGTGATATTCAACGACTCGCCAGTCTATCAAACCAGCATCAATCCACAGACTCCGATTTGTAATGGGTGAGACTCGGACTCACGATATTCCAACTCGTCGTCCGCCTCCCGTCCGAACTCATCCCATCAGCATCCTGCGGCGGCGGCGAACCATCCGGTTTCCGTCTAAACCCCACGAGCATACCAATCATGACCCCAATCCCAATCATAAGCAGTACAAGCGCGGCCTGTACGTATCGTCGCCATCTCTTCCACCATTTCCGAAGCCGTGGGAATATCGGCAGGGCCGGGAGGCATCTCCATCGTTTCGTACGGGTTGAATCGGACGATTCCCAAAGTTTGGATGCGGAAGTAGTGGAAGGGCCTGCTTCGTGTGATGGGTGTGTGATGGGGAGGTGAGATGTGGAGGACGTGGCGATGGGTGAGGGGGTGATGGTGGATGTGGAAGCGGATCGTGGTCGAGGCGGGATGATGATCCCCTGTTGTCTTTGTCTATCCCTATTCACCTGACCCTCCATCCTCGCCTGGCGTACCCTCCGACCCTCATAAGGCGGGAGTGCCTCGCCCGTGAATCCCAAACCAAGATCATCTCCAAAAGGATACCCAAAAGCAGGATTGCGGTGCGCCACCTCCGGCTGTCGGATCGACGAGGAACTCTCGGTAGGGGGAGGAAGGAGGGAGGGTGTTGAGGAAGACGGTGAGAGGAGGGCCGGATCTTTGTCCGGGTCGGGGGGGATGATCATGATTGTAGTGGGGTGGATGGGTGGGTGTTATTGGCGAGAGACGCTGAGCGGGTTCTGAGAGTTCAACTTCCAGGCGAGAAAGGCTCTGAGTGGGTTGTTGGGGGAGGGGGGGGCAAAGATCACTGTGACGAGGATAGGTGGATGGAATGAAGTAAAGACGGCGAACGGTGCGGGAGAAAACGGTTTGATGAAAGGAATCCGCACGCCTAACTTATAGAGCGAATCTGACAGCGACTAGGTTACATGTTTCGAGTGCACACCAAAATGTTTCGCATTATCTTACACGCACGACTGTCTATACTTATCTCACGCTCCAAATGTCGCAGCATCAAGTCGCCTCCCCATGATGAGCGAATCGATCACCCAATTGACGGCGGTGATTTTGGCTTTGGTGGTACTTTGATTGAGAGAGTGGGAACGGTCGAACCACGCCTTGGAGGGGGAGAATGATGTGCATCGCTTTGGAGGAGATGGATAGTCTCAGGCCGAGTTTCTACATGTCTGTGATCAGCGCCTTGTAAGATATCTGAGTGGCACGTACGGTGAATCACTCGTGGATAACTTTGCCTCCTCGCGATCTGCTATCACTCGGACTTTCCATTCACCTTGCTTTAGACTGGGGATTCGCGCTACGGCCTGTGCGACCAGTCCGATCGGGGATGCTGCTCTTGGCTTAGCTGGAGAAGGGACAGTATCGCGAAGCGTCGAGGTGGCCGCCTTTGTACTGGGGACCCTCGCAATAGCGTGGGTAAGCAATCCCACCGGGGAAGGTGGTCTCGCTGTGGCGGAAGAAGCGACAGCGAGCTGAAGCATGTTCTCGGGAAGCGTCAAGATCATCGTCGATCGCTTATGTCGACTCGTCTTCCCTTCCCCTTCAGTCCTCGTCCCGTGATCATTGGTCAACATCTTCCACTCATCCGGATTTCCCGTCTTCGACTCGCTCCCTTCAAATCGCCAGAAACCGGAACCCATGCGCATGACGCTGTCCCACCTCCTCGTCTCCGCTTCTGTAGTACCCGGGAACAATCGCGGGTCCCGCCATGAAGCGTAATAGACCCGGTGAGAGCCAATCAGGAAAGTCCTCTCTGATATCAGGCGTGGGAGGTGGTGTCGATGCTTGAGTACGGCCACGATCGGGCGATGATGGGGAGTCGAACGTGAGAGGTGATCTAGATGACTGAAGGGGTTCGGATTTGGGTGATGACAGCTGCACTGATGTAGCGCTGGAAGGCATCAAAAACAGCATGACTAATGCAGGATAGGCAGACATACTGGGACGACGTCTAGCGTCGCGGATCATTGACCTGCCTCTTCTCGCTCAGGTGGACCGGAGTCGCTTCGCTGTTGAGCACCTTCTCGTCGCGCAGATGATTCGCCTTGTTCACTTGAGAGCTCCACATTTTCCCTGTGCTTCAGCAGGTCGGTAATGATCATCGAACGTTTCGGAGGTCGCTGGCAGCGAATGACTGATCGTCGCAGGCTCGACGGATGGAAACGAATGACGAGTGAAGTCTGATAGGTAGCTGACCGGGTCGGAGGGGTGGGGTGGAGATCAGTGAGTGAGGAGAGTGATCGCCGGTGGGAGTGATCGCCGGAGAGGTTTAGTGGGGGAATGAGCGTGTGATTATGAGATCAGGAACGATTTGAAAATAGTCCAAAGAAGTAGTCCAGGGATGGAAACGAAGGGATGGAGGAAGAAGGAATGGAAGGAATATAAACAGGTTGATCGAAGGAACGAGAAGGAACTCCCCGAGCTGACGGTCCAAGCGCAGGCTGGTGTGTTTCCAGCAACCCATCAAACCTTGACTCGATCGCCGAAGGTCTGTGCGTGAGGAACCGGGATCAGATAGGCGACGAGGTAGCGAAGGTAGGTCGGCGCGGTTCTTTCTGCATACCCCCCAAAAACTCCCCTTATACCGCACTGCCAAATACGGAGAATCGCCTGACCAGACTCGGACCATATTCTTCGTAGTCTACCCGGCTGTGAGATACGTTATAGAACTCAGGCTGGTGGTCATTAGCTCTTTCAATCTAGTGCTTGCAGGACTGAGACCCACCGTCGACGCCATAAGGGACCCGCCATACCACACCGCATACCGCTGTCTCTTGTGCGAGATCACGTTCACCTCCACTCCGCTCGACTGCCACCCATCAGTCATTACTCCTTATCTAAAGGACTCGTTGCACTCACCTTCATCAAACTTCCACTCCTCTCCTCACTTCCCGCAATCCTGCCATCCACAATAGTCTTCACATCCCTCTGCAACCTCTTCCCGAAATCCTTGAACATGGTCGAACCGCCGGACAACACGATGTTCTTGTACAGCCCACGACGAACATCGATTGGGGAGGTCTGAATGACGGTGTCGACCACTTCGGGGAGAGGGGTGAGGAAGTCGGAAGAGTAGATCTCGGGGTTGAAGAAGATTTCGGGGGCGAGGAATCGTTCGTAGCCGACGTCCAAATCGTATTTCTGCGGGGCGAAAAATGATCAACAAGAGTCTCTCCAACAGGTCTAGGGCGAGAACAAAGGAGTGAAAGGGAAGCAAGACTCACTCGCCCGGTGACAGAGTGCTCCCCTGCGAACCTCGCGAAGTACTTGTACGGATCCGCATCGTACTTCTTGAACTCCTTGACGATGTCTTGGCACACGTACGTATAGTCCTCCTTGATCTTTTCCGCGCTACACGCCCGAGGCGTCAGCTTGGCAGTCGAAGGGGACAAAGAGCAGCTTGGGACAGGTACTGACACTTTCAGCTGGTCCTCTGGGGGAATCTGCTGCGTCTCCCCTCGGTCTCGTAACAGCTGCTGAACGAAGTAGGTGATGTCCCGTCCGGCGATGGGGATGTGCTTGATGGACGAGCCGATGACGTAGCCCTCAGCCTGAAAGTGTCAGCTAGCGGTTCATCGACGGTCCTATAATATGCTCACCACCGGGATCGTGTCTGGAGAAGTCATCGTTAGATTTGAGGATACTTGGGATTGAGGATGACTCACGCGTCACACCGTCTCCCGAATCAATGACCACACCCGTCAAAGTCCGCTCGGCGACCTTCGAGCTCGTCCACGAGGCGGCCAGCGCGAGTACCGCCTGCACCGCAATATACCTAAACATGTAAGCTTCATCTGGACGTCCTCGACAGCGATAGTCGGCTTAGAGGGAAGATGAGCAGTAGCTCACAGTCCCTGTACATTGAACGACTCGAACATGATCTCCGCCGTATTCTCCCTGTTCTCAGGCGGGTTCAACGGGGGTTCAGTCTAGCTCTTGTCATCAGTGCACTCGAAGCGGACCATATGGAGGAGGAAGAGGTAGAGTGCGCTCACGAGAAGAACATAATGATCCTCCGGTTCCGCTCTTAGGTACTTGAAGATCGACTGTTCCCAGAACCTCTCCATGTGATCCCAATTATCGATCATCCCATGTCGGATCGGGTAGTGTATCGAGTATGTCCTGCTTCCCATCAGCCCTGACACACCTCGTCCCCCCTATGAAAAATGGTCTGAGGGGAGGCGGGGAGGAAGGGAGACGCACTTTGAGTTTGCGACCGCCTCATCGCCTATGAAGAAGTCCAGATCTTCGATACCGCGCTTGCTGGCTAGATGACTTGGTTTGCCCGCGACAGGGGGTGGAGCGCGACCGCTGGATGGAGCATTGGAGGAGGATGTGGAGGAGGCGGATTGGTGGGTCGCTATCACTGTGGGGAAGACGAAGGAGGGTTCGGAGTTGCCGGCGAAGCTGTGTGCTGTCAGATTGTCTCTATATTGAGACTTGAGTAGGAGACGCAGGGAGGATGGAGGGAACTGGGTGGTAATCAAGGAGGGGGGGGAGCAAAAACATACCCCATCTTCGTATATCCCGTCCCATTGTCGATCACAAGAGGAGGTAATCTCGCCATTGTGGAAAGAGTACCGTGGTGGATTGACTTGAGGCAATGGTATCTCCAGTAGTCGAAAGGCGATCACAAGGTGGATTGAGCAATACTTGTGGAAGCGGTGATTATAGCTACGCCAAAGGGAAAAGTGACCCTGACACTGCATGGCGCAATTGGTAGGTGGGAGTGTCCAAGCTTCGGGCACCAAGGTGTGATGCTGTATAGGCCACCGTCATCTTTTAGGTGTGATGTTCCCCCCCGAGCTTCCCAACACGAGGATCTGCATGCTAATGCTAGCGTTACGGTCCTGCCATCACTCCTTCTTAGGGAAAGATACCGACCTCTTTCTTTACAGGATACTGGGCTCTCAAGGTCGCGCTTGACACACCTCAATTCCGTTAGACCCATTAGACACTTTAAGACTTCGCTCCTCATTCACACTCATCCCTCTACTCGTATTTGAGGTTGATCCGATGAACCACCGAAGGATGTCGTACAGCCCCGCAAACGAGCCATTCAAGATCGTCATTTCGATGCCGGGCTGTGGGCATCCATCCTTCCCTGACCAAAGTTCGATATCTAAGGTAGGACGGGAAACATCGAGGTCGTGGTGTATCAGTCGGACAAAGGTATAGCTCCCCTCTTCTTCCTCGAAGCTCTTCTACTCCATACTGAAACGGCGCATCAAAGAGCCGCCCAGGCAGGACATTCCCATCCAGATAGTACCGGTACTCGACAACATACCTCTCCATTCGACTGGCTTACGAATGTAGGATGGCCGCTCAACTCTCCACTCTATCCTCTCTGCTTCAGGCTTCTCTCAGCTCTTCACCCTCTGTGACCAGGGCATCATCCATGGCGGCCGCGACCAGAACTTTTCTCACCTATTCGCCATCCAGCAGTACGAGGGCGAACAAACGCGGTTCGTGCATCGCCGGATACTGAAGCAGGTGCTGGCGGAAGGTGTGGAAGTAAGGCGGGGTTAGAGGGTGATTTATGTCAGGTCGCAGGAAGGAACGAAGAAGGCGGAAGTTCTTTCACGGATGGGAGTAAGGAGGCTGCGGATCTCGACATCGGTGCATAACGTGCCTTCCTCGTTGGATGACATAGAAAGCAGCTGACGAGCTACAGGAGCCGATGGCCTCGCTTCCACCGTCCGAGCCAATTTGCACCCTTCCCATACTCACTTGCATCTCCTGCCATTCATCACAATCCAGTTCAAACTCTCCACAAAGCTTCCCCTTCCTGATTCGAACGTGGCCAGCCTGGTCCTCGGCGCCGAAGCTGATTCCATGCTGCTTGTACCCTTCAAAGGCACAGCTCTACCACCCCATCGCAGTGCTACTTCCAACCCATTCACCGACCTGTCCGATCACCAAGCGGTCCTCGAGCCTTGGGTTGAGACACCTTCAGAGTACACCCACTGCGTATTCAATACACCATACTTCCCTCGCTGGGAAGATCTGACGTCCCACATCCTGGCTCGAGATGATCGCCGAACGGCTTCGATCAGACCACGCTTCGTCATGGCTTTGCGAGGCAGTGAAGCAGGACGTGAATCCCGAGTCCGTAGAGGCGAACCAGTTATCGCGTTTTGCGATGAGAGGTTTCCCGTCCCATGGAAGGATGGGAGGGTGGTTCTGATCGGGGACGCAGTGCATGCTATGCCAAGGCAAGCTTGCGTCTTGAGAACGACTGTCATCGTTCAAAGCACTTTGCTTACCGGTAGTCAAGCGGGTCTCGGCGACTCGACGTCTCTCGAGGACGCTCAACTCTTAGCCGAAACAGTCACCTCTTCTTCGGACTCGAAGGGTCCAGTACGGCTCGTTCCCCACTACTTGCCTAGCTGACGATTCAGGCGGTGACCTCGACACCCTCTCCCCAGAATTGCACCACGACATGCTTATTCGCGCATCCCGAAACATTCGTGAAGCCCGTCACCGCCTACTCGCCTCACAGAAGGTGGGGTGGAGCTTGTGGTCCCGGAAGGGCTTCCTGAGGGGGCTGGATTAGGTCTGGCCGTTGGTCACTTTGCTCCGCCGATAGAGGTGGGAGGTTACAATAGCAGCGATGTGGGTCCATGTCCTCGCCCTCATTCAGCATGGAGAGCAGCGCCATACCAAGAGACACCTTTGTATCCGCCTTTCTTTCTGAAGCATCAGGTTGCCAGACAAGGAGGACCTAAGACCTTGGTCAAGAAGAACCAAGCTATCTCACCCAGACTGCTCTATCATTCTTCATCTCATCAGTGGTATGATGTGAAAGTTGCCGGAAGTCTCTGGAGACGGGAAGGTTGGGCAGGGAAGTTTGACTAGGCCTTCTTCCTGCCACATCAGCATTCTTCTCAACATTGAAGGACCTGCTTCTGTAATAAACACGCTCAATGGGTAACGTGATACCATTGAGCAAAAGGTACAGTATTCAGCCGATTGGAACTGGCTGAATCCCGTTATAACGTGTCATAATGACAGCTTCTTTCCAAAAGATAAAGCCTCCTTGTCCATCAAGTCAGAAGAGAAGGACCTCAGCCTTCTCTTCAGAAGACCAGGCCTTCCTGCTCCACCAGATGGTCTCAGTACCCTCAAAGAAAGTGGCACACCTGAACAGATATTGGGGCATACATGAACCCGTTTAGCTGTGGTCTTCCGCGCGCATTCTGGAAGTCTGCGCCACGGGTGAAGTGGAAGATGTGTACAGTTATCCTTTTTGTCTGCCAAGTCAGCTTGATTCCTGAGGGGCTCTATTTACCGCGCCCGGCCTTCTTTCAGACGACTGCTCACAAAGCAGAAATTCATGGAGCTGATCCCATAAAATCTCTGCTTTTTTACCTCTTCACCACACAAATCTTCACTTAATCCACCAGTTTGACATCCAATAAGAAACAGCCAATCCGCGGAAATGAGCTTATCATCATCTGTTCCGTCAACTGATGGAACTGTACCTATGAACAAGGCAGTCAGTGATGGGGAAAAGGATTACAGATCCACGCACCCAAAAAGCAGTAAAGCCTGCAGTATATTGTCCCAATCTGGCTTCAAGCTCCTTGACAAGCAAGTCTACAACAGGCGGGGCGATGTGTACCAATCTGATACAAAGCTTCTTATTGCACCCAGTGGAGACCGCCCTCCAACTGTGTCTGATACAGAATCACGAAGGGGTGTTGATGAGACCAAACTCTGTGACTGGACTCGAAACGCAACCACCAATTGGATGTGTGACGACAGCTACGATCCTGAGTCAATGGCTACCGTCAACGAAGATAAGATACTTATGACCGCCAGTGCCACTCATGGCTCAGAGAGTACCAAGGAAGCTCCGCAAGGACTTGCCTCAAATTGGTATTGTGAAGACAGTCAGGACTACACTCTTCCACCAATAGGTGCTGAACTCTCACTCTGCACCGATCAGACGGAGGGTTTGCTGGTTGGTTGGATGGTCCAGTTTATGATCAATGAAAGCATGTGACAGTATCTAAATTACTACCCCTATACGACGCTGGGGATACCACTGATGTCCTGTTGCTAGCAACAAAAAGAGTAGCCGATAACCAATGTAACATAAGGGGAAACAAATATCTGATGCATAACGTATCCTGTATTATTGATAGTCATACCGTCATTCTCACGCTCACTAGACCTTCCCAATCTCCAGTTCTCTGTCTGCCCCCCTTAGCTGTCCATTGATATTAGCGTTCTTGTGCCGTTACTTATCTCTGGACTTGACAAAAGGGAAGGCTTGGAGCGGGTAGAATGAAATGCACTTCTCAAACCATCAATGGAGACAGGTAAGACTGATCCTGGAAGTATCTGGAATGGGTATGTAAGCAAAACCCAGCCCTTCTCTCTTCCACACCAAGTTGGTTACGATGCAAGACGACCTCAGCCCTCCATTGATAAGGTCAAGCCTGCCTGGCAGAACTGGGATTTGACCAGTGGTCTCTTGTTCATCTGAAAGTCTCCTTAAGTGTCTACAGCTGAGGAGGTGGGCGAAACACACTTTCTCAAGCAGCTTTCTGCTTGCCACATCAGCTTGATGCCAAGAAGAAAGGACCTGAAGCCTCTGCCCAGGGACCACTAATAGCCAGTACATTCCAACAAAGGCCATGATGTGTTGCAACACATGCAGCCAGTGCTCGTTTCAACTTGATAGTCTCCGAAAGTATTTGAGATTGATGAAGTGGACAGGAGCCATGGAATCAGCCTTCTTCTTGCCACATCAGCTTGGTTTCATAGTCGAGGAGGACCTCAGGCAATTTTCCGCAGAACCAAGCCTCCTCGCCCATTCTGCCAGCAGAGAAGGTCAGGTTTCCTTCCAGAAGACCAAGCCTTTGTTATTCATTGCGCTCGGCCTTCTTGAAAAAGACTGCCAATAAAGGAAAAAGATGCAGTGTGCTGATCCTATACAATGTCTGCTTCATGGCCCTTCTCAGATCTGAAACATTTCCCAATCCATATATTTGTACCGTAATTTTGCAGAAATCAGCTCGTTGTTGTCTGTTCCGGCTACTATCCCAACGAACGAGGCAGTGTTGGGGAAAAGGAGTACCGGGGCACGTAACCAGCCTCAGAGTTGCCAGTTTGGTGTCTGTCAGGGTGCTACGCCGACCAGTGATAAGGCCCGACGTCCAACTCCTACGACTGGCGATCGTGGCCGAAGGTGGCGATTGATAGGCAAAGAGGGTCCAGCGTCAAAGGTACTGTCGGGGACGTA
>JAABUP010001767.1_pt1 | contig 21420 bp, 19 predicted proteins | sample 5559201 | NCBI WGS metagenome assembly JAABUP01 (sample SAMN10711887, study PRJNA513373) | rock metagenome | isolation source: Antarctica rocks | place: Antarctica | reverse complement strand
GACAACTACTGGCTTGCCTGAAGAGCCAGCGCTGGAATTGGAACAGCTCAAGAAGTATCGCAGAGAGCAAGGTGGAGTGCATTTGCTTGAAGATTATGCGAAGCTGGAGTCAGAGAAGAAGGAGAGGGTAGTCTTTGAGAATGACTCATTCTTGGCAATATGTCCGTGGTGGGCTACTTGGCCGTTTGAGGTTATGATTGTCAGTCGGAAACATAGGAGAGCCTTGGTGGATTTCGATGATAAGGAGAGGCAAGATCTGGCGGAAGCTATTGCGGAGGTCACAAGGAGATATGATAATCTCTTTGAGACACAATTCCCCTACAGTATGGGGATTCACCAGGCGCCACTTGAAGGTACCAATACGGAGATTGAGGCTAGTCATTTCCATCTACATTTCTATCCGCCACTGTTGAGAAGTGCAACAGTAAGAAAGTTTCTCGTGGGGTAAGTGACCTTTGCAGTGATAAGACATTTGTTGCAAGTAGTGCTGATTAAAGTCCTATTAGATATGAGTTGATGGCAGAACCACAGCGAGACATAACTCCTGAACAGGCTGCGGCAAGACTGCGGAACTGTGGAGGGGAGTTGTACCGGCAAAGGTTACAGTAATGCTAGGATTACCCGGAGTTGAGCAGAAGCCATACTTTAGACTCTTAGCGGCCTATCGATACCCTTGTGTAATTGCTTATGATTCATTGATATTGAAGTTCACGCCGTATTTTCGCGATATCTTGAAGCCAACATTACAGGACGCATGTTCGCAACCCCGGGAAGAGCAATGTGTGTCATATAAGCCGTAATTTTTGCCCGCCTATTTCAAGACCCTTAAGCCTTTCGACAAGAGAGCTGTTATTCTAGATAGGAACGCCCAATCATAGTCCTTAGTGATGACCCGCAACTCCCTTGGTTTGGACTCTCTTGCTTGGCCGCGTATTCTGTAGCGTAGCACCTATTCTCCTTATCGCACATACCAACCCCACTGCGTAAACATCCACACCAAACTCGTACTAGCCACCGCAACCGCCGCACCAAGACCCTTCCCCCACTTCGCCGTCCCAAAAACCAACCACTCGCTCGCAAAATGCGCCGCCCCTATCGCATATGTCCACAGCGCCAACTGATACACCAACGGATCGGAAATATTGTATGCTGCATACAACCGTATGACCGAAGACAGGAAGGTCCAAGTGCCGAATGTGCGCGCGGAGAGAGCCGTCACGGGGGAAGTGGATATGGAAGAGGAGGCGGTGCCGGAATAGACACGGCGCGGGAAATTGAGGTCGAAGTAGCATTGGAAGCTGTTGCCTGCAGAGATGACGGAGATCTTGTGGAGGACGTTAACAAGGTTGTGTAATTGAGGAGTGAGAAAGGCGCACGAGGAGAAGCCATATGGGTAGGTAACCGTCATGGGAGGGTAGGTAGGATGACATCGTGAATGGAGCTTGGGACTGTTGTACGTTAGCATTGGGTCTGAGATCGTATATTAGACCATGACCGAATCTAGAGACGGAGCTATACTTGAGGCGAATAAGGGATTTGTCGGATACTGCTCCGCGGTTACGGTCAGGGATGAGCAGAAGAGTGGATGCAGAACTCAAGACAGATTTGTAGTGTATAGATGGGGATTTATGGGATTTGTTATGTACTTGTACGTTTGAATAAGATATTGTATGTGAAGTCAATCGAATCGTGTATGGTATCACAGCTGAAGATGCACCCGGAGCTTCAGATCCCTACAGGCGCTAGAGCTGCGGTCCGAAACCTAAGTTCCGCTCAGGTACGAATACGAGTACTTGAATCAGCCCCAACCAGTAGGTAGACTTGAAATTGTCTGGAGAGCCCCTTGCATGGAGTCATCATCAATTGGGAATTTCAACATGTCAGAGACCCAGATGGAAAGGTCCTATGGCTTATCCTTCGGGCAGAGTTTGCCAAAAGGCATCTTCCTCTTCTTCGCTGTAGCTGGCGTCTTCCTCGTTGCAGCAAAGCTGGTGAGCTTTGTGAGGGTTCTACTGAGCTTATTCATCCTACCTGGCGTCTCTGTATGACACTCATCACTACATCACTCGCACTTACTTCCTCCACTGACAATATCTTGACAGCTTCGCAAATTCGGCCCTAAAGGCACTTGGGCCATTGTCACCGGCGCCTCTGATGGCATTGGCAAGGAATTCTCAATCCAGCTTGCACAAAAAGGCTTCAATCTTGTTCTTATCTCACGCACTCAGTCGAAACTCCAGACGCTTGCTCAGGAGATTGAGACTAAATATGCCGGCTCTGCTGTGCGAACGAAACTCCTTGCTATGGATTTCGCGGCAGACATGGACGCTGATTATGCAAGGCTGAAGGCGCTTGTGGATGGCCTGGATGTTGCTGTACTGGTCAACAACGTTGGGAAGAGCCATGACATCCCGGTACCATTCACGCAAACGCCAGAGCAGGAGATGAGGGATATCATCACCATCAATTGCATGGGCACACTGCGGGTCACCCAAATCGTTGCTCCAGGAATGGTTCAGCGCAAACGCGGTCTTATCCTCACCATGGGTTCTTTCGCTGGTGTCCTTCCAACTCCTCTTCTGGCCACTTATTCTGGCAGCAAAGCTTTCCTCCAACAATGGTCTTCAGCTCTAGGGTCGGAACTGAAACCATACGGCGTCCAAGTACAGCTTGTCCACAGCTACCTCGTTACCTCTGCGATGTCGAAGATCAGGCGACCAAGCATGTTTATCCCAAATCCAAGGAATTTCGTCAAAGCTGTGTTAGGGAAGATTGGAAGGAGTGGTGGGGCACAAGGGATCGCTTCTACGAGCACGCCGTTCTGGAGCCATGGAATTATGCATTGGGCCCTTACTACCTTTGTGGGCACAATGAATGGTTTTGTGGTGGATAGGAATAGGGCTATGCACGAGGACATTAGGCAGAGGGCGCTAAGGAAGCAGCAGAGGGACGTAGGGAAGAAGGCATCATAAGGATGATCTGATAATTTCAGAGGTTATGTATAGAGAAGCCCTGCAATGATCGTATTGAGGTGTCGCACTTGTTGCTGTGCATAAGACAACAATCAAATAAAGAGTCGTATTTGTAACAGGGTTTGTTTTTCATGCAATAATTTACTGGGACAGATGAATAGAATTAGGCCTCCCTAGGGCTGAAGTTGGAGCTGCGCTCGGCAAACCAATGAGACCTCACCATGGCCTCTTAAAAGATACAAATCGACGCTCCAACGAAACACAAAAACAAAATTCCCATGGGTCGACTGGAAAGCCATAAATCATGACCACTGCCACCGTCACCCGCCCAAGGGTCTTCTTAGACATCCACATTGGTACGGAGCCCGCAGGCAGAATAACGATCGAGCTCTTCGTCGACAAAACACCGAAAACATGCGAGAAGTAAGCTTCTCCAGAGCTACCACAAGCACACAGATATCAAGCTCTGTCTTTCCCATTGATCATATCTCCTTACCGTACTGACATAGTCCGTCACAGCTTCCGAGCGATCACAACCGCCTCCTACACGCCTCCCTCCGCCTCACGTCCCTTGACCTACAAGCTGTCCCCATTCCACCGCATAATAGACGAATTCATGATTCAGGGTGGAGACATCACGAAAGGCGATGGGACCGGCGGCGCGAGTATTTACGGTGCAGAATTCGAGGACGAAAATATAGGATGGAGGGAGATTGATAAGGAGGGGTTGGTGTGTATGGCAAATCGGGGGAGAGGGACGAACAGCAGTCAGTGAGTAGAGTCACTTCGTCAATATATCCTCGCAGCGGAGTTGGAAATTGACGAATGTACGAGAGCAGGTTCTTCATCACACTAGCACCATGCGAGCACCTCAACGCCAAACATACCGTCTTCGGCCAGGTCGTGCAAGGACAGCAAGTCCTCGAGAGGATGGCAAAAGTCAAGGTAGACAAGAACGACAGACCCCTCGAAGATGTCCTGATCTCTCACTGCGGCGAGCATGAGCGGCGGAAAAAGCCAACCGCGAACCTTGAATATCTCAAACGAGACGCGGAAAGCGTAAGTACAAACGGCAGCCGTGACCGAGGACGAAAGCGCCGAAGACGATCCGCCTCAAAGGAACGCCCCGTATCAAGTGCGAAGTCAACATCCAGATCCCATTCCCGCCACCCCCACGATCGCAAACACCCCAAGCCAAGCCGCTCCCCTCCCCAACCATCACGGACCCAAGACCGCCGTAGGAGCGACATGTCCTTCGACGGCACCCTCCGCGGCCGCACGCTCACTCGCTCGCCGTCGCTCCCTGCTCAGACATCAAAGACAGAACCCCAAACCAGCGCATCCCCCCCGTCTCGCAAGCGCCACCACAGGAACCGCTCGCCGTCGCGCTCACCTTCGCACACACGCGCACAATCTCCACATCTCCGCCGTCAGCATACACGCTCCAGATCTAGGTCGAGGTCCAGACTGCGCAGACCACGACGTCATGACCCGTATGCGTACCGGCCAGATGAAGATCTGATACGGCGGGAAGAAGAAGAACGTGAGGGCGGAGACGATCGGTATGCGGGGGTGATCGAAGATGATGAGACGCGGTGGCGGAGAAGAGAGTTTCCTGAGCGAAGTAGACGGTGGGATGGTGGTAAAGGGAAAGGAAACAGATACGGAAATGGGAACGGAAACGTTAGACTGGACAAGGATGACGGAGGTGGAGGGAACATCGTAGAAGGCGGAGAAGTGATATTCAAAGGCCGAGGAAGTATGAAATATCGAGAGCGGAAACGGTGACGTAACATTCAGGAAAGCTTCAGCTTGACATCTACCGAGTTACTACTGAACCGGAAGCGGAGCTATCTAGGGTATAATACCACAGAATAGCAACACTCCAAGTCGCCTCTCTTGGGCTTCTTCCCTATCTCTTGGGAGGCAGACCGCGAGTATCAATACTTAGTCCCTTCGATTTACGACGACACTCCTAAGTCTGCATCTAAAAAGTGCAACTTTCTCTCCTCGTCTACATCCGCCATCTACTAAGTTTCCATCCATCTAACGAAACAAACAAACTCTCCACTCTTCCACCCGTTCTGTCTAACACGCGTGACCCACCTTTCCATAACAATCATTCGTCACCCTCGACCTCCGACTCGGGTCTATCTACCAACGCACTTCCAGACCCTTTCCCCATTCCCCATCAATAGTATGACACCGAGAGACATATCCCTCCTTATATACCCTCTCGCAAACCCACCCTATAAACAAACCCAGACAGAAACCCACGGCAACACCCCTATCTTCTATATTCACTTGGTAGAGTAGCGTTGGCAGGATTCGATTCCCTCCGTCTCCTCAGTCAGGAGTATCCCCCAGACACAGAACTGACACCGTATAGAATGATGGATGTAAGACAGGGTGTCTTGAAGAGATTGATTCGGGCAGGGAGGTAGTGTCTAGGGTTTAGTTCTAATTTGGTATTGTGTTGTTGTTTGATTGATTGATTATAGAGGGGGGTTTGGTTGCACTGAAGAAGTCTTGTCTGTTTGTGTGTGTACTTTGTGTTGTTGATGGGAGATTCTATTAGAGTCCCAGGTCGGTTGGATACGAGAAGTGTTGGGGAGGGAGGGAGGGTGACGATAGCTACCATGCGAAGTCCATCAAGAGGCGTGGTGGTACAATTTGAAATGATGTGGTCTTTTCTATTCGACGATTCTGCAAACTGTACATGTATGTAAATAAGTACTTTTTCTGAGTGTAGTGTGAGGATCAGCTATGAGAAATATCAGGGCCAAACGGCCCCGGTGCACTGTTTCATCTTCAAGAGCTGTTACAGGGACGATTCGAACGAGTGCGAGGGTGCCCTAGCTCAACGACGTAGGATAGACGTCTGATAAGCATCACTAGTGCTGCGGACCCAAGGATCAGTCAAGTCTCCGCGCAAAAAATAGTTGTTAGTGCGTCAAAGCTGGTGATATCAGTCATTCAGTCACCGTTTCAATGCATGGATGATGGTCGCTGTTGCTTCCGGGGTAAATCTCGTGTGTAGTTTCACCTCTTGGCTTGAGCGTAGTTGCCTCACGCTCTCCTCGGCTCGTGTAGCGCAGTCATAGCAGGGCTCGCCATCTACATCCTGTCGAAACGAGAATGTAGTTTTGGAAAAGCGAGCTAAACCAGTGTCTAGACTTCGTGGTCTATCAGGGTCAGAAGAATCAACCCACTTGATCGACTTAATTGGTCGCCTGCTAAGCCTAGGATTGCCTTGTGAGCCTCAAAGATGAGGTCTCCTTTACCTGGGTGCAATGCTGACCATTCAAGTACCGTATCTCTACAAAGAGTGAGAACATGACCAGACCCCCTGCATGAACCATGGGCGGGCGGTCAAGCCTCCTGTCCAACCAAAACACTCTGACTTAGACTTGTGTATCGTTTCCGGTGCCGTTCATGCAGGGGCCCTTCACAACTCTCGATAATTAATCATTATTCGATGGAAGAGCTCTGGATGTTCGCAATCGAAACTATGACGCGTGAACAACGGCAAGCGGACGCTAAGGTATGAGAAGGCCCTCCTTTAGCCGAAACATAGTGCCGAAATTGTAATGATGTAGAAGCAGCGGTCAAGACGTGAAATTGACCGACTTGACGTGCAAGACAGTCAGGCTAAATGTAACGATATAAGAATAGAAGGGGAAAAGAGGTTGACCCGACTCCATGTCACTGGGTGAGGACCGGAGTCTGAGTTTAGGTACCCTTGCACGTGGCCACATACCCGTTGTGACTAGTACCAAGTACACCCAATGGTGGTGAGATGATGTGCTTTGATGATACAATATATCGAAAGAGACTATAAATCAAGGAGTGACAGGGAGTTACGCTAGATCTTGTGACTCCCGACAAATCGAAGCCTCCGATGTGTTCAGATACCTGTTGCAACTTATTCTAGTGCCGGGAGAAGGTGTAAGCAAACACCAATTGCTGCAAGTAACTGTCGACGCCGGTCATATCTGCCGTACATACGTCGTGCCATGTCTCTAGTCAACGAAGCTAGCTCTCGATCACCGCGACTGACAACAAGGTGTGGCAAACCAAAATCTTGGTCAAAGAGGTTAGGGTCATATCTAGCTGCATGCTCTCCTGCGCCGAACCCCGGCATTGGTCCAAATTATGCTTCTGGCGGTCTTGTAGAATGTAGTGGGATGGCGCGGTAAAAGACAGGTGACATATATCAAAGTCATGCGGAGCGTTTTTGACTTTCTTCGATGGGTACAGCAAGTCAGTGGGCCCTGCCATAACACCAGCGCTGGCGTCCTTGCTCATGGCTCTGAGGCTTCGGTTTGCTAGCTTATCTTCTTGTACACCGGCCTCAGTTCCCATCTCAACTCGGAAACTGCTTGATCCCTCTGCGAGGTGTGAAATAAATGGGGAGGGACGCCTTCACCTTGCTGCTGCATCGTGCATGACCCCCAACGAGAAGATGTTCGTCTGAGATCCTGTGACTAGTGTTGTGGACACACTGAAAGAAGGGCACATATGTGACCCATGTACCAGTAGTATTGCACTGACCAGCGTCAGACTGCTTGTAAAGTATCGAGGAACCTGCTATGCACCGAATTGGACGTCGCCACGAGCATAGCCTTGCTTCCTCTTTACTCTTTACGTTGCAGCCACTTCATGCCAATTTTGCTAAAGTCATCAGTGCAGCACAACAGTGTCTGCCAACTCGAAGCCACTGTTAAGACATCTCTGACTCATCCAGCAGGAGTTGATAGTCGAAGTTGCAGATGAGCCATGGTGTACCGTCCCCTATCCTAGGGTCTGCGTTGGATTAGGCAGTGATTTCTGACTGCGTCAATATTCTAGCGACCCGCAATCAGATACGGCCTCCTTGGATAGGAGATATCTGAGAACCATCACCGTCCACAACAGACAGTTTCAGCAATATGCTATCGATAATCTCATATATTTTGTGCCCATAGACGAGGTATGGCGCACTTCCAGGATGGCCCAACAGTGGATAGGAGAATCTGACAACGCCTTAGGAGGAAGAAGAGAGGCTTGGTATCCAGCACAACGTCCTGAACAAGACCTTCGATGGCCGACTGGTGTTTCCCCCGCTTGCGCGTTTGAAGAAGGTCCTTGATTGCGGATATGGATCCGCGTCTTGGGCGACAGAGGTCGCTGAGCAGTTCCCGGACAGCGAGGTCATTTCATCCTCTCTCATCCCAAGAAATGTCCACTGACCGTCAGTGTTCACTAGGTCATCGGAGTGGATATCTCTCCTCATATGAAACAGGATGACACTCCAGAGAACTTTTGGCCACAGGCTAGTCGTCCCTACCCTCCTCTCGCCTCTCTTAGGGCACCTGCTCAGGCTCAGCCAACGCGGCAAGTTGCATATAATCCTCTTCCTGTCCATCGTTGTGTCATGCTCTAGTTGTACTCTCATGGGGGAGTGGCGCAAGGAGCTCTGGGTTACCTGTGCGAAACCATTACAGAACTGGGGCGCGGGTTGGGGAATGACTGCACCATAATTTCGCGACCCTGTCCTAGAGATATATCATCGTATATGTGGCTGTTCATGATCGTTGAGACGAGGTCGAATGCTGACATTGATATTTTGCTCAGCTCGATGATCTCAATCAAAGCTTCACCTTTCGGCCGAACACTTTCGATCTCGTCCACTCTCGACTTGTTGCTAGCGGCATTAACAAGTCCAGATGGCCAACATACCTTCGAGATATAGTCAGGTTAGCAGTCCGGTCATGATGACAATCTCCCGTATTTGTCCTTATCAGAGTCCTGTTATTCTGTGTACCGTTGCAAGAGACGTCTGCTGAGAGTTGATCCAGGGCATTGAAACCAGGAGGCTGGCTACAAATGGTTGAGCTATATTACAATTGTCAGTCATACAACGGGTCCATAACGGAGGGGCATGCCCTACGGCAATGGAGTACAAAGTACCTGCAGTCACTGGATGATGTGAAAGACCTCCGCGCTCCGATGCGTCTGCAGGCTATGATGGGTGCGGCCGGCTTGGTGAATCTGGAGCATCGAATGATTGAACTGCCCCTTTGCGGATGGTCCAACAGTAAGTAGTCGCATCACTTCACTGTGTCGACGGTCCTCGTTCGATTCGAGACCTACCAACAATGCACCTGTATTTTCTACTAACATGCCGATCCTACCCGTTATAGGTCCAAGAGAGCGAGAGATTGGGGAGATGAATCGCGAAAACGTTCGCAGATTGCTCGATTCCTTGGCATTATATCCGCTCACGCAGCGGCTCGGAATGACTTTAGAGGAATTTCAAGCCCTCATCTCGCGAGCTCGCACCGAGGCTGCTGATCCTTCTCTTAAAGCTTACTTTCCGCTGTGAGTCCTTCTACACGTCGACCTTGCCAGAGAGCTCGCTGATCCTGAATAGCTATGTATGCATTGGAAGGAAGCCTGGCGGATGACCATGCTGGCGATACGTAGTTGCACGTTGACACATATTCTGACAAGCGCCGCACAGCCCGAGAGTGTTCTACCAATTGTTTGAGTCATCGGCGAAAGGGTCGATGTTGGGGTTGCGTTATCGAAGAGCATCTTTCCGTTTGATGAGGTTTTCATGAAGCAACCTTTTTGAAATGATGCGATGGCCAATCAGTACGGTTATACGGGGCGATGTTTTGCTGATACTGGTTAGCAGAGTCGTTATTAGATTGGTGATCTTCAAAGGATGACGACCGAACAGACGGGTCAAATGACGAACCTCATTGTTTCGAGAAGTTTTCCTGCAGCTTGGCAACAAATGAACATAAGACTGACAGAGCCAGCTCAGCATATGGTCCCTCTGCTGTGCTCCTGAGCGTAGCACTAACGAACGGAAGAAAAAGACCCTTCAGGGAAGATTTTACCTTGGCTCTTGGGCAACGGTACCCTGCACTCAATCAGCATAACAAGATACGCCTACGCATACGGCCGGCCTACAGGAACAGATCAGCTCTCGATGGCGTCTAGACTTCCCAAGAGGTGAAACAAACGATGAAGAGGTCATGATGTAATCGAATGAATAGGGACGTAGCCTCGGAAAGGAAGGTACCAGGCGGAGGACTCCACAGTTAGCAAGAGCCATCACATATGAAAAAGTTCGCTCGTTGTCGGGAATAATCGAAGACTCTCACCGTACAGATTCAAGGCATGTAAGCTGGGCGAAGCTCGATGGGTCGTATCAGGAAGCTGATGTAGTAGCGAGCTTGACTGCTTGCTTACGCACGCCAATTGAAAAGCAAGAATGTGAGTTGGTAAGGATTGAGACCTCCTATGATCATCATCAGGGTTGGTCGTTGAGGAAGGGGTCACGCGGGAAAGCAGTCCCGTGGTCCGGTAGCAGGGAGTCAATACTAGGAGCCAATGCGAAAGGGGAACGTGTCTGCGGGCCTTCGTATTGTATGTCAGAGAGCCCAGGTCTGCGGTACCGAGATGGCACAGCGAGCTGAGGTATTTGTGTAGGGAAGGTAAGGTAGGTTGATCAACGGCCGTCAGACTTCTCCACAACATTTTGATTCGCATAGATATATCATACAAAATCATATGTGGCACCAGAACAGTAGATGCGGCATGACTTCCGAATTGCTTTTGTTTGTAGCTCAGATTACATGTCAGAGAAGAGAAATAATGCCTGGAAACTTCACTCTGCGAACTCCTCCTTTGCATGATCACCCTCCCTAATCGCAACTGTGACGTCCCTAGTCTAAGTAAGCAAGGCACGGTGTTATTGTTGACAAGGGGAGCTTTTACTTTCCTCGCGGAGCCGGCTAGGTACCGAAAGCCCGCATGCACCACTGATCACGGGCCCTCGATGTTCGTTCTGAGCCTCATTGGGTTGGTCACTTCGGGGTATTCCGACTGAACTCCCAACTTCAGCATGCAATAATTTCATATTATACTCAATGCCGTCCACACACAAACAAGAGAAGCCGTGGGACACTGATGACATTGACAAGTGGAAAGTAAGGCCGAATTTCATTACACTGCTTCAAAGCAATACTGACATCCTCTGCTGGTTGATGCATTTACACCCGACGACAATGCCGCCGGTACCTTCACCGAAGAATCCTCCTTCGCAACTCTCTTCCCCAAATACCGCGAAGTCTACCTCAAGGAAGCATGGCCGATGATCACTCGATCGCTGGAGAAATTTGGTATAGCATGTACATTGGACTTGGTCGAGGGTAGCATGACAGTCAAGACCACGCGGAAGACCTACGATCCAGCTTCGATACTCAACGCAAGAGACTTAGTCAAGCTGCTCTCTAGAAGTGTTCCTGCACCTCAGGCGGTCAAAATCCTCGAAGATGGCGTCGCAGCCGACATCGTCAAAATCCGCAATCTGGTCCGCAACAAAGAGCGCTTCGTGAAACGACGCCAACGCATCCTCGGCCCCAACGGCACCACGCTCAAAGCCCTCGAACTGCTCACCCAAACCTACATCCTCGTCCAAGGCAACACCGTCTCGGCCATGGGCCCGTTCAAAGGCCTCAAAGAAGTACGGCGCGTCGTCGAGGACTGCATGAACAACATCCACCCCATCTACCACATCAAAGAGCTCATGATCAAGCGCGAATTGATGAAAGATCCGGAGTTGGCGACGGAGAACTGGGAGAGGTTCTTGCCGCATTTCAAGAAGCGGAATTTGTCGACGAGGAGGAAACCACTGAAGGTGACGGATAAGAGCAAGAAGGTGTATACGCCGTTTCCGCCGCCGCAGGAGAAGAGTAAGGTCGATCTGCAGATTGAAAGTGGGGAGTATTTCTTGGGCAAGCAGGCGAAAGAGAGGGCGGCGAGGGAGAGGAGGCAGGAGCAGCAGAGGGAGAGGCAAGTGGAGCGGAAAAGGGAGAGGGAGAAGGATTTCGTGCCGCCGAAAGAGGATGCGGCGAAGAAGGAGAAGAAGCGGAAACGGAAAGACGAGGATGGGAAGGAGAGGAAGAAAAAGAAGCGCGCTCTGGAGATAGCTGAGGTCTAACGGGATGCTGCGCGTAACATGGATCTCCTAAAATGTCTTGGCGTCCGAGGGGCTCCGGCGTAGTTCGAAACCTCTTACATACCTCGATCCATACTTCAAACCCCGAAAACAAAATCAAGCGATATCTATCCTTGAAGCTGCTACAACATGCCATTCGTCATCATATCTCTATAACAGCGACAGAGTCAAATTCGAGCATCCCTAATGATATCCACTTTAATTCGGAACATAAAAAGAACCAACGCCAAAGTAAAAGACACAGGAGAAGCTCAGGAGTGGTCCACGTCTGCGGAGATAGCCGGCTACCAGAGGACGAAGTAACCTCAATCCTTGATATCGATGCTTATCCCATCTCACTGAAATAGCACTCTCGATTTTGATACCCAACATAATAAGATACCATGATATTTCTGGAACACATCGTTAAATTATGGACCATAAAGTACTGAGACACGAACTCGTTGTGTCCGGACCTCGACGAACGTCGAAGGCTGCAAACAAGAACAGCCCTACACGTTGTCCTGCGCGACGCTATGACATTGAAATATGAAATATGAGACTTGGGAATGACGAAGAATGTAATATCCGCAGAGCGTGCGTAGAGATACTCTGGTAGCCACTACACAGCTGTTAGGAAGTGAGGCTTGAGCCAGTGATCAGTGCAGCAAGAACTCGCAAGGCATTGAAACGGTATCTAGTTGAGAGGAGATGAGCTCCTAGGGGTAGATTATTCACTCGTTCCGCCGGGCCCTGGATTTCTCCTCATCCCAACTTTGGAGGCCTAACCTTGTGAAGATCCTCAAAGGACTAGACCAGCTACATAGTTGGATCCAAACCCTGCAGATGTCTGCTTCGACTGCCGCACAGGCAGCGTTAGCCAGTGAGGCTACACATGGAAGTTCCCCGCAGGAGATTCCGATGAACGAAGGGTATGGCTCACGCTGTGGGGTCGTGTCTTGGTACACAGTAGACAAACGTGCTGTGTCTGGCTTTGGGACTTCCGCGAGAGTCATCGTTGAAGTCTCCTGAGGCCCTGCTGGCGATCAGATTGCGGACTCCGTGCAGATGACGTGCGACAGCAATCGTCTTCACACCCTTGGCGCCTTGTGTTCTCTTGTAGTCCGCTCTGGCTTGTTTCAAATAGGCTTCTGCCTCTTCCAGCTTAGCGCTCCTTTCACAGATCCTGCCGAGAAGCCACAGACTGGTGATTGAAGCGTCGTCGTTGATTCCCAGAGTCTTCTTGAATCACTTCCTGGCACTTCTGACGGATGCTTCTGCTTCATCAGATCTGCCTGTTTCATGGTAAAGGAGACCCAGGTAGTACTGGTTGTGTGCAACTAGCACTTGGTCGGCATTCAACAACTTCTCATAGCCTTCTTTAGCCCTTATATAGTAATCTTCAGCATCCGCATATTGCCCTCTCCAGTAGAGGACACGGGCCAGCTCGAATATCGAGCTGATGGTATCGTTGTGAGCAGCGCCAAAAGTTGCCATATAGTTTTCTGCGGCTAGCCTGAAGTAGACTTCTGCATCCTCGAACCTCTCCTCTTGTTTGAAAAGGCGGCCTAGCTGGAATACCAGCTTAATCGTCACAGGTCTCTGAGGATCCAGGATCTTCGCGCAGCCCCGTCTCGCTTGTTCGCAGTAAGTCTCCGCCTCTTCAGATCTGCCGGTTACGAAACAAAGATCGGCTAGTCCGTATATGATACAGAGCGTTAGAACATCCAGAGGACCGTAAAGCTCTTCACAGCCTTCCTTAGCTTGCTTCATATAGCATTCAGCTTCATGGTCTCTGCCCGCTCGGAGACAAAGCACGCCCAGGGCGAGCTTCGCCATATTAGTGCCCCATGCTTGAGACCCATGCCCCTTGCTGAAACCCAGGAGTGCACGACCATACATTACCTCCGCTTCAGCCAGTTGATCGTTATCGGAGTAAATATTCCCAAGCTCCATGTAAGTGACCGGTTCCCGCTCACCGTGTGGAGCTTGAATCTTCTTCAAAGCCCCCATCGCGCCATTCAGAAAGGTCTCAGCCTCAACAAAGTCATCGTGCATGTTGTAGAACACCCCAAGGCGGGCTCTAGCCATTGATGTTCTATCATTATCTGGACCAAGAGCCTCCTCCTCAGTCCTTCATGCACGTTGGTACATCGCCTCGGCATCTTCCAACCTGTTCTGTTCATCGTAAATCTTGGCCAGGAGATTAAGAATGGAGACAAGTTCGGCGTGATCTGGATCGAGGGCCATTTCCGTACCTTGTAGAGCCTTCTGAAGCGTGCGTCCGGCTTCTGCCAGCCTGCCCTGGAAGAAATAGTACTCACCTAATTTACGTAGCGCAAACAGTGTAAACTCGTCATCGCGACCCAAGAGTCTCTCGGAGGCAGCTAATCTCCATAGTTCGAGCTTTTCGGCTCCCTTGTACAGGTCAAGCGGTCCTGTTGTGAGGAAACTAATCAATGAGTTTAGATCAACCAAAGTTTGGAGCGAATCGGAGAAGTCAGGCCCCCGGTGTGCAGTTTCGAGTTGCACACAGACTTCAATGTGCGATAGTATCTCATGTTTCCTCTGAAGAGTCAAAGCGAAATGGTTGTGTGTCTTGATAAACGCTGACAAGAGTCCTATTGCCTCTATCGAGTAATTGTGAGGATGTTGATGCTTTTGCCGTAATTGAAGCCAATCGCGGATTATGGGATGTAACGAGAATGATGTATGGGCACCGCTAATGTCCACGTTTTGTATCAGTGAAATATTGAGAAGCCCGCAGATTGTATCCTGGAATCTGTCTGCACTCCAAGTGCCTTCCGAGCCGAAAATCTGCATCCACTCCGGATGAGACTCCGTAAAATGGCTTTGAAAAAGGTCTTCGCTGATCCTTGCAGTATTCAAGAACGCCGAGAGCGTAAGGAGATGGCCAATGCTCCTCCTCTCGTTGTGATCTCGCGCAGTCTGCTGAAAAGACATCTCCCACGTGGTAAACACACTGAGCGATATCTCCTTCTCAGCCTCGCCCATTCGTCTACGGTATTCCCACAGTGACTTAGGTGTGTGGTGGAGAACTGCCTCCCTGTGCGTGTCGTAATGATCACTAAAAAGTGCAAGTGGAAGATGGCGGAAAGTGATATACGCTGCTGCTTGATCAATAGCAAGAGCAAGGCAGCCCAACTGTCTGACTATCGCCCTCGCCTCTGCAACGCTGCCATCCGTCCAATCATGTTGAGACCGATGCAGCAATAGATGCAGGCCTTCATCTTCCGTCAAGCTATCGACCTGTATCGTTGTTCCTAAGCGCGTTGTATCGGCGTTTCTGCTGGTGCAGAGGATGTTACCGTGGCCTTGATGGGGTATCAGCACCAGTCATCAACCCTTCACTGCTGCTTAGAACGACCTCTACGCTGGATTTATCGATTCTTTGATGAGAGAGTGAAGAAGTTTGAGCAGAGACATTGTAAGTCCAAAGAAGACTTACCAGAAGGAAAATAAGCCTTGAGGTTGTTGAAGGAGATGGGATTGTCATAATTATCGAAGACCAGCATCCACGACCTCGACCAGCCACTAAGGACGGTCTTGACAAAATCGACCTTTAGACTAGCGGTAGCTATAGTGTCTGGTGCTTTACGCTTCAACGCAATGTTCTCGAATGACCGTAGTACACTGCTTTCGGAGGATGAGTCGATCCAGAAGATTCCTTGATAATTCTTTTGAGTTCTGGCGCAGTATTCGAGAGCAGGTTGCGTCTTCTGGGAAAGCCATCATTGTGTCAACAGTGACATCCATAATAATTGGGCTGGGTGGCGGCACCCCTTGACCCCCCATGCCCAAGAGCACCGTTACGGGACCACGAGCGAAGCCGCTGTGTCCCAAAAAACTTGCACTTATCCTATCAAGGAGTTCTTCTCTTCCGACAAAACAGGAGACTTGTAAGGCGGGAACTTCAAAAAAGACTTTTTCTTCTGGGCTTGACACCGCAGGGTTATTTCTTGCAAGTAATCTCGCAACATCACGGGACAAGAGGCTGGAGTCCACAGAGAAATAGTAACTCAGTCGTGACACTGATCTGTCAAGTTTAGCTTGAATGTCTTGGATCCTTCTATTTTTACCAAAACTCCGGATACCCTTGCAGCCCCGCTGGAACTTCGAACTGGTGTCAGCGGGCGTTATGCATGCAACTACTGCATCCAAGTCCGTGACGAGCTCTAAACATTCATTGATGGCTCCGGACAGCGCTTGCTGCGTGTCTGAATCAAACGAACCATGTTTCTGCGCTGTTTGTATCCGCTCTAGAGTCTGTTGAAGTACGGGTAACTGCGCGTTGATATTTCGAAAGACGGTGCCATTGCGGAAATTCTTGATGCGCTGCCAGACCTTACTGCTAGCATCGATAAGCTGGACAATTGATGCCGTTAGGCCAAGGACAGCTGCAAACTCTGCCATTCGTACTAGGATTCGATCAGCAGGACCAGCGACTATATAGTATTCAAGGGTCCGTACGAGGGTCAGTGGCTTCAAGCGACTGATGACAACAGCAGTAAAGACTACAATTCCCATGAACGGGAGAATGACAACTAGCTATGAAGTACTGCGGGGTCTTGAGAAAGACAGAGAACAATTTTGAAAATTGAGCTTAATGAACATTGGAAATCACGGCCAAGACGTAGGTTCTTGATGTTGCAGCCTTGAGGTGTCTGTACAACCGGGCAGTGTCAGCTGGTGGCAGTTGGCAAGGCAGCACCTGCTGTCTGATGCGATTTTTGAGTGGTGGGACCCCACTTCCGCTCCGACAGAGGGTACAGATTTGGGCCCTATCACGAAGGATATTGAGCCGCCCACTGTCATTAACCCAGCGTCCATTAAGGTAGTTCTTTTGGGACAGCGGCTCAACTGTAGAGATGCGGGTGTGTCTGATCTGGCCCAAATAAGGTCCTCCACACTGGGTTTCCTTTAAAGTAATGATTGCCATGTGGCTGTGCAGGACAGTGTGGTAGTCTCAGCAGCTTTGAAAACACTTTATCAAAGAAGCAGTCCTGTTGTATCTAGTGAAGTGGTTTGCGGACTGCCGCTGTATATAACCTCGGTTGGCTAAGTACTTTAGCAGGATGAAATGAATCAATCAAGCAGCAACAAATAACCATATTTGTGATGGCTGTTCTGCATCACGGCTAATCAAGATTATCTACCCAGAACCTTATATCACTGAAACAAATTTAATATCATAAGGAAATGGATATGCAGAAGCAGTTAACCCAGGAAGAAGAGCATCGATACAAGACTGCAGGACTCAGTCGCTCCCCAATTCCAATGACGGCAATGCTCAAAATCCATGGTATTCCTGTACATACTACGCTGACAAGATTGTCGTTCCGACCAGGTAATCATACAACAAGTGACCAGAAAAGGAAATCCTTCATCCTTCATGAATACCGACCCAGGTGACTCCAGATACAAGAAAAAAGATCCACCATGCACTGTCAAAATCAACCAGACCCCGTCAGCATGTCAATACAATTGGTTAACAAATTCTCCGCCTCGTGTAGTAATTCCCATCGACATCTGTGAAACATGTCTCTCAGCACCAACAACACACCCATGCACTCGTTGCGGCCCTTCAAGAAGCTCAAATCATCCGGTGCCCTAACGCCACCGACCCGCTGTAGAAACGCACGCATATCTCCAGTCATTTGCTCCGGCGTCTTCAGCACCGGGGCTGGAGAAATCGCTCCTTCGAGAGCGTACCCGTATGACCACACGATCAACACGGCGAAGTACAACACCCAGGGTCGATTGAGCAGGAAATCATCTCTGGCAGAATACTCATAGCCACCGACACTGGAAGCCACAGTTGCCGGCAGCTGCTGCTGCGTCCGCTCCTCCAGAATCAAAACCTGCGAGAGGAACCTCAGCGCGTAAAATGTCGCGTCTCGTGCCCGAGCCGTTGGTGCCCAGGACTCCTTCATCCGCCGCTGGGCGCTGTTGTAATCTTGTTGCGTGATACTGCGGCCAAGCAATCGGCTCGCGCCGGCGAAGATCTGGCAATCGACAATGTCGACGTGCATGGCCATGTGCGCGAGGTGGTGCAGAACGGTACGGCTCTCGAAGATGTTGTCCTCGTCGAGCTTGTTAGAGAACGTGTAGGGCGTTGGACTTGGTTGCGGTGGTTGTGGGGATTGGGCGAGCGTCTCGTCGAAATCGCGGCGCCAGACGTCGAAGGCGCGCGTCAAAGGTCCGCGCCATCTGTCCCGGCCACCGAGGGTCTGTGTGACGCCGAGAGAGCTTATTTGCAGGTCTCGCTGATTCATGTGCCAGCTTACGCTGAGGAGGCCGGCCATCAGGATAGTGCGTCCGAATGAGTTCGTCCGCACGTTCTGCCCGCTCAAGGTCTTCTTCAAGCCATCAAGGAAGGTCGTCGGCTTGATTCCGTTGTTGTGCAAGCTTGATTCGACCCTGCCGACCTCTGCACTGCTCGTCGCCGACCACAAGGCTTCGTCACAAGGTAGAGGTAATCGCATCTCGTGGGCTACCATGACCGCCGAGTGACCGAACATGGTCGCATGAGTTGAGTCTATCACGAACGCCGCGAATGCTGCTCGGCGGGTAGCCTCATTGGTAATCCAATGATTCCACCATTCGTCGGGCGTATTGGTACCCGAGGCGTGACTCGAAGCGTTCGCGGAATGGCCAAGTTTATCATCTCTGACGCTCGGAGGTGAGTCGAGCGCGGATCTTCCAAGCAAAGAGCTTCCTCTTCGCATCAGAGTAAGTGTTGTAGCGTGGTGAATGTGTGCGCGCTCATGTAGAGCACGGGTCGAGTACATCTTCTCGTAGATTTCTAGAAGTAGCAACGTTTGAAAGACCCATAGCTTTGCAGGTGGTCGAAAGTCCGTGTCCATGAAGACCTCCCATCTCAAGTGCCACGCCAAAAACTTCGACAATTCTAAACTGGCTGGAGTGCTGGGGTAGCCGTATATCTTATTCAGGCAAGACGCCCCAATTGCCATAACGGCGATCAAGAGGAGGTTTTGCGTTTTGTCAGCAGCAAAGGTCGGCTTGTGTAGTATTGGCATTTGAGGATGGAAATAAGACCAAAACGATCCAATGTATCTCTGCATCATGCGCAGACTCAAGACATGGCTATCTTCATCCCGATCACCATCCAACAAAGCTTCCTTCTGCTTTCCTACAGGTGCGTGGTTGGTCTCATTGAACCTCATGATAATAAGGTCCAGTAGTTGTTGGCGCTTCTCCTCAGACAATATTGTCTCCGGCGGGCTACTGTCCACGATACTAGTTACGGCCATCGGATGTTGTGCCGGTATAGCAGGTGTGTAAGTCCCGTCCACCGAAGGATCATTCTGATAATACGGGGCTTGGAATTGGGTACTTGAGCCGTCCATTAAGCTTGGCACTGCACCTGACACGGATTGGCGGCTTATTGACGCAGCATTGTTGAAATGAGGGTCGTTGAACAGCCAAGCTGCGAAGTCATCCGCCATCGCGAACGGTGAGCGGTTGTAGCCTTCGCCGCCAAAGACTGGCACGGTGTATGATGCTGCCATTTGATCCATCAACGCAGCTTCTGAGACGCCCGTGCGGGACATCGGAAGTCCAGGAGTATGATCCATGGAGCCTAAGCTGGTGGGCGGTGATGTTGCGAAATTTGTGTCAGAGATTCTCGATGATGTTGTTTGACTCATGGTCGAAAACCCAGGTGGCGGTAGAGAAGACAAGGGAGGAAAATTCTGATGTGCCATGTACGGGCCGTGAGAACTGGCTGGCGGTCCAACGGCCTGTGAACCAGGATATGCTTGCGCGACAACAGGATTGTAAGGCGCTGCGTGTGCTATAGCGCGGCTGGTCGTAGGTCCAACTGTGGGTTGTAAAGATGGACGGACAAACTCACCTCTGTCGTTAGCAGATTTACTATAGCGCAAGGCGTCGATAGAGCCGAAACTTGCATGGCGCTGCATCTCGTTCATCGTTCCAACGGATACAGTTCTTGAGCTGACAGGAGATTCGTATCCTCGCATAGAGGACTCTGTACGATGGCTCCCATCACTGCTGGACCTGTGTAATGGTACCACGGGTGAATTCCCGTGGATATATGGGGATCGGGAGTGCAATTGAGGGTCAATGGCTGCAGGAGTGTTGGACAAGGCTGTTGTGACGCATGACATAGGTGAGGAAACAGAGTTGCCGCTTGTGGCAAGTAGAGTTCCTGGAGCAGATTGGGTATACAGTTGACCTCGCTCGCGATCGTTGCGCTCTTGGATAGAAGTCGCAGCACCATGGGAGCTCCGCTCTCCCGGCGGCGCTGCAGATAGGCTTAGCCGCTTGGGAGTTGAGGAGACTGTCGGTGACGGCATGCTGGCATTCTGCGCGAAGACGTCCTTCCTCTGCAACTGTGAGCCTCGAGCAGTGTGCCTATCCCGGTGACGAGTACAAAGGTCCTGCCGTACGAAAGATCGATTACAGTCAGGAAAATCGCATTTGTAAATCTGCTTGGGGGTGTCTGCATCTCAATTAGGGCTTGGTCTGCTAAAGTCAGCGTAGTTTATAACTTACGGTTCAATTGGTGCCGGTAGAGATGCTCAGCTCTGGAGTAACTTTTACCGCAACCCTCATGAGGACATTCGAATTTCTTATCTAGACCCTTCCTGCTCCTCCTTCTTTTTCTTGGTATTCCTCCGGTCGGTGAACCCTCTGCTGTCCCGCTATTGTTTCCCTCATCTTCGTTGTCATTTCCACGGTCATCTCCACCTCGACGTCGCTTCCGACTCCTGCCTCTCTCCTCCGAGGCGCGTTCATGGTTCTCTAATCGGAACGGTATGCGCCTCCCGTCTCGCGAAGCGGTTGTCGGATGAGCGCCCCGATCAATCGTCTGCACAGGCGCCATGTGCGAGCCCATTACCACATCCCACTTCTTGTTGGAGACAACTTTTTGAAGTCAACCTCTGTATGAGATATGTTCTCTTGCACTGATATAGACATAGATATACAACGCTTTGGCGTGTACCATCGAGAGGCAATAACGCGTAATCCGGGGAGGTACCAGGGAATGGGTGTCAGTCTCGCCAGAAGGAGATGCGATCTAAGAAGATGCACAATCATATCAGCTTTGAGTTTATCAACAGATGTCTGTGATAGGAGATGTTTCTTCGGGACGTACGAAGTAGATTGCGAAGATTAGACAGGCAGTCGGGTATCGCGAACAGTCGTACAAGAGAACTTTCCGCTGTGCACCGCAGCAGGCTTGACCACTCAGTCGGCGAATCCCACAGCCCTTTTGAAAAAGGCACCGTACCGAGTTTACTTCTCAGAAGCACACGTCACGGGTCATTCTAGTTCACGGCAAGTTGCTCGCTGACACCAAGTGGTCCTCAGAGAATTACGAGTAGTCCAATTGCGGATGATACTGCGTCAAATTAGTCAGTCAATTTGCCGAAGTAAGCTCCTGGA
>JAABUP010004872.1_pt1 | contig 21421 bp, 13 predicted proteins | sample 5559201 | NCBI WGS metagenome assembly JAABUP01 (sample SAMN10711887, study PRJNA513373) | rock metagenome | isolation source: Antarctica rocks | place: Antarctica | reverse complement strand
ATGCGGAGGTTGACGATGATATCATTGACCGAGCTTACAAGATACCCGAATGCAAGTATATCAGAGTCTCGGTAGCTGTGAAGCTTTACGTCGGGAAACATTCAACAGGATATCCGGTCTCCTGTGTTGGCCGTTGGCCAATTACCATGCTACGTCACAGACCTCATGGCGAAATTGAGGGAAGAGATGCTGCACACAGTATGATATATCAATACATTTGTAACATCCTCTCTCATCTTAGCCTATGTTCAAGGAACAACATAACCTCAATTGTATGTCTGCAGAGCAGTCAATTCGATGCATCGATGTCAGCAGGAACGACCCAAATATAACTCCAGACGCTGATGCTGCCGATACATGCTCACAATACGCACGCTTCAGATGATACATGTCTGATCTTGACACTAATGCTCTAAAATATGCAGCGCTCGAATTAATCAAATATTCAGTAGTCATCGACCTGTACCTCCTTATCCTCACCCGGATCCTCTGCTCTCAATTGTCTACTCTCGACCTGTTGCGCGTTGAATTGATGCCAGCAGCTATCTATCATCAGCACGACGCACCATGACCTCGCAGCAGGGTCCACTTACTTGGGAGCCTGAAGAACATAACGGCTCATGGCCTCCCTGAATCTGGACTTATACTCCTTCGGGCTCGTGACAGTAGGTCTATTCTTACCGCGATCTTTAATCCAAGTTTCCAGTTTCTTGTCCCACGTGTATGTGCGAATGCAATCGATGATGCCCACGACCAGCTCTTTGCGATCTTCGTCAACTGCTACCATGAGAGAGTAGTCCATGACGTTTTGCTTGGCGAGGAAGAGCGTATCGTTGAAGACACTGGCCCGCAGGAGCCTTTTACTGTGTTCGCGAGAGAAGAGTGGAGTAGCGTAAATGAAATCAACCATGTTCTCGTCGAGGAGGACCTCGTTTTGTTCGCCTGTAGATTGGATGCGTCGGTTTCGCATGGAACCTTTGAGATCGAAAGTGCGGGTGGGCGAGCGGTCATAGAAGAGATTCTCCATCACAAGCAGGGTCCAGTTGAAATCGACACCCGTGACTGGATTCTTGATGGTGATCTGAAAGAAGCCCAGCATTTTCGCAATGACCGAAGGCATGTCGTGGAAAAGAAAGCGGGACATGACGTAAAAGTAGCCTGGTGCAAATTGTAGAAATGCCTGGGTCTCGATGGGGGAGAGCGACTTGAGCACGAAGCGATCATCAAGAGTTTTCAGAAATACAGACTTTGTTTTGCCACCTTTGCTATCCCATTTCATGCACCGAGAGAGTGACTCGACAATGCGCTCAGAGACGCCGCACTTTCTTCGTAAAGCGTCGAACTGCTCAGCATAAAAGACTTTGCACAGCATCTTTGCAGATCCTTCCGAGAATTGGTATTTTAGGTGTTTACCTGTCGGCCTCAGGATCGATTCTTCAGCTTCGGTCTGGTCATTGTCTGAGTGAACAGTGCGCTGTTTCACTGGATTATCTGTGTCAATAGGCTTTTCCTCCGACCTAACGATGCTGCGTAATTTCGCCTGGTAGTCCTCAGACCCTAAAGCGAATGCAATAAGAGAGCTCGGCTCATCTTCCCTAACGATTACGTCTGAATCTGCAAAAATATGGTCGGTAGCATTCAGTGGGTACTCAAGGGGTTGCCAGCCACTGGCAGACCTCTCGGCCCAGAAATTGGTCAGCATCTTCATAAGAGAGCTCTTCTCATGTTTTGGCAAGTCGAGCTTGACATCTAGGTGCGCTTCCTCTGCTGACAAACTGTCATGGAGATCGTCAGCTTCCCCTGGTATCTGAATACTGTCGAGTAGAGACCGGTCTTCGTCACTTCGATGACCCTCGCCTTCAGCATCTGATCCGATGGTACTAGCAATATTGTTATCATCCGTTTCTGTATTTTCTGCGGTCGTCTCTTCCACATGAAACGCATCGTCGCCTGGGGTCTGAGACGGTGTAGTTTCGGCTATATGATGAACGGTACTCATGGAGCCTTGTTGATCTGCCGAGTGCTCTGAGGATAGAAGGTATTCGTCGGAGGGTTCTTTCTCTTCAACAGCTTCGTGCACGTTTCGATACACCTGAACAATTGGTTTCGAGGCCACCATTGGGTATGCTCTATCTTGCCGGCTCTTAGCTGCACGCTGTCGTCGCTCGCGGATGCGTTCTTTCTCAAATTCTTTGCTCAGCTGTTCGAAATGTTTAGCTAGATTGGAAACCTTCGAATCTTTTCTCCGATTGGTGATAGATCTCGGTATCATTGAATGTGTAGTCACTCCAGTGGGCTTGAGTGCGTTGAGACCAAGTCGGTCAGACAACTTCTTGTCGGCTGGCTTGCCTACACCACCGGGCACCGCTGCTACACCATCATCGAGCCTAGTTGATTGGACCTCTGAGCTGAAATTTTGTGCCGTTGCCGCAGACAACTGACTGCTGGTGCTCGCAGATTTGTCATGCCGAATGCGCGTAGGGTGAGAGTGTGCGCGAGATAGCTTCGGCGACACACTGAGTCCTACTCTGCGTTGACTGACATCTATGGGTCGTGGAATACTAGATGGCTGAGAAAGTCCGACCTCCTTCACAGGTTCTGCAACTCCCTCGGCGACTTTGGCGTGGTTCTTTCCAAGATTCAAGTCGTCGTCGACAGCAACCTTGGATGTATTCGTTGGATGAGAATGCTCAGCCTCAGAGCTTGCCTGGTCTTTCCCCGCTACATCCATTGCCCGTTCCACTGCAAATTTATCAGCCTCAGAGCTTGCCTGGTCTTTCCCCGCTACATCCATTGCCCGTTCCACTGCAAATTTATCAGCCTTTCGACTCTTTTCGAATTCTTCTGGCATAGCCGATGGCATAGCGAGATCCAAGTGACGAACGGCCTCCCGCTCAACTGGACGAAGAGGAGTCGGAGCCGCGTGAGTCTCGATCATAGGTACACTAGTCGGGCTATTGCTCTGGTGTTGGTCGGAATTGTCATCCGTGGACACATGCTTCTCCACTACGGCAGCTAGCATGTCGTGGGCTTTCTCCGGGGACATACGCCGGGTCTGCGGGGGCAAAGCCGTCGAGTCTTCGAGGGAGATCTTCTCATCTAGCGGAGTTTCGGGACTCGTTGTAGTCGTGTCCTCATCGATACTATTCAAAGAAACTTCAGAGTCATCACGGTCTAGGAATATCTTCTTGAGTTGGAGAGTGGCAAGTCGCCGGATGTCTTTTTCAGAGGGAAAATAATTTAGATCAAAGTCAGCAAAGGCTTTGTCCCACTCGGCTACCTTCTCTTGTGCGGCTCGTACAGCTCGATTAAGCGGAATTATCTCGTAGTGTTTCGAATTCATGTATTTGTCTCTTAAGTTTTGAATCAATGCTAGATGTTCTTCTGCAGCGCGCTTCGAAAGTCTCTCAACTTCTTGTTTACAGCTCTCTGCTTTCTCGGGAAGCACACTCTCGGTGTTGATGCTCTTAATACGAGCCTTGACTGATAGCATAAACTTGCTAAGGCGATTGTCAATTTTCGTGAAGAGGTCGTTCTTAAAGCGCAGATCGTTGTCCACTTTCCATGTGATCCTAGCCCTAGGCACAATAATTTCAACGAGAGTGACTGGGTCATAATGTACTCGAAGCGCAAGATCCCTGAATCCGAAATAACGAAGGTGATCACGATGAAGATCGTGGGGGCATACGTCAGCTCGAGCATGTAGTTCACTACTCCAGAATGAGAGTTCCAGATATTTCCCGAATGAATACTTCCATGTGCTTTCAGACATTGGCAAGACCTGGGTTTCTTTATTACACTTGCGGCAAGTGCTCCACATCAAGATGGTCTCTTGAAGCCCTCGAAGCTTGCAAGGATGCTCCTCAACAAAGACGCTTACTTGAGCTTCCCCGTGGACATATTGCCGATGATGATCTAGCATCTTTCTTTCACAGCCATTCGCTGTACAAACAGTCGCCGCTCCAAGGCATAGGTCTTCCACATACTGGCCGAGGGTACAATCTGCTTCGAAGTCAGAGTCGGTTTCATTCTCATTATAGAAGTCGAATGCCAAGATGTCCGGACCTGAGCACGGAACAGTCGTTGCGGTGCAGACCAGGCTGTACAAGACTGCGATGTTTTGATGCGCATAAGGATTGAACAGATTCATGCTGACGGATATGTAAGTTTCCCATTGCTTGCTCTGAGTCTGGTAATTGTGGAGAGCCCTATCGTACTCGGCGTCATGGACAGCATGGAGTACCTCGCGCACCTTTCTTGAGGCTGTATGCACCCTTTCATGTACCATTTCTGGCTTGATGAGATCGAATTTCTGGGGCCTAGATTTCTCATCCGAAACTTTTTCCTCCATGATATCCTGGTCTCTTAATCGTTTAAGATATGCTAGGCGTCGCTCCTGCTCCCTGGCACGCATCAAAAGATAAGGCGGCACAAATTTGACAAACGGCGAGGCAGAAAGTATCTTAGTCTTCTGTTCCTCGACCATATCACCGTAGAAGGTGGGCATGGGTATGTCGTCCGGTACGGAATCCTCGTCAGGAAGGCTGGGCTTTGGCTGGTCTGTTTCCGAGGTTCCCAATTCATGCTTGTTGGGTGTGCCTGGGTAAGGCACGTCTCTGCTCGGCACCGTTGCTTCTATAGTCATACCTTGCGAGCTGCTGCTTACATGCATGGTTTCGCTCTGTCGCTGATCTGAGAGTAGGCCTTGGAAGGGCCTAGGTATACTGTCTCTCCCCGACGATAGGGTGCCGAGTTTTGTAGCTGATGGTATTGCGGCAAACTCATCCCTCATAAGACAGGTCTCTAATTTCAGATTGTAGACGACATAAATCATGAACTCGGTGATGGCTTTCATTTTTGCTAACGTTGTATCACAGCCTCCTCGAAGTACAATTGTGCAGCCGAGCTCCTTTGCGCAACCGGATAGAAACATGTACGTCTTCTTCCTATTTTCGTTCACGTATGTCTTAAGATAGAAGCTTGCACACTGCCCGGCTTGCGCAGGCATGATGGCGAGTTTGTCGATAGAGGAAATGATTCTCGTTTGGCAGCAGCGGGAGACTGCTTCCAGGACAGAAGCTTTAACATTGTATGCCGTAGCTATATTAGCCTGCTGCAGAAATTCGAGAGCTAGGCCAGAGACATTACGCTCCACAAGCAGAAGATCAGGCCTCAAAACGGCGATCCGATTAACAAGGTTTTGTAAAAATTCACGCTCTTGTCGTATTACAGGCTCGAGACTCATGAAATGCAACTGATGCCGGGAGTACTCGAGAGGGAACGTCACGATTAATATGTTGGGATGGGAGATACTTCTCGGCATACATTTCAAGGCAAGGTTTTTGGTAAAGACCAGACCAGAAACGTAAGAAGTATCTCCAGGTCGGCCACCCGATATTCTCTTAAGCTTCACATAGTGCCGAATGTCAATGTCGTCACCATTCTGCACGTTTGGGTTGACGTCGTCGGTGGCTCTGAGGAGGATTGGAATGAGCGCTTTCTCCCAGCTACCCACGTTTGGCAGTTTCGCATCCTCCAGAAGCTGGTGAAGCAATTTTCGAACGTGATTTAAGCTTGCATGATTCAATTCAATGGCTGGCGCAGCCGCTCCTCTCATGGATGAGCTTCGTATCATCCGAGACCCACCGATAGGAGTACTCAAAGACATACTCTGCGCGAGGGCTGAGCTGCTGGTGCTTTCATGCAAATTTGTGCTAGAGATTGGCACTACTGCAAGCCCTCTATAGCCTCTTGGGGACGGACGTAGGTGCACATTACCTGTGACACTGAGATTGTGTCGCTTAGAAGAGCGATGGACATTGCTGGTCTTGAAACTGCTCAAACTCTGATTATCTCCATCACGGCTTGCAACTCCCAGTGTACCGGCACTCTTGTCTCCAGCCCTTGAACGGGCCTTCTTGGAGGATGCGAGTAGTCCGCTGAAGCCATGTTTGTCATTGTCGTAGCTACGAGATAGCTCACCACCATGCAGCGCAGCCATGATACTCATCTGCTCGTCTTCACTCGATCCCTCATCAGAAAGGTAGGGGGCCAGATCAGGATCAATGATGTTATCATCATGGAAGGCGGGAAGAGGGCGTAATCTCCTCTTCTCATCTATGGTGTCTTGATGAAAGGGGGCGCTATCCTCGTTGATTGACCTAAAGCCACGCTGCAGTACATGGCGGGAGTTGTGACGTCTGTGCGCAGAGTGGTAGGTCTTGTTCGTAAAAGCGGATTTCAAAGATCTTGATGAAGCAGGCCGCGCAAGCGCTCGTTCGGCATCTATTTCTAATACTGTTGGTTTTCTACTCGATTCACCGCCTGCCTTCCTGGTGACTGGGATAGACATAGTGGGGACAGCAAGGTCTGTATGTTTCGAGCTCCGATGGACAGTCGTTGGCTTTGAGGGGCTTGAGCCGGAAAGCGGAGTTGCGAGCATGTCGTTTGCGCCAGTAGATCTGTGTCGAGGCCTAAGACCGCGGATCGAAAGGGTACCATCGTCTGAAAACTCAGAGGAGTCATCTTCTCCCTTGATGATGGATTCGCAAGGCTTACATACACGTAAAGAACCCGATTGTCCAAAGTGGTCGCCGGATATCAATGATGTACATTTGGAGTCGAAGATCTGGCCACAAGTCCCTGCAAAATAAGTCAGATGGAGGTATTAAGATGATAGGGAAAAACGTTTCAAGTGATGTACTTACTGCAGTGGTGCTTCCTTCTGAAGGTGGAAAAGGCGTCGCCGCAATAAAAGCAATCTCGTGCGTTCTCATCTTTCATCCAGTATTGCTTGTTCAAAACCTTGTTCTTCACCTGGGAAAATACGTTCATGGTCTTGGGATCCTGATTGTGAACGTGGGCCAACATTGATAGAGAAGTGCCGCCGCTCTTTGTGTGAAGAGGATCGATATGCTTGTTTACTTTAGGATGAGACTGCTTGTGAATCGGGGAGGTAGCCAGGCTATCGTTTGCCTCTGAGGATGAGGCTCGTGAGAGGGTGGGATTAGGCGAAGAAGATCTTGCTAACAGCGGGGACGCCAGCCCTTTACGTAAAGGGAGTTCGAGATGTTGATAGTCTGCCTTCTTGGCAGTCTCGTTGATTGAATCTTTCGTATTGCGTTTATCAGGCGACTGGAAGACATCATCCTGTATGTTCGTATCTGTTGCTATGATTCGAGGCGGTCCGTCCTCATTCTCATCGCCATCGGACGAAGACCCTACTACGACGTCGCGGTTATCCTCGCTTTCCATTCTAGGCAATAATCGTACGGTATCATTCGAGACCTGACTATAAGTCCTTTCAGCCTCCCTGTTACTAGGTGGCTCCTCTTGATGCACAAAGTCGACATTGCGTTCTCTTCGATCTGACTCATTAGGATGCATCTTGGAAGCAAGAATGTCGGAAAACGCGGGTGTCTGTATATCAGGCGAAACATCGCCAGAATCGTCGGTTACAGCGGCAATGCCAGTAACACCTCGAGATTTTTGTGTTGGATCATTTCGTCCCGCAATTTGAGGAGCATCCTCAATACTCTTCACGTTGGGCGCCAGATGATCGGGGAAGCCTGGCTGGTTGGTAGCGTTGATGTTCACCTCAGCTAACGCTGGAATTGCAGCGGTGGAAAGCGGAGCCTGCGCCAACGTCGTACGCGGTGACTTCAGGGCGGTGAACGGGTTCGCAACAGACCTAGAAGATGCACTCGCACTCCCTCCTGATGTTTTCGATAATTTTCCATTGCCAGTTCGCGTGTCCTGGGGCTCATCGGGGAACTCCGTGATCACAGGGGACTGTCGCTGAGAAGCTGATACGGAGACGCGAGATAGATGGGCAGTAGAGGAGCTAGCCACTCTCAGAGATCCAGAGGCACTTTTGTTCGATGGTGCTGGGCTATGTATTGCTCCTCTTGGACTTTTCACTGATGTAGCTTCTCCAACAACATCTTCGCCTCCCGTGCCCACTATATCCTTTACATTTCCGACAGAGGCTCTGAATCTGGTGTATAGCCCGCTTAGGCCACCTGAAAGCTCGCTAGCAATACCTTTGGAATCTGTTCCAGAGGACGAGGATGGCGGAGACGTGTACTCGTTGAAGGCCGTTAAAGTCTCACTTTGACTAACAGTACTATGGATTTCGTCAAGAGCCTGCGAGAGCGTTTCCTTATCGAGCTGGGCAGCACCAGAGAGTGAGGCAATGGATTCGCGGCGTGAAGCTCGAAGTTGAGGAAGTATGGAGTTGGATGGGCTTTCACCATCTCTAGCAGACCTAGAGCCCATGCTTGCGAACTCTCGAGGAGCCTCTCATCGTAGTGAGAAGCCCCGAAGCTCAGCGGAATAGTATCGACTGTTCACAATATTGCATACTCATGATTGAGTAAGGTACTGTGTATGCAATTCTCGAAGCAGCGTCCGGTAAGTGTAAAGGATCCTTTGTGGGCGGTGACGTCTGGTTCATGTCTGGCTCCAAGTATTGTGGATCCCAGAAGCTCTGCCATGAAAGATCTGTCCTCGACACTTCCTTCCCTCCACGTCAAACGGCTTTTAATGTCACTCCAAAAAACCTTCGGTGATTGATAAGAAGGCTTGGCGAGACAAGCATCTTGCGGGTACTGCCGCTTCCGCTAGCAATGAGTACATCCTACCTACGTCCGAGGCGTCATTCATACCTACTGTACTATGAGACCATCACTGATTCCAGAGAGTAGAAATTGTGCTATCTATCTCCTTCTTGCTTGCTAGATCTACTGAGGTAGCCTCTCCATATACCTCCAAAGCTTTAGCCAAACCTCCCCTATGCCTTCACACCCTCCAATACCCCCTCCCATACAACCTCCCATACACCTTCCCACATCCCACCCCTCCGAACCCATCGACCAATACCCCATTGATACCTCCTCCCCCGACGACTCCCGCTCCTCCTTCCGCACCACAGACTTCGACACCACCCTCCCCCATATTCGTGCCCGCTTCCCCAACATCGACCCCCTCTACCTCACCAAAATATTCCGCGGCACAATCCGTGCCTCAGGCCTAATCTGGCTTGACGTCGACCGGGAAGACCCCTCGCCCTCGGACTTTCCAAATCTCGCGCATCTCCTATACTGCTTTGAGATCTACGGGCAGATCATCTGCATCTTGGCGGCTCCGCAGGGATATGAACGGGAGTTGGAGTTGCAGAGGGCGCTGGCGGATTATCGCGTCAGGCTGCTAAAGCTAAGTAAGGTGGCTACGTTTGAGAGTTTGAAGGAGTGGCATAAAGCCATGCTGGAAGCGCAGATTCGGGACGGGCAGGATAGGGCCGATGGGTGGAGACAGAAGAGGGAAGAATTAGGCGGGTTGTTGAGGAGGAGGATGTGAAAGCAAGGGCTTAAGAACGTTGTGGCTGGTTGAAGAGGATGCACGGCCGCGTGCTGCCAGCGATGTTGCTCAGAAGTCTGCTCGGTCGCTGCGTCCATTGGTCCCATCCACACGCATTCTTGTGGCACAAGATCCTCTGCGTCAAGGATACAGACCCGAATGCCTCACTCATATGCCATGCGCGTAGGGGGGCGCTCTACGATGCGCGACGTAAGCGACGTTTTCATGATAGTCTGGTAGGCTCAGCCATCCTCGTTCGATTTTCTTCTTTTGGTCATTTAATAAAGTCTCTACCGCCAAACTCCGCTCGAACCTTTCAATCACACCTAAAATTGTTGCTTTTGTATGGATGTGCTCGAGGTCACTTTTGCTCACGTCTTGCGCTCTTTCTTTCTTCCCTTTATGGAAACATTTTACAAATTGCCTGGCAAATTCGATGCCAATATTGCGCGGCTATTCGTGACTACTCGTATATTGATGAATAGAGAAGTGTGACCCAGTCGAATGGTTTCAGCCTTAATCAGCTACAAAGACGTGGGGAAGCTTGATTTCAGTCAAATGGACTCTTATGCCATAAAATAATAATGAATAAGAACATCACATAAATGTTTGTATAAAATGAAAGCCTTGTTGATTGTAGGGTTTCCACTCTGCAAGTCACACTAGCATCGGGCTCAAGATTTTGGTTTCTATCAATCATACGCCCTCTACCAATGCCTCTAAACCAAGATCGTCAGAGGTGATTGGAGGGGCCACTGAGATTGTCACAGAGTCCACCTCCAATTGCACTTCAGTTGAGTATCGTTCCATTACTTCTCGGTACGTCTAATGGCGTCCATATTATATATGTCCTCCTCTACTCTCTCTCGCATCGTGAGATCTTTTGAGGTGGTATTTCTACACACGAGAACGAGAGAGGTGATGTCATTTGTTTCTACGCGTGAGATTCGTAACCAAACGAGCTGCTTGTTTGTTTGGGCACTTCTAACCAATCAGTCTTCTCTCACCGTTTTCTGACAGCGATACCTTTCATAGTCTATAAGCCCGTCTTCGAGTAAGCCCCCCGACAGAATCGTAGGACCTGCTCGCAATGTCGAGAACCGATGCCATTAGCCATTCCAGCGATCGTCACATCCGATATCGCCTTCCCAGATTCTGCTTCATGAACGAAACGTTTTTCAAACAAAGCTTAGACTTACGACTGGTATCAGGCAACCTCAATGACCTTACCTGCTTTGATGGGGTCAAGGACATGGGATTCCTCGGGAGTACGTGGACTTTGTGTCCTGGGATGCTGGCTGGCATTGGTGTCTAATTTGCTGAAAGAAGGCCCAATCTCGATCAGCAGATATCGATTGCGGTTTTGCTCGAGGTCAATGTCGGACGTAGGACGACCGTTGTGTGCGTTTGATGTCACTCGTCTTTGGCCATTCACCTTAGCCCGGAGAGAATGGTACCATCTCATTGGACTTGAGAAAGAGGATCTTGCGTCAGACAGAACGAGACCATAAGTCGGTAAGCAAGCACATATGATGGCGAGGGCATTCTCCAGAATTGCAGTCACGATACTGGAGACAATGGGAACTAGGAAGATGTCAATGACCTTCGTGATAATTCTTCTTAAGCTGAACCTACGCCGTGTAGACTTTGCTCTATAGATCAACGCCATAAGAACTATGCCCGCTATCAAGACCCTGCATTTGTCAGCTCGATGGAATCTCAGTATCGTTAGACAACTTACAGGCCGCCAACGATAAAGATCGCGGCCACAGCAGCTTTTTTCTTAATAGGCATTTGAAGTTGTTGAACTACTCTCAGAGGAAGACAGAGCATATTGCAATCCAGTATGCAGTTGAAGAGCTCAAGTGCCAGGAAAAAGGTCGCCACGTCAACGCAATGGTTTGGTGTCGAACCGTCCCATATACTTCGAATAGGTGTACATTCGAACAGAAACCCTAGCACAGAGACTGCCCAATAGATGACAACGCCGATTCCTACGATGAAGCTGTTACGACGAAAAGATTGTGTTGTGAATATCCGGCGGTAGAGGCATAAGACGGAGATCTTGGCCGCGGCGACTGTTGAGATGGAAATGGAGATGTCGCATACGCTATCTTGAGGCTTGGTTAGTATTCCCGTTACCCATCTTTAATCTCCAAATACCTTTCGATATTCTCCCAAAGATTCTGAAGATAAAGGTAAGCCGTATTATTACATGTGTGGCGGATTTTCCCAGCCTTGCGGGCTTGTGAGGGTGTGAAGCGTCACGCAGATATCAATGCAGTGTGACCCAATACGCGTCAAGGCAGCCTTTCAAAGTCCGAACCCTGTCTATCGCTTGACCGTGCCTTGAGATATATGGGCAACCATCCGATCAATTACCCAATGCGTGGGTGGTAACCCCGCTTGCTGGGTGATAAAAAAGGGAAAGAAATTCCGCAAGTCATTCTTTTCTCGGCGATCTCCCACAGGTCATGTAAGATTGGATGTTCGTCTTTCTTCTCCGGTGTTCAGTGTGAATTTGAGATCATAATCTATTACGGGGTAGGTGGTGATAGAATCATGAACAGCTGTGTGACGATCAGGTGAATCCTGCATCTTCAGGGCGGCGGTCACCCTAGGCCTGGCTTGGGTGTGATATTGCTTGGCATCCAGCATGATTGCCGTCCTCCACCATGAAGGATTTAGTGAGCTACTTCATTAATCGCTTCACTTTTTGCACCTGCTCTGGACGCGTCCCTTTCTTCATGAGGTCAATGTCTCTGCTGCGGGTCTCCATGAGACCATATTCTCACCGATAGGATTGCGCGGGCCAATTCTCCTCAGCTGTTCCCATCGCGCAAACAACAAGTCGATGCTCAGTGACGGGTCTGGTTGACTCTAACATTGTAGACAATGCAAATAATACGGGGGCCTCCGGACCAGTGTAATGGCAGATATTTTGCGTCACCCTTGGCTTGAGCGTACCATCGACCAAGAGCTCAGTGATGTGTTGGAGAGGTGGGGTAATAATGAGGTGGGCAACCCTCAAGAAACCCAGCAGAATGGAGACCTTCCCTTTGAAGATGATGGTAGCAATTTGAGGATCGCTTCCACACGTCCGAGAGTTGCGCAGATAGTTAAGGTGAGGATGACGATTTCAATGACCCTGACTTTCGGTCACTGATTAATGCTCTCAGTTCATGCCCCAGGAAAGCCCCTTACAAGCTGTACTTTCAGACAGCGTCAACCGAGTGAATGCTACGATATCCAACGATGCCGTACAGCGATACACTGATAAAGCCAGGAGGAGGCTCACTGAGGGTACCGTCGGAGGTGTCATACAATTGCTAGACTTCGAGATAGTTGCAACACATATTGGCTCTAGAGCGAACAGAATCACCCTATTCGTCACAAATTTCAAATCCCTTGGTGCAAATGGATCTGGCTTACATGGATCACAAATGCCTCAGGCCATCGAGGATCGACCCGCAATTCGTGTACTCATCGAAAAGCTGAAGGACTATCGAAAAGGAGTTGTAGGCAGTGGTTTACATTCAAAGCAACAAACCCCGAGCAAGGCGTCCTCATTGGCCTCTCAGTTAAATTCTCCCAACAATGCAAGTCAAGAAAACCAGACAGACTTTGCGACCCAGGCACCACCGCCAAAATTCCACCCGAACATCACCGGTAGCCCCAAGCTTCCTAGCAATGACGCTGGTTGGAAATCACGTGTCAGCAAGAGGAATGTTCAGGCTTTGGTGGAGGCGGAAATGCCTCGCTTGAGTAATGGCGAACTTGAAGGTGAAGAAATCACAAAGAACGGTACTGTGTCCCTCCACCAACAAAATGTCCCTATCAACGGGAGAAAAGCAGCACCTACAACAGAGGCGGATCTATTGGGTCTTATCGTTCAAGCGCAGCGAGGGCCGAACAATAAGGTTGCTACAAGGGTGTCTGCTCCTGCCCAGCCATCCGCCGTCTCGAGCACAAGACATTCCCCTTCTACTGTCTCGCCAACAATAACGCAGCCCCATCTACTTGCTGTTGATAGACCTTCGAGTGTATCTACGAGCCGCCCTCAGCCTCCATCAATATCGGAAGGCCCCAATGTTCCAGTCGAGGACAGACTCGACCAATCTGTCTTGCAAGCGAGCGGGAGAGAGTCGAATACAAGCAATGTATCTGCCTACGCGCGGAATCGCATTAGTCGGAGAGACGTCACAATATCAAAAGACCAAGAGGCTTTGTTGAACAGTAGTGATTGTAAGTGATTGTCGAAACGTTAAGCTTGTAACATCTGACGCATCTCAGCTTGGATACCGGCGGAGCCAGGTCGACGAGAGCCCTCGGCAAATATCCCCATCTCGATACTTCAATCACTGAATGCCGAGGCAGATATTCGCGCGAAGAAAACTATGTCCGTTGATGGAAAACGAGATCAACGCTCACCCCCTGATCAAAGTGGTGGTGCTCAGAGTCCGATTAATCTGATCGATGACGTTCAAAGTGGACAAGATTCCGAGTCTGATGCTCCTGTCTCCGCCAGTGAATGGCCACCTTCGCCTCAAGGTCCCCAATTGCCGCCAGACAGTAGTATGGAAAGTGCAGATGGCCATCAGACCCCTGATTTGCAATCACGAAAGTCCTCTTTCGTCCCTGTCGTTTCTCAGAATCACCGCCATGACAGACACTCTAGAGCGACTGGATCTCCAGATCACAGGCCTCTTTCGGAATCTCGTGCTTCCTCCGCAATACCGAATGCAGCTACGCCTTCAAAGACAAACGCAGGGCCGCTGAGGAAGGACGATCTTGACAGTACTGTCGATGACTTCAACAAGGACCATTCTACACAGCTTAGGAACCTGAGCTCCAGGCCTTCTGAAGTGTATGAACAAGGTCCTCATGATTTCGCCCTGGGTCCAGATCATTCGGCCTTCTCGGAGTCTCCTTTTGATTTGGTGAATCGTGCGGAACACCACAAAAAATCTTTCAACTCATACTCGATACCATCGTCTCCTGCCTCCGACCTTGAGATGGTGATACCGATCCCGCTGGACAATGAAGCCACCCATCAAATTTTTCCCTCCACTGCATCACAGCCCGCAGAGCCATTCACACAAGTCAAGCGCACGCCATATGTCAATGGTCAAATTTACAAATATCCTGCGCCCGGACCCAACCGCCTGCAATCACCTCCGCATACTAATTCGCCTCGCTTACGGGCCAACGGTACTCCGATCGATGAGGTTGACCACGTCACTCAGTCAACCCCTTTTATGATAGAAACCTCGACTTCTGAGGCTCTCCCGAACAAAGCAAAAGAGGGGACTGTGATTGAGGATGTCCCTACAGACATACTCCATGCGGATAGCGATATGACTGGAACCCACCAAAAGGAACGTCATCCAACCCAGAGTCCAGGTCATCTACCAGAGCGTCTTGTTAAGCCGAGCGAAGCTGAAAAGCCCTTGCCTGCGTCAGTGATCGAGGAGAAAGGGAATTTTTCACTCCCGGCAAGTATTCCAATATGCAATCGTGGATATGATGAACTTGAAACAAAGCGTAAAGCCTCCGACCTTGACACACTCTCTCCTAATGTCGGCAAGCGAAGGAAGAGATTCAAAGTGCCCGAAGCCTTGGACAATATCGAGGACCTTGGACAACGTCCAGATCCAATTGAAGGAGCAAGACGCTTCCGTCAAGACTTCCTCGCTTCTCGGATGGTCGGGGTGCCAATTACACCTCAAGAAAGCGCCACAACAACATCCGCCTCCATTAGCCACATTGCAAACGCCAACGTGAAACTCTCCACCATAGGAAACTCAGAACAACGAGCTACAATGAATCTTGAAAAGCATTTGTCTCCTCAAAAGGGATCTCACCTGATGGATGTCGATTTAGAATCTCCAACGAATGCAACCAAAGGCGCTGAGCCTACTGTCCCTCGTCCCGGACACAACGCCGAAGATGACCGCTCTAATTTAACAGCGGACCCGTCCTCATTACCAGGGGCGCAAGATGCCGCACCAGGAGCACAGGAAAATGATGGCTCGGAAGTAGAGATCAATGGTCCCAATAAAGGAACTAATCTCCTTGGTAGTATCGACCTTGATAAAATGGAACAAAATTTCTTTCAAACGGAGCGTAGTCTTGGTGCAATCACGGCATCCTCCATGCCGAGCCCTCACAGAATTCAAGGCGTTGAAACCGATAAGTATTGGCCGCAGTTCGTCACCCAGGGAGCTAGCACTTCTGGAGATACGCCTTTACAAGGCAATGATTTTATTGGGATTGCTCAGTCTACGCCTACAGGTTCGACTTTTCTAGGCCCACTTCTTGTACTTGATAGGACACCTCAACAAACATCTCAACCAGCATCTCGATTGTCTAAGAAGGCCGTATCGCCAGATATTTCCATCGAGAAGTCGGGCGTGAGAGAAATCCGGGCCACTGTTCCCAAACCACTTACCAAATCAATGCCTGCGCAAGAACCACGAACCCTTTTCGAGAAATTCAAAATAACTTATTCTGCATACCCTGGAGACCAGAAACACTTCATCGCTATATGCAAGAAGATTCAGACTCTTCTAAGCAACGACCGGATGGAGCATCAATCTCTGTGGGATGACTTCATTGTCAGGCACAAAGTCGAGTACCCGCATTATGTACGACGTTGTGCAGAAGACGCTGAAGACCCATTGCGGTACGAAGATTTCTATCGGACTGAGGTTGAGCGGCCATTATATCAAGAGGGCCTGGTTACGCGGAAGACCTTGCTGGAAGTCCTGTCCCTTGGGGATCAGGAGAAAGTTGCATCGGAGGGACATGACCAAAGGAAATCTGATATTAGAGGCAAACCTGCGCGGTCCCTTTTTGAACCAGGGAAATTCAGCTTTCAAGACCAAAGGCCTTTCAAGCCGGCATCCGTGATCGATGTTTCCGGCAAGGAAGGGCGTGCCATCGATCACAAGCCGTCGGATACAAGGTCTCTGCTCAATTCGACAAACAGAACGAAGATAGTCTCCACCAAGGGAACACGTCGTTCCCTCCCTTGGGTGGATCAGAAGGGAAGCATCAAAAACTCTAACAGCCTCGAATCTGTTAAGAGTCACTCTTTGGGCCTTCCTAATTTAGGTTCTGACCGTCGGCAAAGAGATGATCATACCGCGCGGGAACTTTCAAGATCACGAGGGCCAAGTCCACTTCCTCCAACAACTACGGCAGTTGAATCTCGGCAAGGAAGCCAAGCTGGCCCATGGTGGACTGACGAAAACACGCCTTTCAAAGCCTTTGCGAACGCTTACTCTTCAATACGCCATGGCAGTGGCAATAGCTACGCCAAAGAAAAGCCGCCGACCGTCCCAAATAGTGACTCGCGTATGAGAAGGAAGACGGCTGAGGTGAAAAGAGTGATTGATCCTTTGAATTGGGAATTATAGAACATGACATCGAGCTCTGTAACACATGCCGAATCTGACCGGCGAAGCATGACGCTTCAGCCGTGCTCAAAATGGTGCTTGGAGTCCTGCGTTTAGCGAAATCATTATACAGCATAGAGATACCCACGATTAGCGTTGACCTCGTAGGTTTAATACATGACTAGCAATGAGAACTCCGTGAATCTCTGGGTCATTTATCTGTGTCTCCCTGACTGGAAATTAAGACTGCACTTGACCGTTTAGATCAAAACTTATCAGACAACAGTAGAATACGTTGAGTCTCCAGTCTTGGCAGAAGTTCAGACGAAAAGACCGGTGGATCCCGCTAGTGTATCCAGAGAGCTAGCCTCAAAGCTAGGCTTCGTCGATAATCTTGATCATATTTGAAAATAAGCATCCAATAGTCTCAGTTGGCCGCTTAGTATAGTGGTTATTATGTCTGCTTTACACGCAGAAGGTCGCAAGTTCGAGCCTTGCAGCGGTCAATCTTTTACATGACCGGGCCCATATTGCTGGACTTTTTGCTGTTTTGATACTGTCTAGCCGCTACCATGGAGACCGATTCATCTAAACGCTCTAGATCTGTTATCTCCGGAGGAGCCAGCGGAGTCGTTTCAATCACTTTGACAGCTTGATTTGGGCATTGATCCTTGAGAATGACTGACGTCCTACAGGTCAGCTCTCAATGCATGTTTGAAGAGCTCCACTTACTTACGGTTAGAACAAAGATACCCTCCTACCGGTCACTGCCTTGGCGTTTTGTCAATTAGATCGACTTTACCTAGTCGCCGGCGAGGGTCAGTATCTCAAAATCTTCGACCATGACAGAAGACGGTTGCTCTGTACGAAGCGCGTTTTCGACTTCGAAGCCATCCATGGTATTACATGTCAGAAAACATCGCAAGCAGACAAGTGTGAAGCACTGCTAATGATATGGGGTGGTCGATCCGTTTGCATTTTTGGTATCAGACGCGGCTCGAAGATTGGCAGCAAGCGACCAATCGAAGTAGTAAAGCATGTACCGGAACTTCGACTTAACGACTGGATTCTCGATGGGTGTTTCCAAGACCCCGAGGTACGCACCATAACAACAGAGGAAACTCGTTTGGATGCCCTCCTAGTAGTGGCGCACAATGATTTACATCAGCTGAGGCTCAATATTGAAGGCCCCGAAGATTCTTCAACGAACTATTCTCTCTGCTGTATTGCTTCAGGACCCCGCTCGATTCTTTATTCGGTGCATGTGGTCTGGCCTAGTCGCGACCGTGCTCTCATCGCTGCAGGAACCGTCTTCGGAGAGGTCCTGCTGTGGTCTTGTGATATCAGGTCGTCTGACTCTACAGCATCCATTTCGCTGCATCATACTTTCATTGGCCATGAGGGGTCTGTATTTGGCGTGAGAATTTCAGAAGAAGGCGAGCAAGGAAACAGGGTGTTGGCGAGCTGTAGTGATGACAGGACTATCAGGGTGTGGAACATTGAAGAGACGAAGCCGTCTGCATCTGATGTCAAAGTCATCGAGGAATATTCAAGAGATAGGGAAGTTGGATTCATCGATGGAGCCAATAGCGAGACGAACTCGGCTTGTTGTATGGCAACGATCATGGGTCATGCCTCCCGAATTTGGGGGATTCGCTTTTTGAGTCATTACAAAGACTCCTGGGAGCTCATGTCCCACGGAGAAGACGGCACGGCCCAACTTTGGAGATTGGGTCCCAAGCTGGAGTCAAAGGTATCGTCTCCGTTAGCAGCAAGTCAGGCTTTCGAGCTGAGCCACCAAAAGACATACCCATATGGAAAGAATCTTTGGGCAATGGCTACATATCTAACGGCTTCTGGTGAATATGTTGCGGCTTCTGGGGGTTCGGATGGACGAATAGTAACGTACAAACCTGTCTTGAGTAATGACAGCCGTTCGAAAGACATCGGGTCATTTGAGTCTAGTATAGAACAAGCTTCTACTCCCGTTGAGCAGCTAGCCGACAAGAACGCTATGAGTCCAGAGGACCAAGGACTAACACGAACGAAAAGCATTTTCGACAGTCTCCAAGGACGTTGGAGATTATCCCGCAATATCGATAGTACGAGTGCCACTTACCCATCAGGAAAGCTCGAAGGTGTTGCATTATTCCAGCGAAGACCTCCCTCGGACGAAGTATACGCTGCTGAGTATCTGTATTCTGAGAATGGCGATTTTGTGACTCAGAACGGTCTAACCATGAAAGTGAATCGCCAATATTCCTATCGATACAATCAAAAGACTGATACAATCACGGCTTGGTTCGTTAAGCCAGACGCTGAAAGCACAGTGGACTACCTCTTTCATTCTCTAAATTTCCGGAACTCGGACGGGAAAGACGTTGGAATTGGAAAATCTGACAGTCAGCGCGAGTTGACAGCCAGTGGAGACCATTTGTGTATTGAAGATCAATACAATGCTTTTTATTCCTTCCGACTGCACAATACAAACGCCATGCAATGGAGCGTGAGCTATGTAGTCTTGGGACCCAAGAAGGATTACACGACCAAGGCGACATACACACGTGATCAGTCGGTGACCGATTCAGATTCCACTACTTTCGCAGATCAAAACAGTGCTGTTGCCACAGTCAAAAATGGGTCGAGGAATACCAATAATAATTGTATTCGCAAATCATCGCCAGATGCCTTCAAAACCTATTCATGGATTAGTGAAACAGGATTCCTAACAACGACCCAGGCAGGAAATCTGATGATTGGCACACTCCTTTCCAAGCGCGATTCTGAGCACCAACCCGAAATCTCGTGGGAGCTTGTTGGTCACCAGTCGCTGCTGAAGTCTTCTTGTATAACGACAAGCCTGCCTTCTGAGCGCATAGCTTTCCTGATCGGCATGGATGGTACCATTTTGCTCTACGAACGCGATGTAAGAGAAATTAATTCAGTCTATAAACTTCCTGGGAAAGCTGCGTTCCTTACAGCGCAGACGGTCTCAACCATTTGGACTGAGTCATTGGCTACGAAGTCTGGACTGAATGCAATTGGAGGTATTGCAGCGTGTCTTGGATCTTCAGAGGCCACTGCTTTCATATCTCACCCAGGTTCACGGGATTATTTAACATTACTGCAGGACAAATGCTTGTTGACTCTACCACCAAAATTCATCATAACAAGCTCCTGCTTTCTCAATAAAGAAAAGGCCATCATTCTCGGTTCAAGATCCGGCTCCCTAGCCATCTACGCCCTCTCATCCAACCCCTTCAGCTTATATCCCCCAATCGCGCCCTCTCTATTCGACAATATACACGGCCAAGACGCCGTGACCGTCATAGAACCTATCCCCCAAACACCTCAACCCTCGCACAAAACCTACATCCTAACCGCCGGCCGAGATGGCACCTACTCCATCCACCTCATCACCTTCTCCCCACAAACCATAACTCTCCAAACCCTCCACACAGCCCACCCCCCCTTCGGCCCCAACATCGAAGGCGCCCACATCACCCCCCACTCCCTCACGCTCTGGGGTTTCCTCAGCAAATCTTTCATCGTGCACAACGCCACTCAAAATACCTCAACAATGACCGTCGACTGCGGCGGAAGTCATCGAAATTGGGCATACACGCACCGAGACGATGCTAGCGGTGGTGGCAGTTTCGTATATACCAAAGCGTCTGTATGTCATGTGCATGCGCAGAAGAAGGCATCCCATCAGGTCTTCCAGCAAGGGGGCCATGGGAGGGAGATTAAGACTATGGCGCTTTCACCACTCCTACCAATCAATACTAGAAGTGGAGGGGAAAAGAGCAGATTCCTAGCCACAGGCGCTGAAGATACAGCCATCCGCCTCTTCCACCTCAACCCCTCAAACTCATCCCCCAAATGCACCAGCATCCTCACATCTCACACAACCGGTCTCCAAAAACTCCTCTGGTCGCCAGACGGCCGCTATCTCTTCAGCGCCGCCGGCGTCGAGGAATTCTTCGTCTGGCGGATACGTCCTGCTCCACTAGTTACGATTGGTGTTGTTTTTGAAGCGAAATGCCCTGTCGTGACAGAAGAGGGCGATTTGAGGGTTATGGATTTTTCCGTTCTTAGTATCGATGAGGGAACCAGCGAGGGAGATGAAAACGGGAGGGATTATCTCCTCAGCATAATCTATTCCGACTCCTCCCTCCGAACATTCAGATATCAAACCCAGACCCAAACCTTCATCCGCCTCTACCAAGCCACATACACATCCCACTGCCTCACGCAAACCACCTACCTCCACCTCAACCACAAACTCTATCTCTACACAGCCAGCACAGACGGCCATCTCGCTTTCTGGCCGCTACCTTTATCATCAAAATCCCCCATCTCCCCGCCCAACCAAGACAGCAAGGACCACCGATCTCTACTATTCAGCGATCCCCTCTCCCTCCCCTCCCCAACCCCCCTCCCCCTCACCCACTCCAACCTCATCCTTATCCATCAAAACAGCATCAAAAGCCTCATTGCCATCCCCCTCGCCCCTCACCACACCCTGCTGATCACAAGCGGCGACGACGGCGCTATAGCTTTCACAATACTAAACGCCCAATCCCTAGAGACGTCTCCAATACTGCTTATATCGAAAGCGCACGCCTCAGCCGCAACGGCCGTTGCAAATCTCGGCGTAGTTG
>JAABUP010004871.1_pt1 | contig 21427 bp, 30 predicted proteins | sample 5559201 | NCBI WGS metagenome assembly JAABUP01 (sample SAMN10711887, study PRJNA513373) | rock metagenome | isolation source: Antarctica rocks | place: Antarctica | reverse complement strand
GTGACTGATGGATGCACAAGTCAGAGCTACACTGCTTTGGGGCGCCGAGCTGCAACACTCGCATAGAATCTGGCGCTCATGCACATGCATGTCTTCACTTGCTTGAAGCCTGACAACCTGCTGGGTGTGTACGCTGCTCCAAGTTGCTCAAGGCTAGGGGGCTCAAAGATAGTGGCTTGAAGTTAGTGGCTCAAGGTCAATGGCTCAAGGTTAGTGAGTGCGCTTTGCAGGCAAGGTGAATCACTATCAGATAGTGAAGCATGAGGACCACATCCTGTGGGTGGAGAGCCTGGTCTTGCGCAACCTGGGGCCGGTCAGCCGCCTATACGACATTGTCATTCGCCGCTACATTGGCATCTTCTTCTGTTGGTTGGGCAACTCCATTTATCAGATGCTGCTGTTCCTCTCACATGCGGTACGCTGCATCTTGGCATCTTAGGCATGCTCATTTCTATATACATGTAGAACAGAGAAGCATGTGCTGCAAACATGTGTCAGTGTCTTGTCAAATGGCCGGGGAGAGTAATGGCCTGCTGTCAGCACAGATGCTATGCATCACTTCTTGCTAGTAAAATTCCGACCAAGCTGCATCACTTGACTCAAGTTTTGAGTGCAGGCTGAAATGTTTTGGGAGGAGTTCGCGACGGCAAAGAATACCCCAGCGCAGTCGTAACAACAGCGTCATCGTGTGCTGATTGTGGCTTGCAGCAATCAGTGCTGCTAACACGGCTGCTGCGCCTTCGTACACAATCTCACGGCTTGGCGCCACGGTCTGAGCAGGTCACCCATGTTGCTCAGTACATGAGAGGCCTGCACATCTATACAACTCCTGATGTCAAGCTGACACAAGATTAAGAAAACTTTATGACGCTGTGTGGTGTTGTGAGCCTTTAGTCCATGATTGTTGAGGCCTGGCATTGCTGTGACCTTGACTAATGATTCCAAGGTGTTACACCCGACACTGTGCAGTCAATAAGTATGCCAACGTGCTGCACTTGCGCAACAACATCAGAATCGTTTCACACACAGGTCGACCTGTCACAGGGTAACTCGCAGGAATCGAGCTCTGAGCATTACCTTGTGTTCTTCTGACCACTTCTTAGCGGTTGCCCGGGCGTCCTTCCTATTTATACTGCTGCACATTAGCAAGCACGCAATAGTCATGTTTCGCAACTTCCAGCACTTCCACACAGCGATGCATGTGAAGTGCTCAGCTTCCTGGTCAGAAGACACAGGGGACGAATGGGAGGGGGGGGGTCATCATAAGCTGGCAACGTGAGTAAAAACTGAGTACATAATTCAATCTGAGCGAGACATGTATGCTCTTCTGAGACCTAGATTGAGAAGAGCTGCAGGCTGCGTCCATGCAATTCTTGACACACCAAAGTCTTGGACAATCACATTTACAGTCAGTGGAGAAAAGTCGGCTTATGTCGCGTACTGACTTTACACATGCACACCCGTACAACAAACAATGACAAAGTCTGCAAGCACACTCTCTTGGAAGAAGCCTGGTCTCACCCTGCAGGGTTCTGCTCAGATAACACTCCTGCTCTAATGTGTCATATCAAACAATCCTCTCAAGGTATGGCAATCAAGGACATTAAGAAACCTATGCGTGCAACACCAGCACCCCATCATTAGCAGCAAAGGTCATGCAAGGCCACGTGCTGCCATGTTAGGGATGTGTTCTGTGTCTTCGACGCGACCTGTCTGTCCATAAACCCACACGCTGTATACAACTGCGGCTGCTATGACTGTCCCAGAGGACAAGCCCACCAGGAGGCCAAAACTGCTGGGGTCACTTGCAATTGCAGCGATGCCCAACATGACAAGTTCAGAAAGACTACACAACGAAACCTCTGCTGAAGAGACTGAGGAGACCACTGCAGGATCCACTGCCTGCATCAACAACACAAAGCTGATCCTACCAACTCTTGTGACTCATCCAGTAACAGTTGTCTTCAAATGACTGCAGTTATTGCAGTTTTATACATGTGCTGCAGAGGACGAGGCTGAATATGCAGAGATGCTGCGTGCAAGATGAACAACTGACATTCTACCGCTCTACACAGACAGTAGGAATGTGGGCATTGCTGTAGAACTGTAGGGATGCGGGAATTGCTCACCGTCTGAAAGATTTGTGCATCAACCATATCATAGACCCAGAAGGCGACTCTAGACAAGACAATCATGCCACAGAAGAACCAAGTGTACAGGGGCACCCCTGCAATAGCCTGCCCCAAGGCTGATGCAGCTGTGGCCCCTGCCTGATGTATGTGGGCTTGAGCCAAATGTGACCTGCACCATGACTGATGTCGTGTAAGCCCTGTGTCTAGACTCAAACTGCATGCTCTGGATGCGTATGGTCCCTGAAGCTTTAGTGGGTAAGTTTGTAAAGCTAGCGGGCTGACCTGTAAATGAGTGCAGCAAAGCGCAGACTCCAGTGCGCAGCAGGCCAATGCTGCCTATGAGTGCTTGTCCCACCCATGTGCCCACAAAGCCCATCACCGCACATGCAGCTCTGTAACAGCATAACGCAGGCCTTTGACGGATCCCACAGGTCTGAGCAATGTCGCAACGGACTGCATACTGGGTTGGTGTTCTCTGTGATACAGAAGCTTAGCTGGTGCAGGCCACAAGCTCAACGCTTGTCAGCTCAAGTTTGCCAGCTGCAATGGCATTTTCTTGAGCTGGACAGGGCTGAATAAATTCATATACGTGCCAACTGCATAAACCCAGTGAGTACAAGCTGCGTACAGTACAAGCAGGCTTTCTGTGCTCATACTGGGGAGTCAACAACTTCCATGAAGAGGACATCAGCATTGACTCTGAGATGCAGACAAGGTTCATGCTGACCTGAAGACTGCTGCAGCAGTGCCACTGAGACCTCTTGAGGAGAGGAAAGCTGTCATGAGACAGCCAGGAGACAGCACAGCATTGAAATGCAGCATGATGAACGCCAGGCTTGCAGGCAGCACTGGCTGCTGAAAGTACAACTGCCAGCTGGACACTGTCTTCTGAGCAGACTTGCCCATGCCTGAAGTCAAACACTCTTGGCATGTCAGGCAAGGCTAATCTGCTGTCTGGAGGTTCAAACACATTCACCCTTATAAGCATTGTCCCACATGTGCACCTGCTGTGCAGAAGATTGCACTGAACTGCTCTGGGGTGCACAATAGCTGCAAGTTATAACAGTGAAAAGGAGTGCACAAGGCCTGCACAACCTACACGGTCAAACACAGGTGCATCAAAGCACACACTGCGTGACAAAGCAGACCACACACCACAACATTGTTGCAGCGCAGACCATGACAATAGCAAGAACATGCAGGCCTAGCAGCAGCCATGCGTGCAGCAACCAGACATCTCATGGCAGATCGAAGATATGAGTGCTCACGTTTCAAGATGCTACTGAGGCTGATGCCCTTGTGTTCGCTGGCTGACTGAGCATTCAGTGAGAGCCTGGCGGCAATGGCTGCTGCTCTGTCTGTGGTCAAAGCATCAGCTGCACAGTTGACCACCTAGTGTCGCCACAATGATGTCAAGTCACTTGCATCAGCAACAATGATGACCCACATGGTGTATGAGTGGCATGTGCTGGTGGCAGGGTCAGCAAGACAAGTGCTCCCAATGTTTGGTGAGCTCTGCTGAGCAATGTTCCTTCACAAGCAACAAATATGCCCAACTCTACATTGCTGGCGCAGATTGGGCCACCTGCCAGCTAACTCGGCAAGCGTCGAGCATCTGAATTCTAGACGTGTGATGAGACACTTTGAGCAAATGCAAGGTCTGCTTTGTTCTTGCTCCTTCTGTGCAGGGACGTGAAATTACTTATGATCGTGTTTATATTGTGCGATTTTTCACTCTAAAGTAACGCTTTTTTGAAAAGGTGCCCACAATGCAATATGAGTACACTCTTAGCATGAACGCAGCTTGCCTTGGTGGAGACAGACTGCACCAGCACATCATGTGGGATCATTGGCAGCATGGCTGAACTGCATGTCCAGAACACTCACCCTTTGAATGGCCCAAATCTCAAATGGCAAAGCCAGGAAGGCAAGGCCTGTAATGACAGGCAGCACCACAAGGTTGCCATGATGCGTTATGCACCAGCCAAAGGCCAGAGTGCCAAGCAGCTCTGCCACCTGATCCATCCTCCTCAAGGCTGCGTTTGCCTCTGCCAAGGCAGTCTCATTGCCTCTGCCTGCAAGTATTTCACTTTAGCTGACTGGAAGACCATTGGGGTGCGAACTGTAAGCGCGACTGCTTTGACATGGTCTGAGCATCAAACAGACATCATTACCACCCCTGCACAACTTGTCTGTACGCACTCAAATACGCCCTTCAGGGGCCCTTGCTGGTCTGGGCGGGTTGAGCATGCTAACAATGCCTTTGCATGGGTACAGACTATAGCATATTGGCGCAGTCGTAAATGCTGTTGTGCTGCAGGCGGATGCAGGACAAACCAGCAGTGGCCTGCGTACAGCTGAATTGGGACTCACCAACAAGCTTTGTGAGCCAGTCCCGCTCTATGGCCACATCAGAGGCAAAGGACGTCAGCCGCTCCAGCATTGTGAAAACCAGCAGAACAAGAAACAAGGGGCTGTGCTGCAGGTGAAAGGACGGCCCCAGCTGAACAGCCCTCCACATCACAAGGCCTGCATGACAAAGCTGACCAGCTGGCATCTTGGATGTGCTGCTATATGTGAGCGTCATAAGGGTAAATGTAAGGATCACAAAGCAGCAAGGTGGCTGCAAAACTTGAATCATGCTTGGCTCTCAGTGTCAAAATGAGCTTGATCACAAACACCAAACTGGATTTGGTTACAGGAACAGACCATTGAATGACGCAGCATTGCAGCTTGACACACAGTGAAAAAGCAAGTTGAACATGGACAATGAATATACATGTGCAATGTATCACACCTGATATGACTATGCATACTCCTTGCACCATAGCACAGGTGTTCAGTGCTAGCTGTCGTGGCGAATGATCCAAAAGCTGTCCTGTTGCTGGGCCTAACAGAGTCACGGCCAGAGGAGCAATGAATCCCACTAGTGCTACAGTTTGGAAACCCCCTGCAAATACACATTCGAGATAATGTTATGCACTCATCTGCAGCATGAGAGCTAGAACAGTAGAGGTGTATTGGCCTGCCTGGTATGTCAACCAACACCAGTGGCAGCCCAAAGCGCCATGCCCTCTCCACTAGGCAAGTGAATGCGTACATAAAATATCTGCATGGAACACACGCTATTGCTGCTGGCCCAAACATACAGACACACATGCATGCATGGCATTGGCCCATGCGATGCACCAGCACATAGGCTCACAGGGCATCAAGGGCCTTGGGATAGTCTGGCTGCTGACCCTGGCCAGACTTGAGCGTAGCTTCATTGCCAAGAGCTAGCCGAAGGCCTGGTGTCGGAGGGTTATTGGCATATGTATGTGGTCGTTCATGATAGCTGTGCGGCTCGCAATTGCGCACACAAAGCTGCAGGGTACCAAACGCCTTAGAAATGCGTTGTTTCTAGGAGGCAACTTGTTCAACACAGCCAGGAACACACTTGTCCACGTTGGCTTCTCCTGAGTTGAGCAGCACAGCCCTTTGATGGCTGGGGATAGACTCGCACAACACAGTGCTTGCTATAGGGTCTGAAGGTACGAGTTCTACGGGAACAGTCAACTGGTGCTTGGCTCAGGGCTGCAGCAGCATGGGCGCTTGCCGCGCCACAAGGAATCTGCTTTGTCAATCCGCCTGCTTGGACAATATAGTGCTGAGTTCTGTGCATACCCTGGCGATCAAGCTGGGATAGATGCCGTGCGATGCAAAATACCTCTGATGGCCTGAAGTTTGACTTTCCACGCAATGACTCTGTACACCGCTTCATCTCCTGTCGGAGGTCAGGACTTTGTCAAGTTGCTTCTAGGAAATGTTTTGCCTTGCTGTGACCTGACACCCTTTTGGGTCACCAAGTGTAGTGGCTCTCTACTCGTTCCACTGTCAACGTCACGTCTATATGTCAGGTGAATATGTCTGCCAAGGGGTGTAACTTATTGACCACGGGCCCCTCAACTTTCGTGAACTTAGCTGCCTGCTGCCTTGCAGATGGTCGACGTACTGTGCGACAGCGCAAAGTCTCGGCTCGTGTAGCGGTTGTGACGGATGCTGACCGACGCAATGCTGCGAACGCTCGCCTGGAAGCTTTGGAGACTGATCACGACGCTGCACCTACCTTTCAGGACAGCGATGAAGAGTTCGTATTGAGCGAATCTGACGAAGGTAAGGACCAGAGAACAGTGTGCGTGCACTTTGTGGTCCCTGTTGGGTACCTGAAAGTGACAAACCTGATTTGCAGACGAACCCCAGCTTGGCAAGAGCAGAGGGAAGAGGAAAGGCAAGCTGACCAGGACAAGGAAAACAAGAGGGATGCTTGCTGACAAGCAAAAGGGTCCCAAGAGCTTTGCAGTCATGCTTGAGGAGGTGCAGCATGCATTTGCAGAGCTGCTTCTTTGCCTTGAAGCCAGTCACCGATTAGCGCCTGGCAACATACCCAAAATCCGTCATGCTTCTGCAGGCTGAACTTGATCAGTTCCCACCTGAAGTTCCGACTTACCTGACAGCAGCAATTGGACCATCCAGAACAGCTTCAGCTAGAAAGTGGTGCTCTGTGTGCGGCAACCTTTCACCGTAAGCAACAAGATATTTAGCAATGATGCATGTAACACACAACTGAGCATCTCTGTAGCGTATATGCTTCACGTTATGCTGCAGCCAGTTCAAAGTTGTCATTTTGAAATGCAGGTACACCTGCGCCAGATGCGGCTCCTCCTTTTGCAGCAAGAAGTGCTATCCAGTCCACATTGAAACCAGATGCTTGAAGTTTGTCTCTTGACCACAACAGCAGCAATTTGGCTGCTCTGTGTCTGTCAAGCATATACACTGCATCAACTGCTGGTGCTGCAAAGCTGTTGGGTGATGGTGTTGGCAAACAAAGCTGTTGGTGGGGCAATGACAGACTCATTTGGCTGCAAGCAGACAGAGCTTGTGAACCTTGAGAAGTGGTATGATGCTATCGAATCTCATCTGCATGTTTACATGCCCCTTGAGGAGTGGCATGCTGTTTGTGAGGTCCATATGCAAGCCCAGCAAAGGTCAACAGAGGTGCAGAGGCAAGCCTGATTACTGACAGGCTTGAGGGACAGTTGGTCCTTGCAAAGCCATCTCCTGTGATACGCGCAAGATGAAGATTGTCTTGAGCAAGGAATCGTGGCGGACAGGCTGCAGGGTCCAATGATCCATGCTGTTGGTCGATGCTGGAAAGGTGTTGCTCAGCCAATGGATGCAGACCCTCAGTTGTGGGTAGTCAACATGATGCGGCCTCTTATTAGGGTCAAGAACAGGCATTTGGCCCAAGTTGCTTTGCACTGTTGACTGTTTCTCAAAGCAATTTTCAAACCTTCCTCCATCACCCATCAACTGTTTAAATTTGTACTGACAGATAGAAAGAGGTGTGTAGGTTGCAAGGCATACACAGCTGAAGCATGTGCAAGGGTCTGATGCTATGTGCATTTCAATTTTGTGCAATCAGAAGCTTATGTATTGGTTGTGGCACATTCTGCCAGCTTGCAGGAGCTTTGCCAGTGTTACTTGGCTAAGGATATTTAATGTCACATATGTCTCACAGTCACTGTATATCAAGTGTCAGACAAGTGTTGGGAATCTTTTCCTGCTAGGAAAGTTGCTCTAGTCTCCGAACATTCTTGAGTGTATACTTCATTTATTTTGGACACAAAAGGCTCACACAATCGCCTGACTGTATGAATTAAGCAGCCAACATTGGGCATGACAACAAGCCTTGGCAAGCCTTCAGGCTGATTCAGCTCTGATCCTGCCAGATCCAGTGGTACAATGTATACTTGATATTGTCAGGAGGATGTAATGACAATGAACGCCACAAACGCACTAGCACATACACAATGACCATCATACTGCAGCATGATACTGCATGGAGCACGGGAGAAACCCTGTCATAGCACGGAAAACCCTCAAACGTTGGCTCGGACAAGCAACTGGGCTGCACTGACATTTTGCCAAGTAGGACATGTACTGGCTGGCTTAGAGTCTAGCACGCTAGCATGTTGCCATCAACACACACCAGCTGAACTGGTGAGGGGCAAATTGAAAGTTTTTGGGGCCAGAGCACGGATAGTGTATTTTTTCTGATCTCCCATATCTAGCTTGGTGGCCGGACATTTGCTCTCTGTGCCAGTATGGTGGATGCTATGCGAGCCATGCTTGATGAGCTTATGGGGGAAGATAGAGACGGCGATCGCCAAAAGTATGCTACACTTGTTGGAGTGCACTGATCAGTAGCACTAGCAACACGTTTGCACGTAAATCTATTACGAGTTTGTGACGGGTGCGTAGGCCTGCACGCAACTTTTCTGACGATGACGTGTGCAAGTTTCACATCTGCGGATTCTGCCCGTATGAAGAGTTTGACAAAACCAGAACAGACTTTGGGCTTTGTCCTCAAGTTCATGACGACCGCAGCAAGACTCAGTGGGAAGGTCTCACTGATGAGGAGAGAGCAAAATATCCCTATGAGCGAGAGCTCAAAAAGTGGTTAGACAAGATGGTTGATGACCTTGGCAAAAAAGTCAAGCGCAACCAGGAACGTCTGGACTCAGAAGCAAACCCTGCTTTTCTCCCTGAGGATCAGGTACGCAAGACATGAGCTCTGGAAGTGCAAAACGAAAGTGTATGGACAGCTTTCTTTGTCCCACAGCAGCACAGACTTGAGGCCTGTGTACAGGCAACCATTGATGGCATGGGTGCACGCATAACAGAGCTGCTGGCCAGCTCTCAAGCAGCTGGAGAGCAAGGCAACGTGGATGGGGCACAAGCAGCTGCAGCACAAGCAGATGCTGTCAAAGTGGGCTTCAGCCAGCCTTGATTCTCTGTTGCTTATGCTTGCTTTGCATATGTCAAGTCTCGTCTGTCATCCCTGAAATGCTGCATGCCAGCCATTTATGCTGCGTCCCAGGCACGTAACGCATATAAGGTTGATGATTTGTGGGACAAGGCATTGCTGTGTGAGCTCTTCAAAGGCCGACGTAGTCACAAAAGTTACTCAGCTTTGGCATGGAGGGAAGGTCAATGGCCAAAGATCAGCTGCATATGCTTTACCACACCAAGTGGCATGTCCTGCAGGCAGACAAGACAGCCTTTGAAGCTGATGCAAAAGCGCGTGCAATTTCAAACAGCAGCAGCAGGTATGGGCAACAAGAGGTCTGCCAGATCAGCGGCCTCATCATTAATTCTGAGGAGACACGTGTCAGGGATCATAAGATGGGTCGTAATTACAGGTGGGACCATAGGCGGTTGTCAGCCCCTGCAGTCAGCAGCACACATGCCCTGCTTGCACCCTCAATGATGTGCTGATCTATATTTACCTATGCTTCTTTGCACTCTCTCAGCATACATCAGCCTGAAAGCAGCCTCCTGGACAGGACGCATGTTGCCTGTACAGCATGCAAATCATCTATACTGGCTTGAAGATATAGCACCATGCCACACATTGAGGCCATTGCGCAAAGTGTTGGCTTGGCACCAAGGTAATATTGATGTGGAATGCGCAAGATGATAATCTTTTGTTATGATGCTTTCCATTCGAAAGAATACTAACGCAACAGTGTGTTGACGCAGATCATGGTGCCAATTGCATGAGAAACTGACAGAGCTGAATGACACCTTCAAGAAGCGCAGTGAGCAGGCCTTGTTGCCGCCCCCTCCACGATTACCTAGCAAAGACAAGGAGGCCCCTAGGAGCAGAGATGCAGACAAGCACAGGCCTAGAGAGCATGAGAGGGACAGCCAGCCTGATAGGCGAAGAAGCGGAGCAGACAGAGAAAGGGAGAGAGATAGGTAGGTTGTGATACCTGTTTTGCATTCCTTCTACAAGGAATACTCTTAGGTTTCCTGCTTGCTGTTTGCGCAAGGCGTGTGCACAGAAGTTTGCATCAAGCTGTTACTGTGTTCATGTCAACCTACAATGCAGTACTGAGAGAGCAGACTCTACAAACAGTTACCTGCCATGCGCTCCCAGGTATACTGTCACAGTACTTGTTCAGGTGCATAACATAGGCAATTTATGTCACTTCGTAGGGTGCACAGAAGCAGCAGTGGGCGGGACTCTGACCGACATCGCAGCAGCACAAGGGATTCTGACAGATCTTCACACAGAAGCAGAGACAGGGAACGAAGTCACAGAGATGGCAGAGATAGGCATCGAAGCAGATCTCGTGACAGATGACTTGCTGATATAACTGCTATTGAATCACATGTTGTTGTGTCTTGTTTACAGTTTAGTACATACACATATAAACGCTGAATACGCGTCGCTGCTTGTGTACAGGTGTGAATACATTATTGAACATGATGAGTCGTGCAACACTGCAATGCAAGTGGTTGCTAGAATCCAGTCTTCTGATGACACTATGTTACAGCCCAGCAGACATGGTGTTATCAAACCTGCAAAACACACATGTTAACAGACCATTCTGACACGAATGGCAAGAATTGACACCCTTGATGGGCAAATGTACAACAAGCAGGCATGACTTACTCAATCGTAGGCACCACAGAGGCTATGAACTTTAGGAAGAGCACCAAGTACCTGCAAGCAGCATGCAGATTGATCAATACAGATAAAATATCAGCGCAAGCAGCATCAATCAGGCACCTAGAAATACAAGAGTCAGCAATGATCTCATCAAAGGCACACCCAGGTAGCAGGTGCATTGATGGCACATCAGCCAACTGGGCACATATGCTGCGAGTCAGTGACTGCCTTACTGGTCAACTGTGAATGTTTTGCCTCCTTGCTCCATCATACTGCCTAGCTTCTTCATTGTGACCGCATGCTTGCATGGGTGTATGGCAGCAGCCACCAATGATGTGTCATGTGGAAATGCCTCCACAGTCACTGTTTTACGCGCATGCTCTTCACTCACATCCTCTAAAACCTGCAGGACAATGGCATTTAACTGCATGTGTACAGCATATTGTCATGGGTGAGACAGAGAAGGCTCATTTGCACAGCACGGCAGTATTGTGGCAAATGTCTGCCTGACCTGTTTGGTTTGCAGAGGCTGGCCTGACTCATCTCTCCCAATCAACCAGAACTTTGGTACAGAGTAGTACTTGTCGTAGGTGATGTGCAGGTTGTAGGTCCTCAAGCGGACAACATGGTCCTCTGGTTCTTCAGCTCTTAGGTATCCATTGCGGGGAACTGCAGCCTGCATGCAGCTCATCAACCTCACTTGTAAGCAGTCTGTAAGCATTTTTGAGAGCACTGTGTGGGCACATGGTGAGCACTCTGTAAGCACTTCGTGAGCACTTTGTGAGCACTTTGTAAGCACTTTGTGAGCACTTTGTCCACACAACGATTAGGCAATAAGTGTCTGTGAGCAATGGCACGTTGTCAAGTGTTGAATTGCACAAAGCTATTATGTCAAGTAGGTCATGACCAGCACGCATGTGTGACCTTGTGTTCATTCTGTCTTCTCAACCTGTGTATGCTGTGTGCACAAACAGGCATTGCATGCAAAGCTTACCTCATCATCTTCATCCTCAATGCCTAGATCATCAAGATCAGGCACGTCCTCTTCAGCAGTTGTCGCATGATGTGTGATGCTGGTTTGATTTGTATCATCATCAAGATCTGGAATTTCAGCATCAGTTGTGTCCCTATGACTGGCTTCTGCAGTTGATACCCAACCATCTCCCTCCGCATCTGTTTCAAGCAGCTGCTCTGCAGCCTCGTCATAGCCCTCTACTTCAGCCACGCGGCGTTTGCAAGGCACTGAACACACAAAAGCCTGTGAGACAATGCTTGAGGGGCCTTGATCAAAAATGTTGCTGGTCTATGTGAGTATTGCAGCCGAAGGTCTTACTGTCTGAAGCTCACCATTCCGAATGACAAGATACTGTTTGTCTTTGGGTAAGTGAGCCAGAGTTTTGCTTGATACTCCTGCAGCCCTGCAGCACAGCAAAGAGCATATTCGCCATTGTGGGCATCTCACTCAACCTTGATCAGTTGTCTTACCACTCCCAGTTTGGGTATGTCCTTGACAGATAGTCACCAGCGGTGACGAACTCGTCAGGTCTCAACACCTGTACAGTGCAGTGAAATGAGATTTTACACAGAGGCATCGATCTACATCGTGAAAAAAAGACGTACCCCTTCCTCTTTGAACCTAGATTGACTCCTGACGGGCAGCACGGCCTCTGCTGCCCCTTTGTATACCTTATGTATACTGTTCTTGATCCCGTACATTGGTGATCGTGGTGACGATCTCAGACTACCTAGAGACTACCAAGCCTAACGCAGCAGAAGTCTTTGGGTATGACACAAGGAGTAAGCCGAGAGTATATACCGTTTGCGGAAGATCCGCAGCGGAAGACAGCTTGGTAGCGTTTCGCGAGCGGAGCTTGAACGGCTTCGTACACACGCACATCTGCGGAAACAGTTCAGTAAGCCGAAAAATTGCACCTGTGATTACACTTAACGGGGATCTCGGCGCCACCTGCCGATGGAAATTGCTAAAACCGTTTGACCAAAGCTGGGTTTTCTCCAGAAGAGATTGGCCGGCTGGAAAACACAACGCTGGCGTTACAGCTTGCCCAGTTCGTTCTGTTTTCCTGCCGGCCAATCTTCGATTAACTAAGCATGGCAATGGGAGAACTACAGCTGATCAGAAGAGAGATCCTTCGCTCAAGCGCCTGCAGTTCCTCGAGCGCAACCGCACACCCGAGTCCTAGAGTGTTGCAGCAGACAGAGCGTCACCAGTGCTGGGCTGCCTCTTCCAGCTTGGCTGAGAGCTGCCAAGAACTTTGGGCTGACGTCAAATTTGTGCAGTTGCAATCACAAGACAAGGTGTTTGCTCGCCAGGTACCTAAACATTCACACCTTAACAACATATACTGTATTGTGCTGCCAATACAAACCCTTGCATGCTACAGTTGACAGCTTACAAGCTGATGGTGATTTACGGCGTTCAAGGCAACAACTTTCTCTCGGCTGTAGATGGCATCTCCAGGTATGTGACATGTCAAAGTAAGGCTCATCACAGCACCGAGCAAAGGTCTCATGTGCATGCTTTGTACAGGTTTCAGCTGGGGCGTAAAGCAGTCAGCAGTTACGGCTTTTTGGTTGCCACCAATGCCGAGGCTGCAGTCCAAACCCCCACCAACAGCATGCTCACCAAGAGGTATTGTTTGTAGGCTGTGCCACAAACCCTATGCCTTTGTTTTTGTCCACCAGACCAACCGGTACACTCACATGATCACAAAAATCAAGCTTCTAGATTTCCATGTGCATTTGCCATCCTAATGTACCATATGAAGTCCCAGACTGCAGTGTGCACAGAACAGAGACTGCCTTGACGAGCCTGCTGATTTTTTTTTGAGCACCAGATGTTATGGCAAGCTAACGAAAGCAGAGACTGCAGATCAGTACCAATGGCAGTTGTGAGAGTGATCGTGTCTGGACGAGGGGTGCGGTTGGGATCTGACTACATCTTCCCAGAAATAACCCCAGTAGCCATTGCTTACCTATGGAAATAGACAGGTTTGTCAAGGTGCGACCAATGCATGCACACTTTTAGGTGGTTGTGTATGCCATCAGTGAGGTGTTACTGCAGCACAACTACCTTGCATGACAGTCTGATATTGCCAGGAGTGAAGTCACACGGCCAACTGGAGTACCCTGACAATTGCTGTTTTACCCAGTTAGACAGACCTGCTGCATTGATGCAATTGTTGCCCTAATTATGCTGCTCCAAGGGCAAGAACTGGTTGTGTGCATGCAGTTGTCTTCGGACTCAAGCAACTTGAAGGTGGTGAACTGTCAGCTGTGAAACCTTCCTGAAGCACAGCTGTTACATGACCATCTGCAACGTCATAACATCAACAACCAAGCAAGCAGGGCTTGGCATGCTATGCCATGTAGAAGGCGTTGACCCAACATTACTGGGAATTTTCACGTATGTATTGACTAGCACACCTCAACTGTGCTTGCTAGGTCAGTAATGTGGGTTTTGGCAACCTAGATGCTCATATCCATGTGTGCAGAGTCACCTGATACATGACTTCACAGATTCAGCAGCAAATGCCCAGCCGTCCAACAATAGCAAACCACTGCATGTAGTGAACAGTGCAGATCAGAATGACTGGCTGCAGTTTGTTTTGCACTGCCATGCTGATTACATCAAATACTTGCTTCAATAAAAGCTACATGTGACATGATGATACTGAATGTGACCAGTTTACTGATTCAGTACTTGAGATGCTGCAATTCTTTTGCTAGCTCTTTGGAAATGTTACTGAGATCAGCAAAGCTGTTGCCTGCTTTGCCAAGTACATGTCGCCACATGCCTTGGCGCACCGATGCTCTTAAAGTATCATCTGTAATATCCTCAGAATGCCTGCAATAACAGCTACCTGTGAGCTCACTTTAAAGTCCTTCACACATGCACACACGCAAAAGATACAGGCATTGCATTTGTTTGCAGATGCCTATCCCAGCTACAAAATAGACACACAGACCAGTTGCCTTGCGTTGACGAATAATTTGATGTTGAATGGTTCAGCTGACATGTAGCCATGCATGGTCCCGCATTATGCAAACTGCTTCATGTCTGTATACAAATGCACAGCTTGAAAAGTAGCATTTCAAACTCACTCTGCATAGCATGGAAGACTCTCAACAGTCAGTGATGTCAACCAAGCAAGCAACTCTGTACCGTGCTCACCTTGTGTCATTGCCAAACTTGTGCGGCAACAGGGCTAAGCTGTTCAGTAGACCAGGCTCTGCCGACAGCAGCAGCCAGCTGCCTCGTGCCAGCTCTTGCTCCAATTGCCCACCCATCCAGTTGGCCTCCCCAATAAATACGCGCAGATCTGATGGGAACAGTGTCCCGGCTGTCTCTAGCTCTTTCACTCGCCGAAAGTCAGTGCCTGCAATCATGCAGCTGATGTGTTCTGCAACTTCACTGTGCAGCCCGGTATACTACTTGGCTTCTCTTTAAAGTGACACCGAAGGTGTAGTCTTTTCATTTCTTGTCTTCTGCAAATTCAGATATCAGAATTATATACAGCTAGCAGTCATGGCACCAGTCTTCTGGTAGTCATTGCAGTGCTCAGATTAGCTGCAGTGAGAGCAGGCTGTGACCTTGTGTGCGCAGCCATAATAGCAAGCAAGACACTCAGTTTGTGCACAACTGACTAAAGGATAAGTCCTGTCTGGATGTTGTCTGGATGTGTACACAACCAAGGCTACCCAGTCAGTAGTGTGCAACAGCATGCGGCTGGCAGGAATATATCGGCCATGCCTGTATGGGGGCTGCATTGCCTGTAAACGCGAGGACATCAGCACACGGCAGGATGATGTAGGGCTAAAGAGGTGAACATGTGCCGAAAACAGCACATGGGAGACACATGCGCAAAACAAGGAGTCAAGAGAATGCATGACTCAACTAGCTCATGGAATGACAACTAGACTAAGCCAGGTACATCACCAGGCATGCTAACTATGCAGAGCAGTCTGCCACATACCTAGATAGAGACCCTGATGTGATGCAGTAGGTGGTACTACAACATCTCCTCCCAGATCTGGCTGACCATGAAGCGTCTGCACAACCAAGAGCACATCAGCACGTGAGAGGGCATCATCTGAGCAAGCAACCCCCTTGCAGCTTGAGACACTGGATGCAAGAATGAAGACCCAAGTTACGCGACAGGAGACACACTCCATTGCTGACTGGCTGCTGTGATGCATTGAAGTAGACAATAGCATCTCACATGCAAACATAGCACATGATACCGACCAGTCAGCTGTGTCTTGCTTGTGAGAGCAGCTAACAAATTAATGGCAATCCTCAGGCATCCTGAAGTGGCCTGGATTGCCAAGATGATTGATGCTGGCAGGCGTAACCAGCTCAACAGCCAGAATGATCAATGCTGACATGTGACAACAGCTCATCCACAGAATTCACATTGCTAACAGTTGATGAGTGACCTGGCCGCCAGTCACCGGTCCTCCCCTTGACATGGTCTTCTTCTGTTGAGGCCCAGACAGCATGGGCAGCACGTTGGGATGGCCAGCATTGGTGGGTTGCCCTATGCTGCTCCCTGCATCACCCCACTGTGCATATATGCATTTCTTCTTCTATCATTCAAATACACATACATGCATATACACATATATAGACATATGTGTACATTAAACGTTACTCGTGTTAGCATACTAATTACATATACTTAAATTATGTTACCATATATGCCATGATGTGTAACACGTGGATATTGAATGCATGTCTTCTCATGCGCTGTGTCCTGTGTGTCCTATATGAGGTCTGATTTTGGCAGGTAGCATATCATCAATGCAGCTGATGAACCCAATAGCTGCCAATGTTGTACGTCAAGTAATGTGTTCCACCAGAACACATTGCTATGACATAAGTGGCATAAGGCTGACAGCAAGGCACATAAAAAGATTTACCATGCACAGCTGGTAGGCATAGTCACCATTATTACCATCATCTTTAACATCACTTGGGTCTGGCAGCATGCATCACTAGGATGGGAGTATGGCAGCACAGGTGTGTCAAAGATGCAAGCAGCTATGGCCAAGCTTTTGCAGCGCTGCCTCATGCAGTTTGATCATGAATGTCAAGAAGCTTGTCACATCAGTAAATTACATGAGATGTCATCACAACAGTTTTGGTGTTTCAACTCTATATGAGGCTTCTGGATTGATTGAAGTGGCAGAAAGAACTTGTAGGCAAGCCCTCAGCAGCATGCAGGCAAATAAAAAAGAAAAGAAAAGTTCAAGCTTTTCAGCGACCATAAAGGGAGCCTCCTAAGGCAGCAGCCCGGAGCAGTGTGTTGGCAACCTGTTATGCACAGTGTATCCTTGGTGGGGTTTCAGCCAAGAAGTGGGAGGTAGCAGAGCCTACCTCTGCTGGTGCCAGGGACCTTACGCCAATCATGTGATGGCACATGTGCCCTAAAGTCCCTCTTCACCTCATCCATCAACTCATAAATCTCGCTGATGTTTCTGTCGATGTGTTGGTAGGCGTCATTTAACCTAGTAGCACCTGCGCTAGCTTGTGCACCAGCAGCTGCTTGGTCAGCTCCGCAGGCTAGATCACTTGTATCATGCAAGTCTTGCACACCATCATGTACATGGCTCTGTGCAGACTGTCGGACGTCACGCTGGTCCACATCTGGAGGTTCACTGCTGGAGGAGGCAGGCTGTGCCTGGTCCTGACTGCTGCTGCTCTGATGCATGTCTGATGCAGCTGATATATGCTGTGCTTGCTCGTCTGCTGTGCTAGTTTGCGACTGCAAGGAGGGGGGATCTGCTTGCTGAGGGCCTGGGCTGGGGTCTACTTGGGGGTCTGAACGGCGCAGGCTGCTGACTACTTGATTGAATCTGAAGGGGTGCCGAGGATCTGCAATGTCACCTGGACATGCAGCATACCATGTCAATCATTGACCAGCTCCTGAGAAGTGACACTAGGCCAATATCACCCCTATGTATCAGGCACATGACAAGTAACTCAATGTGGCTGGGTCTGACTGGGTCTAACTGGGTCTGACTTGGTCTGACTGTGGCTGGGTCTAACTGGGTCTAAATGGGCCTAAGTGGGTCTGACTGGGTCTAACTGTGGCTGGGTCTGACCTCTGGGCCTAGGCTGGACTGACCCTGCTCTTACCAAAGCTGACCTGTGTTTGCCATGCTTACTGCTTTTCACACTTTTGCCAAAAGGGACAGCATGCCTAGATGAAGTGCTGGCAGAACCACTACTTGCGTGTATGGCATTGCACAGGGACAGCATGCCCATGGAGTGCAGACAAACACGGCTAATGCATGTCAACCTTGATGTGCGGCACAATGACTGGGGCATGTTGAGGCACAACAGAACACAGGGATGGACCTGAGGCTTCTGGTATGGACTGCCTGCTTTGCCAAGACTGCAGGCGACCTCTCACTAAAGGCGGTGGTTTGATCTGGGCTTGCCAAGGCATGGACTCCTGCCTGAACCTCCTGCCACATCATATCACCTATTAATCTTTGCAGAAGTGCTGTTCCAAAAGCAGTCACAGCTGCAATGAATCCAAATCAGCCGAGAATTGTTGCAGAGATGCTTGTTTATGCCGCAACAGCTCGGCACAGACGCCTTATGGGGTTGCTGACACCCTTGCTGCTGTCATGCAGCAGAGTCGCATGATGCCTGCAATGCAATCGGTGTGTGCAAGACGCACAAGCAGCTGGGTGTTCTTGGTCAGATGTGCTGGTCATCATGAGAACATGTGCTGAATGCTGCTGCCATTATCGTGACACGACACAGTGACCACCTAGGCACAAGAGAACAAGCTGAAGATGATACAGTCACATGCTCCATGCTCACCTTGCTTCATCAGATGTGTCAGCATCATCAGCCTCGCTTGGATCATCCTGGTCAGTCTCTTGTGGATGATCAGCTGATTGTGGGTCACTCACAGCGACAAATCTGTCCATATGTGTTTCTGATGTGCTGAATGTGACGTCATCTGTGTCCGCATCTGTGTCTGCACTGCAAGAGGGGATGTTGACCCATCTTAGGAACAGATTCTTAGGAACAGATTCTTAGGAACAGATTCTTAGGAACAGATTCTTAGGAACAGATTCTTGGGCACGGAGGCAAATGCCTCGATGTCCACTCAGCATCAACCCTGGCACGTCTCAGGACTGCCCCATGCATCTTTGCTGATGCTGAAAATCATGTGAAAACCACAGGCAAACTTACAAGTTGCAAACAGGCCCATGAACTGAGCTCATGCCTCATACATCATGACATCATACACATACATCTGCGAGAACAATGACATAGATACCATGAACACATACATACATGACTACATATGTAATATTTGACATATGTAACATTGACTAACGCCAGTTGCTCTTGTGCAAATATTATGATAACATACATATACATTGACACAGATAAACATGCTAAGTAATGCCAATGTCTGTGCTTTGAGCAAGGCTGTTGGAAGCAACATTGGCACTGCTACAGAAGAAAGACTTCTGCTGAGGTCAGCTGCACGAATGACGCATTATGAGACACAAAGAAGAAACTTAAGACCAGAGAGGATAGGTAAAGCGGAGGAGGCCAAGAAGAAGTATGCCTGTCACACAGATGCTTCATGCAATCTGATGAAAGACTGCAGTTTGGTCAAATGGGCTAGCTAGGCCCATTGACTGCAAATTCTCTGACTGGCAATGAGTGATGTATCAGTACTAACAAGGTTGTGCAGCAAGGCCTGTTGTCACTGCCAGCAGATGCCATGCTTGCATGCTTCTGGATGTGCAGCTTGCTGGAATGCAGCAGGTGAGCGTACCAGAAGTTTGAGGCTCAAACTGCAAGTCATCATCTGAGTGGGATCCTTGTGTTTCCAGGTCATCTGTGTCTTGTTCCTGGAGGCCTGCTACGTTTGCCCCTCCAGATTCATGCTGACGCGGTGACTCTGCACAACAGATCAGCTGATCAGATCTGAACGGCGACTTAGCGTTCTGTGAAGCCTTGCAGCTTAAATGACACCAAGCCTGCCACTGTCCATTCATACAAAGATAAACAGTAAGGTAGAAGCAGCTAAGCAATCCCCACAGCTGAAGAGGTTTGGTGGCCAGAATATTTTGACATCATTACAATGCAAGCTCCAATGCCTCTGCCACACACAGTAGAGCTTTCAATGCCTCTGCCACACACAGTAGAGCTTTTAATGCCTCTGCCAAACAAGGTGGCATTCTGAATGCAAAGCAATGTCACAGAGCTGTTGTCAGATCTGGTATCATGCAGCAAGAGAATAGTCACAAAAGCTTCCTTGCAGGTAGAACGACTCTCACCCAAGCCTTGCATTGCAACAGGCAGGTCTCTAGACAAATCAAGATCGGCCTCTGATTGCATCCTGCTTTGTTGCTGTCCAGGAGGAGTCGGAGAATTGCTGGTCATGATCTCGGACATGATTGCCTTTGCTTCCGTGGACATGAGCTTGTTCAAAGCAAGTCCATATGTGCCGCTGGTCAGGCTGTGCCGGCACAGCAGAACGACTGTTTGGTAGAAGAAGTTGAAGGAGGGATGGTATAGCAGTGGGTGGGAGACCAACAGGCACGCCTGCTCTGGCATTGCCTGCAGCCTGACCTGCCACCAACACAGCATGTTGGGCAGTCACGTGGCCACTGGTAGAGTATTGCTCATGCTAGCTGCAGCAACTACATGTGTGCACAGGACGGCCTCAGACAGGCGCATGAACCGAATGGGCCTTGACGTGTGATGATGTTCAGGCAAGCATAGCTGTGAATGCAGGCGCCATGCTTGCAGCATACCAAACACTGTGCGAACATGCAGTTCAGGCATGACATCTTTGCTTCTGCTGTTGCTTTGCTGCAAGAGCAGCAGCAGCAGCAGGATGTACATCTCAGAATGTCAATGCTTGCAGGCAGCACAATGCGCCTGAAGGAGTCACCTGTGGTGGCTCCCTAACGTCTTGATGCATGACCCTGCCTGGCTGCACTTCTGGAAACAGACCGTGCTTTTCTGCTGCTTGCAAAATGCTGGTCAGAAATCGCATGCCCAAGAGCCCAGAGTCAATGTTTGGGGGTCCAGGCTGCAGCGTCAAGACAGCTGTTACATCCACAACCAAACAACATCACCCCGATGAAACAGCATCTGATTGGCTGATGTGCATTCTGCACCGGATACTGCTTGAGTGAAGGGTGTGCATGCTGTGCTTTTGCTGGGTACATACCGGAAACCTGAAGGCATCTCTGATTGTCTGTGCTACAGTTGGGCCGGGCAACATAGATGGCATGTAGAAGGATCTATGCGGCCCTCCCAGAAAGACTGAAAGGACACTATTGAAGTCCTCTGGCAATTCTCGGTTGACATCACGGTGGATCAAGGCCTGCATTTGCAGTGTCACCTTAGGTACACATCCCTGTACTTACAGACTGACAGGTCTGGACTTGGCTGCTGCTGCCATGGCCAACCTGCAAGGCAGGCCTGGTATCTAGCTTGCGTGCCCTGCACCAACAGAAATGATGTCATCAGCATGACTCTGATACAATGGTGATTCTGTGCACAATGAGTAGCTGACATGCGACCCCGAGCAGGGTTGGGTACTCACGTGCGAAGTGTGGACCTGTAAACCACCTTTGTCAATCTATCCATGGATCAAGTCTCAGTTGCGCTGATACCGTTCCGGCCTTAAGGGAACGCGCTGCACCAAGACTGTCATCTGATTGCAACAAGCCTGAGGTGACCGACGTCAGATGGTCTGTGTCAAGTTTAAGCATGCAATGAGCA
>JAABUP010004867.1_pt1 | contig 21440 bp, 29 predicted proteins | sample 5559201 | NCBI WGS metagenome assembly JAABUP01 (sample SAMN10711887, study PRJNA513373) | rock metagenome | isolation source: Antarctica rocks | place: Antarctica | reverse complement strand
ACAATTGGCCAGACCCATCCAACTTGTCTGACCTATGTGGTACATATGCAGACTGGCAGCAACATCAGCCGCCGAAGTCGTGCCAAAGATCTTCCTAGCCGGCCCAAAGCAGGCTGGTCCATGGTTGTGCAAGACGTGAGTGAAGAGGGCTCCAAAAAGCAGTTTGTTGCCTTGCCTGGTGGCAGATCCAGGAGACTGACTGCTGATGAGGAGGTCTACCTGGAAAGAATGAAGCCCAAGCGACGAAAGAGGATCGTTTGAGCTTTGGGTTTACGGAGCACTTTGCTTTCCAGAGACTGAGTAATTGTTGCTCAAATGTGTACAAATCGCTGGTCCTCAGCGGGGATTTCTTGCTTTCGGCTAGTTTAGCAAGTGGCATGCAGTGTCAAGTCTGACTTCGAGCATTATCACTACCACATTGCTGCAAGCATCCACAGCAGATGTTCTGATCCCAATGATTGTACAGGGCGCACAATTACAGTCACGGCTGCAGTGCATGACTCCACTCGAGTTTTAACATTTAACAGGAGGCCTCAAGGCAAAGCACTGACACAGGGCTGTAGCAGTCCGACATGGTCTGAACAAACACTGCATAGACCATCTCGCATGGCAGTAATTGACACTCCACACACAACGACGACCTTCACCACATGGCCAAAAGCAACAGTATCGTACATTTCATGTGATAACATATGATCACGCAAAGGTATCTGATGGACTTCTGCCAGACTCGAACATGATCTGGCGCACCTCCTCCATGACCAAACTGTCTGAATGTGTATATTGAAGCTGCTGCAAAGCCTGCCTAGCATAATTCATGGCTTCCTGATTGCATTCCAGTAGAGCTGATACCTTTGCCAGCATTGCAAAGTGCAGGCCTTTGATAGGCCAGACCTGGAAACACATACATGCTGTAAACTGACAAAGTGACTTTGGCAGACTCAGCATCTGAAAAAATCAGGGCAAACACATACACCTGTGCTAACAGCATTGATACCATGCATTAGTCAGTCACAGTTGAGCAGTGTCCATTTAGCAGTTTCCACACTGCAGCACCGGACATCAATTCAGAGCAGGACAAGGTAGTGATTGACACTGCTCAGTGGGGGTATGATATTGCAATTCACAAGACACAATGTCAGTGTCAACACACCGTGGCAACTCAATTGCACACACTGCAGTGCTGACCTTGGGATAGACCATTTCATACGCAGGGACCAGTTTCTTTCCTACTGACAGCACCATTGGCCAGTCATTGCCCAGATCCACACAGGCCCTCATCAATGCCTCCTGTATACGCGTGCGCCAGATGTGATGACTGCCCAAGGCCTTCACTGGAGCAGGCATGTGGTCTGCCAGCTGTAAAGCTGACAAGGCAAGGCTCTTTGCTCTGTCTGGGTACTGACTGGACAGAGATTGCAAGCACGCCTTATGCTGCGACAGCATGTGGGCCATGTGGCGGGCTAGGTCAAGCAGCTGCTGTTGGTTGATGCCTGCATGAGAAACATTGCACATCAGGCAGATGTGATGCAGGCCAATGAAGTCTTATCAATACAAGCAAAGGACAAGCTGTTTGCCACTGTTCAGGTGCAGGTGTATGGCTTGTTGTGAGGGCCGATGGCATGTAAAGTGCGCATCCAGATGACTCAACAGGCATGAGTCAAGAGTCTTTTGACACAATGCTGCTGAGCACCTGCTTTCCACAAGCTGGGACGCACATACATACACACAGACAGACAGACACACGCATGCACGCACGCACGCACAAACCCAGACCCACCTGCAAAGCCTGCGCCCCAGCACTGGAGATGTACCAGATCTTGCGTGAGCTGTTGTGCAGATGATGTTCGCGGCGATCTGCCTGATGATAACAATGATGATACTGATGCAGCATCTGATGCTGCTTGCAGGCTTCTGCCAGCAGTGACATCATAGCTGTTGTCATTGGCACCTTCGTCATGACTGTCATGTGCGCTGCTGCATGGGAATGACTCTTGATCAGCATCACTTGGTGCTGATCTGGTGAAGGCCATCACATGACCATCCACTGCTGAGCCTGCTTCAGCGCACAAAGGACAGACTCACAGACTGTGAAATGGCTTCTGACCGGCCATGGTTGCATGCAGGCGGGCATGTGAGTAACATCAAGGGAGAAGGGCCAGCTGTGCTTGCATGGTGAGGAGATGCTACGACAGAGCAGCAGCTGTTTGTGAGCTTGCCAAGAGGCTCAAGAAATCAGGGCTGACAAATGAATAAATACTCTCCTTCATCATTGTGGGCTGACAAACAAGGGAATACACTCCACGGCAATTGAAGCTGCTGACAGTGGTTGATGTTTCACCTAACAAAGAGTTCAAAAGAACAACAGTCAACCTCTTTTGCCCAAAACCTTGCAGCACACTAAACTGTACATCAAGCAGCCAGGCATCACTCTGTACTGTTAGGTGCAAGACTGGTCCTACCTAAAGTCATGTGGGCTCCAGTCAAGGCATGATCAGCAGGGCCCATGTGGTCAAGCGCGCTAGAGTAAGCTTCTGCAAAGATTTGGCCTGCAGTGCACTTCAGGAGGGGCTGGGCCTGAGGTCTACCACCCTGCAAGCAGCACACAATGTGGCCTGCTACCTCAGAAGGCTCCATCATCTGTCATATGTAATCTGCAGATCCTGTTATGAACCTGCCATATCCCTTTTTCACTTATCCCGTCATGATTGCCAAAGACGCACACACTTTTTCTTGCAAGCAGCACAGAATGAAGGTTGCAGCATAAGGCAACAAAATTGGTATCTGAGTGCAGTGCAGCAAGGCGCCTAGTGGCGGCGGCACCATTGAAGCCAATGCCGCAGGTGTGTGAGCAAGCGGACACTTTCAGGAACATGAAGCCTCAAGGCACTGATCATAGTTTGACCATGGTGCCTATCTCAGTTGCTCATGCTTCTGACACTTTGCCAACACCAGTGCCAGTGCCAATGCCAATGAGAGGACATGCAATGCACAATGTCAAGGCCTGATGTGATGATATGGCAACCAATGCAGCAGATGGGATCAATGATGATCAATCTACACAACACGAGTGCCAGCAGCAACGTTTCAGCAATGTGCCGATGCAGCGATGCAAACAGAACAGCGCCGTGGTGGAACAAATACTGTACTGACATGGCAATCTTTTGCAGGATAACAAAGCAGGCATGGTTGCAAGGCAGCTAACCTGCAAGTCACTGTCAATGTCAAAGTAGTATTGTTCCAGAAGCTGTTGTCGCCTTTCTGCATGGGTAGCAGCCAACTCAATGTAGCTGATGCTGATTTCAGCGCCAGGAGCAATAGGCTGCAGTGCTGTAAAGATGATCTGCTGCTGCTTGAAGCTCTGCATAGCATTGGGGGTGCATGAGTGATTGATGAGGGCTCCTGTGGGGAACAGCCCTACACCTGCGTCACATGAGCCACTGCTCAGATCTGTGCACTCCGGTGTGCTAGTGCATGGCACACACTCAGTAGGCTTGTGCTGCTGATACTGCTGTTGACATTACTCTCATCGGCTGGCGCCCTCTGCTGCTGCAAATTGAGATGACAATTCTAAGCATTAGCTATGCCTTGTGATGCTGCTGCTAGGAACAGCTTAACAATGCCTGCACAGGTGCATGTGACAGATGGTATGCGAGAGTGTGTAAAAAAGCCGGCAAACGACACAAAATGAGCCTGGAAGGCAAGGCCCATTGCCTGGCAAGCATAGACGCCGCAGAAAAGAATGTGGTGGTGGCTGAAACACAAGGGCACAACCCTGCTGCAGATGCTTGTCAACACATTGCCAGTAGAATGGGAGGGGGATTTGCTGACCTATAGGTCGCAGCTCATCATCACAGATGGTGTGGTTGTTGCATGCACATCGCGCCAACGTAAGGGCTATGACTTTTTGGTCAGGCAAGTCTGTCTGATCAGTCCGTCCACCCTGCATGTAGTGCCTGCAGTCTAAACAACAGACATCGTTGGCTGCTATACAAAAATTTCATTGAATGGTTGTATAAAATGACTGTCCTATCAAGCATATCAGTTTCAGAGAGAGCTCAACCTGGTCAGAGCAGCCATCTGAGCATACATCTCTTTCTTGCTGTCTGGCAGTGCAATCCAGTGGTGCTCTAAACTCTCAATGCGAAGTTGCGCTTTTTCAAAAGCTGGCTGCCCGACTGGTTTCAGCCTGCAGATAGGTTGCGGTTATGGACATGTAGGCGTTACAGGTGAGCAAGCGCTGATGAACCAAGTTCTTACCAGGTCCGACGCCAGAACAGCTTCGCTATAAGCCTCACAGTGGGTGGAGGAACATGAGGACGACAAGCTGCAAGCGCTGCGCATTCTTCCCGGTGCCCTGACGACCATGCTGAGCGTTGATTCTGCTTGTTAGCATATCTTGCGTGCTTGCAACCGCCACAACGCAGAGGGGTCTGGGTAAGCTCAAAACTCAAGTGACACCGGCGGGACACCTCGCTGTCATGTAGCACAGCGGCTGCAGCATTTTCACACAGAACATGACTGCCGGGATGGATTTGCAAGCTCGCCGCCAAATGCCGGCCGCGCTGCTGATCCTGCTGTTCCTGGAAGGAGGTGCTTTTGTATAATGGGGTCCCGGCCATTTGGTTCGAAGTTATATAACCATATTCGATGCTAGCCGAGCACGGCAGCTGTGTTTACTTGTGCACATAATTATAATACGCTATCAAATATGGTTTCGGAGCAGCTTTAAAAAAAGTGTTCGGCCAAATTATCCGCTTTGTTGTGCGACACCCCGCCTGCAGCACAGAGTGCAAATAGCAGGAGAGGCTTCCCCCGGGTTGCAGTGCACCATTTGCAAGTCTGCTGCACCGTCAGTGCCCTGTTATTTGTGGCTCAGCAAACTTGTACGTTCGCGAGAGTTGGTTGTTCTCAGGCTCTTTGAGCGCTCATGCGACCTGCCGCCTCCAGGTGCATTGCCAGCGGTCATTGTTTGCCCATCTTAGTCACAAACAGCCATCGCAGAAGATCTGCTGCGGCTAAGCTGCGCAAGTACTCACAAACAACGGGACGACTGCGCCTTCACGCCTCACCCAGCAACGGACAGCAGCAGCCTACAAACGATGAGGTAAACGCAACATCAGTTGTGTCGCTGCCGCGAGCTATTGCAGCATCAGAGTCGAGGCTTCTGGCTGCTGCAGGAGTTTGAGGGTCTGTCCCAGGAAGACGACTGGACTGTAAGCGCTTGCATTTTGCTGCTGAGTCACTGCTCTTCATGTCCATGACTCTTAAATCTGATCCAGCTGGCTGTGCAGGTGCCAGGAGGCTACCAGGACTCTTTGAGTTCCAACACTGAGCTTGGGCGTGCAGTCCAAGACGCTTGTGAAGAGCTGGACAATCTGTCCAACCTGGTATGTCTTGCATCTGCAGCTGTGATCAGCAAGCATAGCTCATTAGCAAGTGTGCAGCTTGCGCCCACAAACTGACACTGATACAATGCTTCAAGGGGGGGTTTGTGGTGCTGCAGGAGAAGGAGTCCCTGACAGAGGCCAGCAAGCTTTTGCAAAAGCTTGGCTACAAGGGCAACATCTTTCAAAGGACCGCCCAGCCTGATGCCAGTGATGAATAAGAACAGGCCTGATGCTGGCTTGGCCCATGCAGTGTATGCTTCATGTTACACAAGCAATCACCAACAGCAACACTCAATCAGGCTGTCAGATTTTATCTCACCGTTGCACTGTGGTGCTTCACTTCCAAGGTACACTTTGTACCAGGAGCACCCATGGCAGCAGCTTTTGCTCAGGATGCTGTTGGGCTGTGGCAGGCAGACAAGGACTCGTGCATGCATGGTACTCCATACTAGCTAGCTAGCTAGCTACCTATTTCACTAGCTAGCTATTCCATACCAAACATAGTCAAGGTGGAACTGTAACATTGGTCCACACGCCAGTGTATTCAAGCACGAACTTGGACCAATATGTATTATTGTTGCATTTGACTCACCAGATGCTCTCGTTGCAGGTCATCTGACTCGGTCAACATGCTCAGACCTGTCGAGCGCAAGCATGCTTTGACTATGTGTAAACGTATGATGCACTGACGAGGTTCAGCGTCAACACTCGTCAATGCTTTGCACATTGCAACCACGTCTCGCAAACGCTGCCTATCGAGATCAGCAGATGTTGAGGCATGCTTCCCTGAGAAATAGTTGCTTTGCCGTTGAGCCCTGTGCTGTTGGTCCGGAGCGACAGGTGCCTCAGATTGCAAGTTCATCTCCCGCTTTCTTTGCGCAAAGTGGCATGTGAGAGCCCACGCTCCAGTGCAGCTGATACTGCTTGACCTATCGAGAGCTGGATCACCGTTGCAAACGTCACCATGCAAACTCGTCGAGGCAAGCGGAAGCACGAGCAGGTCGACAAGAGGCAAGCTCTGCTTCTTTGACGCATGGTGGTATTGCGTGAGGCTAGATGTGCCAAGGCTTATCACCCAAACTTTCCTGGTTTCAGAGCTATAGTCGTGCAGGTGTTCAAAATTGCCAGCAAAGCTGCAGGAGTACATCATGCCAGACAGGAAGCCCCGAAAAGCCCCTTCATCCAGGCAGCAAGCAGCAGCACCATGCTCAGCAAGTCAGCCGAAAGGGGCCAAGATGCTCCTCTTTAACAAACCATGCTGTGCAACCTCTGTAAGAAAGCTGACAATCAAGCTTGGTGGCAGTGCATTGGCATCACATCAAGCCAGCGTTGCGCCACCTGAGCCCAAGCAGTCACTGCGTTTGAAGCTGAAGAGCCCGCTCACCAGGCCTGCCACACATAGTGCTGAGCCACCTCCCTCATTGCAATTGGCTCAGAGCCAGAAGCAGACCTTGCCACATGCCAAGCGGTTCAAGCCTGCACCTGTTGAAAGGCCTGTCACCAGGCATTTCAAGCGGCAACAGACTACCAAGCTGAAGGTTCACCTCAGGCTCAGAGCACCAGCTCAGAGCGCTGTGACTCAGCGCAAAAGCACCCTTACTCATCAACAGAAGCGGCATGGCGCAGACATCATCAGGAGCACCAACCAGGCAGAGGAGCGCTTGCAGTCCCAGGATACTGACTTACTCATAACTTGCACCCAGTCATTGCCAGAAGGTGCTGCTGCAGCTGTACACCAGTCAGACAGGGAAGATGCATCAGCAGCTAGGCAGGCAGCTGGTCTGGCAGGTACACCAGAAGCTGGGCACAGCAATGCGAAGCCAGCTCCCATGCTGTCAACCATGACCACATCTATAATCAGTACTGCTGCTGCTGCTGCTGCTGCTGCTGCTGCAGATGGACCAGGCAATACAGCAGCTGCAGAAGCCGACACAGCACATCGCCCTGCTCAAGTTGCTTTGCTGAAGAAGGCAACAGGTGTTGTGGTTCCACCACTGTGGAGTAGCCATCACGGCAGAGCATGTGGTTCATTGAATGGCACAGGCACACACAGGTCGGGTCTGCGCCAGCAAGTTTCTCTGTCCTGAATGGCAACACACACTGCTGATGTCAGCATGTTTGTCACAGCTCTCAACAATTTCGCCAACAGTGCGTATTGGCATGCACACTATCAGCTCACAGCTGCATCACAGAAAGATGCAAGTGTAGACAATGCTGCGTGCAGGGGGCTGAAGAGGCGGGCAACAGCATCCAGTGCCTCACCGCCTCCATACAAGCTGGTTCCAGCAAACACAGCACCGGTCACACTTCCAGTGGTGTTGTACAGCTCGCCCATTGCAGCAGCCGGCCAGCACAATGCCAAGCGGAGGCACATGGTCCCCAGCAGTGCTGCTTTTCCCATTCCATTGTCATTGTTGACTCCACATGGCTCACCATGCCCTCTTCAAAGGTTCTTGACAGCAAGATCACTTTTTGGTGAGCCTATGCCAATGGGCAGCAGAGGCAGTTTCAGTGGGACCACAAGGAACATCGGCAATGGGCAGCAGTTGGCTAGCTATACAGAGAGAGTGGCTCATTGGCAAAGGGAACAAAGGGAGCTGCTGCAGTGTCTGCTGCAACAGCAGGTTGCAAATATCAATCATCCCAGCACCACAGCAGAGACCTCTCAGGTCTGTTTGTGTCTTCTTCTCCGCTCCCAAATCATCAACGAGGTTGCAACATGTGCATCAGCTGCACTGACATTGATGGGTGCATCAATCTGCTGCTGTGGCATGTTTGTGTCAGCGTATTGCAGATGCGTTTTAGATCTGCCAGTGTGCAATACCTGCATGTGGTATTGCCAAGACCGGCACATCTGTCCTCAGATTGGCTATAATGGTAATCTACTCACCCAAGTGTTGGTGACTCAGCAATGCATCATTTCCAGCTGCAGGCAGGCTTGACCAGCAGTGTTTCCTATGTCACTGCAAGTGCAAGCAGACAGGTTGGGGCTGTGCCCAGCCTGCCCTGCCTTCCCCACATTGTCATCAGGCCTCCGAACCTCAGCCACAGTACTAGCACCACAGTGGCGACTAATTTGGCCTGCCTCAAGTCTCAGGTATGCAATCAGGAAGATTGAGCCTTACGGTCACAACCACAACAACTTCAAAACACCACTCAACAGGTCAACCCACAAGCATTCACATGAGACATGCAGTGCACAAGTATGATATACAAGCAGGTGCCATGCAGTAGACAGAGACAAGCAGTAACAAATGGAACAAGCAAGTGGTGCTGTCCATCCAGAGTCAGGTCGCATGCTGTTGATTGATTCCAGGATGTAAAGATAGGTGTGGTGCAGCACAGGCTGTGCTGGCAATGAGCATGCCTTTGAAGGATGATTCAGCTGTGAAGGAGTATCTGCTGCATCCCAACTGCCGTGCCAGCCTGCTTATGTCCCATGGGGCTGTTGCAAGCAGCATCCAAGGGGCAGATGCCCTGGAGCCCCTGATGAGTGGACGCTGCTTTGTCTGCTTGCATTACAAGCTGGCACCAGGCGCCAAACTGGAGCCATGCTTGCCACAAAGCAGTGCTACAGATCAGAGTAACAGGTAAATCAAATGTGATGGTCCATGTAGCTCTTGGACTGAATGAGTGCTGCATGCTTTTTTGTGTCATATACTGACAGCTTGTGCAGCGCTATGCCTGTGCTTGATTTCCAACGCATGCAAATGTGATCATGCATCAAAGCAGCTGGCGAATTGAAAGTCGTTACTTCACGCAACGAATGCTTTTGCAGATCAACCAACAGTCAAACTGCCCGTGCTCTGTATGCATGTGTCACACAGCAAGTTTTGCAAGCAGTCTTTGCGTGTTGGCCTGGGTTATGTTGTTGTTCACGAGTGAGTAAAAATATGCATCAATGCAACCTGTGCTCCTGTGCACACAGATACACAGACCGCTGTCACATTCCCAGAATCTCTGCAAATGAATCACATGGCATTGGTCTTTTCAAGGCGCCACATCCTGTGCCTGCAGGGATGCCTTGCAGAGAAGCACTGTGCAGGTGGGTCTGCAGATTCGGAAGGGAGTTGGGGGCACGTGCCCAGCCAGGGCTGCTGCTCGTCGCCCTGCCATGCAGTCACTGCTGGCTGCATTACTCACACCAGCGCCCCTTCAGCACTCTAGCCCCGCCACCATCCCCAAGGAGACTGCTCCAATCACTGCCAGATCTCCCTTACCTCAGCCGCAGAAGCAGCTACAGCAGCAGCTGCAGCAGCATCAGATGCCACACCAGCTGCATCCACAGCCACAGCAGCAGACTCCGATGCATGAGTTAGCGCCTGTTACCTTGTTGACTTCTCCTCTACTTCACCCTCCACCAGCTCAGTTGCTCTCCTCTGGACATGTGGCAAGTGATGACGGTGCTACCTCCTCAGGTCTGCAGCCACAGTCTGGGCTGCAGCTGGATCCCAAACAGCAGCAGCAGCAGCAAACTCTGCAAGAACCACAGACTGGGGCTATGACCCTGCAGCAGCAGCAGCAGCAGCAGCTGCCTCAGCTGCAGGCGCAGCCAGCGCAGCAATTGCATCTTCAATCCCAGACTTGGTCAAGGCCAACACTGCAGCAGCGGTGTCAGCAGCATCCTGGTCCAACACTCGTGTCCACCTGTGATGAAGGTTCTGCTGCCACCATTGCGGCAAACAGCAATGATGTCTGTCTGAATGCCGACAGAGGCACCAGAGGGGCTGCTGCTGCTGCTGCTGGGGAAGCTACTGTCCCCGCCGCTTGCCTGGAGGTTGTCGAACTACCAGAAGTGTTTGGCAGCTTTGTTGAACAGCTCCTTGATGCTGCTGCATGGCCAGAAGACAGTGCAGCAACAGGTATGACGAATAGTTTACAGTTGTGCAAACTGCACGTGTGGAAAGTCGCCTGTCAAGTAGATGCTGGGGTAGACAAGTTTGTTGGTTGCACTGACACAGCCGAGACAGATAAGCTGCTGCAGCTCATGCCACATTCACTGTTTGATTTGTTTATTCACTGACAAAGTAAAGAGATGAAGTAGCCAGAAGTCTGGGTGTAGATCAGTGATAGTGAACTGCTATGCCTTCGTTGTATGGTAATCATGCATTCACAAACAATGTGTGTTCTGCGAGGGTCCTGTTAAGCCAACCAGTGCTGCAACCACTCCCAGATGCTGCTTCTGACTGCTTCCATATTTGTCAGGAAACTATTGCTTGGTTCATAGCTGCACTGACCTGCATGTTGCTCCTCACCACACACAGTGTGTCTTCAGGAGATGAAACAGCAGGAGCAGAGAGGTGTGAGGAAGAAGAGGACGAGGCTCTCAAGGCAGGAAAAGATCAGACTGCTTGCATGGCCGAAGCAGCATATATGGATCAAGAGGATGAGCCTGCTTGGCTGGAAATTCCAGAAAAGGATCAGACTGGCATGGGAGAGCGTGGTGAGGGGCCCAAAACAGAAGAAGAAGGTCAGAGTGCCACGGCAGAACAGGATCAGACTGCTTTGGTGAACGAGGATCAAAGCCACAGGCAAGACATTGGTAAAGACAAAGGCGAGTGCCAAGAAGGAACGCTTGACAAGGAGGAAGATGGCAAAGGAAGAGGAGATAAGCCAATGGAGGAAGAAGACAAGGAAGTAGAAGATGAGCCAGAGGAACTGCTGGATGGCAGGACTCCTGCCAGGTCAGCATCACTGATTACACAACTCTCAACCAGACCTAATTGCATTGAGCACTTGTGAAATCAGTCTGCTGGACTTGTAAGGACGGTCTGCTGATGTGTGTGGTGTAAAACAAGCTGTCCTCGAACATAGTGCAGCACTTCTGCTGGTCTTTCCTGAGTTGCTCCTTATGCACGCTGTGACACACTGCTTTGCAGAACGTGCACAGCCATTGCAATGTATCATGTACAGTAATAAGACGTGTGACAGACTTTGCCCTGCTTTCGGCACGGCAAAAGCATGTATCTGTGTGGATGCAGCCCATGGCCAAATTTGGATGCCTTTGAAGGCATCACGCTGCCAGAGCAGGAAGCTGGTCAGCTCAAGATGTACACCCTCAGCACCCGATTGGAGATGTATGTGGACCAGGCTGTCTGGCACAAACTGGCTAGGCAAGGCTGCTGCTATGTGCTGCCTTGTGATGTTTGATTTCATGTTTGACTTGCTACCTGTCTGTCCCAGTCCCTAGCACAGCATGCACTCTGCTGTAGTGCTCACCACTGATTTCCTGCTGGACTGGTGGCATGCATCAAGCTTGCAGCTTGCACCCTCATGAACCTGTCATTACTCTGACTGAATTGAGTCCAGGCCTGGCCACACACTATTGTTATGCATCCCCTTTTGTGCCTTTGCCAATGAGATCATCTGGCGTACATGCTTTGTTTCGTTCAAAGTGTCAGGTGCTTTCATTGCACAAGTCAAAACTGCTGCAGTTTGACCTGAGGAGAAATGCCTGCTTTGATTACAAGCCTGCCAAGGCGCTCATGTCTGCAGTCATTGCATGGACAGCCGCCAATGATTTGTTGAGTAATGTCTAAGCCTGATCTGTGTGTAGGAGCGAGAGGGACATCTTGTACAGCAGCATCAAAGCATTGGAGCAGCACCTGCAGCACAAGATGGCCCAGTGGAGCCACACTAATCTGCTAAGCTACTGTCAACGTCTTCTAGCAGCAGTGTCCAACACTCAGCGGCACACAGCTGCTGTTGAAGCTGCTGCAGCAGCAGCAGCAGCTGCAACAGCTGCCAAAGGGACTTCTCCATCAGTTGCTCATGCTAGAGCCCCTGATGCTGCAGCTGTTGCTGTTCCCAATGGTGGTCTGGTGAAAGCTACTGCCACAAGTGCTGCTCCTGCCAGTCCTTCGACTGGAACTACAGCTGTCAACTATGCTGACGTTAACTCTGCTGGTGTTGGTTCTGCTATGGTCAGCACCTCTGTCCCTGCTGTGGCTGCGTTGCTGGCAACTACCAGTCATGTGGCTGCTCCTCTGGTCTGTACTGATGGCCCTGCTGGGGAATGCGCAGCAGTTGATGCTGCTGTTGCTGCAGCTGCTGGCACAAGCCTGGCGCAGCTTGTAAGCATGGCCACAGTCAAGCCAGCTCACGCCTCAATGCAGCTCGCAACAACTGTTTTCACTGCTTCTCCTGCAACATCAGAACAGAGTCCAGCTGCGCCTGCAGCTTGTTCAGCAGCAGAGGCAGCGGTGCCTTGGACGCCTGCAAGGCTGCCACGTCCCCCATCATCATCATTGCAAGCACCACCACCAACAACATCGCCGCCAACAACACCGCCACCGACAGCACTGCCATCAACAGCTGTGCTACCACAGCTGTCTCTCCCATGTGCAGCAGCAATGACAGCACCACAACCTGCACCACTTTCAGCAGATGCCTTGCCACCGTTACCGCCAGTAGCAACATCATTGTCCCAGGGTTGTGTAGCAGCACCGCCACCTCCGCCAGTCCCCTTGCCAGCAGCAACAGTGCCTCCTCTACCACCACCGCCATCATCATCATGGGACCAATCTCAATCACAACCGCCATCATGCCAGTCATCACCTCAAACCTCAATGCCCCTTTTGTCATGGTCCCAATCACCATCTCAGCCGCTGCCACCGCCATCTACACCATTGAGGATGTACCAACCACCATCACTGTCACCACCACCGCTGCCACCAACATTGCACAAACAGCCTCTTTTGTCACCACCTGATGCTGCCAGCATTGCCACACCCCTGCTGGCAGCAGCTCAAACAAGGTCTGTTGCAGTCCATCCCTGGGAGGACCAGCTCACAGGACTGCACGCTTCAGACGCAGCTTCTCAATTGGTGCTTGCTGTGGCTGCGGCCACTGCTGCCAGTCCTGGGGAAAGGGCGCAGGCAGGGCTGTTCCCTTGGCCCTACTACCTCATTGGCACCAGAGACTCGTTCACGAATGAGCTGGTCAAAGTGCAGACCCAGGTCAGCCGCATGGGGTGCATGCCAAGGCAGTTTTGTATGGCAGTCCTGTCTCTTGCCAGCAGGCCTGTGGTGTGTGCACTTATCTCATCTTGTTGCCCAGCAACGGTCTTCCAGCAAGACAAAGATGCTTTACAGCAAAATCCAGCACCAACTTGCCTTCAAATCAAGTCAAGCTTTCCTCTTACTCATGAGGCATGGCTCATATGCACTCTTGCTGCTGCTAGTTCCAGGCTTGTGCATGCACAAGCAACCTGTGTCTTATGCACTCGCATACCTCTGTTAGCTGAAGTGAGCAGCTGCGCGTGGCCATGACAGTTGAGTAGGTGAGTGAAAGCATGGTGGCGCAGGTTTGTAGCGGCAGCCGCAGGTTTATGAAGACTGAGTTCTTTTTCAAAGCAGGAGAGGAGCCTGACAATTACCAGCAGGTAAGTTTCTGACTAGTTGATGTGTTGCATTCAGCAGTCAAGGCATTGCTGTAGATCACAGTCTGTGTTCTGGTTGTCATTACCCACTGTTAGAATAATAATAATAATAATAATTAAAACGCTTTCCAGCTCATGATGAGCTAGGCACGTGCAGGACAAGTCTTGTCTCTCCAGAGCAGCCTGTCTTGTGCATCCCTATAAGGCCTACTAATACGACAGTTTTGACAATCACGTAATGCAACATCATTGATCTGGTGTTCTGGTTGGGATTACCCACTATTAGAGAAGGCTGCCAAATGCTTGGTACACCCATGTTTCTCTCCGTGAGCGGCAATCTTTGATCTAATCTGCAGTGTTTGACACTGGCAGTGTTGAGACCGACTGTTACGTCAAGAGTGTGCATCCGTTATTCAGAAACATGTTTCTTGATGCTGCTGAATTACCAAAGACAGGCAGTGACTCTGGCAGGCCCATAGTCGTAAAGCCAGTGAGCGCTGACGTTCCAGAAGGACTTGCAGGGTGGAAAACTTTTTGTATCTTGAGATGCAAGCTTGTTGTGTGCAGGTGCTGGCAGCTGTCAGACCTGCTGCTGGCAATGTCAAAGCTTCCAGCCTGCCTCCACAGCCCACTTGTCCACTGCCAATCACACATGCTGTCACGCCTGCACCTCCTGACTCACTCCCTCAGCAGCACAGTCACCAGCAACAGTCAGATGCTATCATGCCTGAGGCTATACAGTCTAGCCCTCAGCTGCAAACTCCTAGCCGCGGTGACCACCAATCATCTCCTACACCAAGCGTGCTACACGTCAGCATATTGAAGCCGCGCACAAAGACTGGGCTGGCTCGTGTCATGCAGCCCGACTCTCAACATGAAGCGTCAGCTGCAGCCATAGTCTCAGGAGACAGCTTTCAAGAGCAAGGGCTTGAGCCAGTGGCAGATACAGTCATGCCTGGAGATGCTGAGCTTGTTCCTCAGCAGGAAGCAAAAGCACCAGACACTGTCATGAGTGCAGCCAGTGGACTGGGCCATCAACCTGGCTGTCATTTGGCCTCTAGTGGGAGGGCTGTGGGTGGAAGCAGCCACTCTCAGCAGGGTCAGCTGCCCAGTGAGCAAGGTGGGGAGCCTTTCAAGCAGCGTCAGCTGCCTGTTGAGCAGGATCAGCTGCCTATTGTGGAAGACCAGCTGCCCAAGAAGCAGAGCCAGCTGCCTATCAACCCAAGGCAGCTGCCCCCTGGGCTTAGTCAGCTGCCTATCAAGCAGTCTCAGGTTCCCTGTGAGCCATGCTGCAGCAGAACACCGGAGGCCTCTACCAGTCTCAGCAGAGCTACATCTTCACAGGAGCCTTTGCACTTAGATCATCACCTGCCTAGCCAATGCTTACCTGATTCTCACCTTCAAGATTGTGCTCATGATGACAGATGTTGTGAACCGCCACATAAGAGCAAGGCAGCTGCTGAGAAGGGAACTTTAACACCACCACAGTCTGATGCTGACTATGTAGCTGCTGGGGGGCATTGTCATCAGCCTGAGGCTGTTGCTGGCAGCCCTGATGAATGCACAGGTGCAGACAGCAGCGCCAGAGGTGACAACAGGGCTGCTAGAGACAGCCCCAGTGCTGACCATAGACCTGCTGGTACAGACTCTGATGGTCTGTGCCCTGTGGGTATTACCACATACACTGCGGTAAGGTGTTTGTGACTATGCAATTGTCCGTGACATGCGTCATGCTGTTGCATGAACGTGTATATGATCCTGAGGCCTGTGCGCTGCACTGGCTGCTGCTAGTATAATGTTTGTGGCTTCCTGCATTGCATGCTGTCAAATAACACACATGACGTGTGCTCTGCAGAGTCAATGCAGACGTTCTGCAGGGTCCTACTTATGTGATTGACACAGCGCTGCATCATCTGTGCATATTGATACTGCCAACCTCCCCACCCGTGACGCCTCAGCATCTGCAAAAGATGCCCAACAGCGCATCCCACCATTGCCACAATAGGATGACAGATCAAGACAGTGCTGTTGAAGGCAGATGTGCCCAGACCAACGCAGATTCGTAACATAAGGTTGCAACAAGATACGTAGATCCTCCGTGTCAAGCTTTTGCAAGTTGGAATGCAGGCAGACCAACCGTGGCAATCATACTTGTCTGAATGTGTGGAGTCATGCAGTTCTACAGCTCAGAGGAGTTGGCAGCCATTGAGGCAGGAGCAGACAGTATACACAGCAAGGCTGAAGCCAAGCTGTTGCCGCCGGAGTGCTTCCACGTGACTGCAGGCAAGGCTGGCCTGCCCAAGCGTACCAAGTTCTTCTTTGGCGCAAGATACTTGTGGACCAGGGAGCAGATGAGTAGTATAGCTGCCGCTAGGAGGGCGCATGGTGTCCGTGTGGATGTGCCTGCACCGCCAGCCTGGATGCAGGTGGCTGTTCACATCTCCGTGCATATGTCTGTCTGCACCTTGCATACGCATATACATATGCAAAATGGATCACAGCTTAGTTGGTAAATGCTGTGCTGTGCTGTGCTGTGCTGTGCTGTGCTGTGCTGTGCTGTGCTGTGCTGTGCTGTGCTGTGCTGGAAAACAATTCTGCAACTATACAGAGGTAGTGACACACAAATGATGAGATCTATGCTCTTCTCTGATCATCCCCATGGCTGCATGCAGGCACAGGTTGAGGAACCCTTGGTGGCAACAGGCCTGGCCCCCAAGGGCTTTCTCAATTCTTATGCCCTGAACATGTATCACGACGGCAGTGAGGGGATTCAAAGCCATTACGATGATGCAGACCGCTTCAGCCGGCCTATCTACTCCGTGCGCCTGTTTTCGGATTCCCGATTATCCTTTGGCACTCAGCTGTATGGCTACACCAACGGCGCCTTCTGCGTTGACATGCCAAGGTAATGCACCTGCATTGGACCCCATCCCATCGCCATGTTTGCCTCTTGCCTGCGACATGACCAAATCAAGGACCTCAGCCATGAGTGCTTTGCTGTGATGCTCAGCTCAGCAAGCCTTCGCAGCCTTGACGAGATTTTACTGTCATCTGCCACTGTCTGCCAGCTGCAACACAACTATTCAGTTTGCTGAATGGCTTTCAGAAGACTGTACACTCAGCAAGGTTTTGCTTCTGAGGCTGACAGGCATATGTTGAGATGTTGGCCTTAGCGTAACTACTGCTGATACAGAGGGTGCGTTACGGTGATGGAACAGGGAGGTTATGCTGCCAGTGGTGTCAAGCACTGTGTGCGTCCAGTGGACATGTCTGGTAAAAGCCAAATTTGATCATACAGTATTCTGTATGCATGTGCATGCAAGCCGTGGAATCAAGTCGGAAGGCTGTGTCTGTGGCCTTCACCTGCTTGCATCAGTAAAGGCCTTGTGCTAATGCCATCCCATGTCAGCCATGCATTTGTATGTACCCATCTTTGCCTTGAGTCTGCCATCCCAGGGTGTTCACAGAGTTCCATGCTCCATAGTCAGCATGGAGATGCATCTGCTGTGTGTCATGTGCTGCTTTGAAGTCCATCTTGATTTTATAGCAGTCACATGCCTTAAGGAAGAAGGGAACTGATCCCAAGAGAGAAGCACAGCCATGCATCCAGCAAAAAACGGTTCTGACATTGTTCAGCATGCATTCCCCTACACAACCAGATTCATTTTTACTTTGTCCTAATACTCAGCACATGCGCAGAGCAATGCTTCATACAGATAGACAGACGTGATGGTGTGTACAGGCAAGAGTGCAGGGATGATCATGCGGCAGATCAATGCGGATGCCCTGGCAGAAGCTAAAGCCCTACACCTGGAGCAGACTTGTGACCTTTTGCAGGCTTGCCACCTCAGCTCAGACACAAATGTTATGGACCAGAAGCCTGCTTACAGCTCAGGCTCTCCTGTCCCATCCAGGCAGCTTGGAGTTAGGTAAGACGCACACGATCCTCTGCATCATACTCTGTCACCCAAAATGCATGCACGAGGATCTGCAAGGCCATCTGTCCTTAGCTGGGTGTCAATGCACAGTCAGATACTTGGGCAAGGCACGATTGTCACGGCCCTGTGCATCACACTCTTTTGCATAATTTGCAATTGCAGAAATCGGCAAGGCGGTCTGTCCTGTAAGCCTGTAATCCATGCACAGACACTAAGGGGAAGGTTTCTGAGGGCCTGTTCAGGTTGACACAGGGTGCTCTCTCCTGCTGTGTGGTGCCGCGGCGCAGTTCACTGAGCTCACAATGCAGTGGCAAGTGAAATAGCTGGACCACTGCAATGGCACTTGCCTCGTAACAACTGAACATCACAAGATGCCATGTTGCTGCTGCCATGTTCTGTCTCTTGACCATGTTGCTGCTGTGCGCTGTCTCTCTGTCACGTTGCTGAGCCCTGCTGCTCTGTTTTGCTGCCTGATGTCACCTGTGTTTTGTTGTTAGCGTTGTTAGCGTTATTGCTATAGCAACTGCAGCCTCTTGGGTGGCTGCATCTTGTTGCTGTGCAAGCCTGTAGCTTGTCGACGTGGACGTCACGGTTGTGAGTTTGGCAATACAGGCTGCATGCCAGCAGCAATACAAGTCATAGTGGAGCAGGGCGTCAGACTGATCAGGCCCAGATCAGAAGAGTCATGAATGCCATGCTCAAGCAGGTATGACCTGTCAATGCACCCTTCATTGCCTCATACATCTTAGCTGCAGTGAAGTAGCAAGCTGATCAAAACACAGACTGCACACTGCAACCTTTTGCTTATTGTGTGGGTTGTGTTTGTGACAGTCTGCGTAACAAGCAGAACGCATGCCATGGCGTGAGATTGCTATCCTTTTGTCTATGTTTGACTTTCACTAGTGTCTGAGGTAGTTCCTGACAACAGCTCAACAGCCTGGAATTCTGCAGATCATCTGTATTGTTTGTTCCCTTGGCCCATCTTGACTTGCTGCTATTGCTGTTTTGTTCAGCTATATAACACACATATGTATATAATATATAACGTATATGATATGTGATACAATGTATAAGCTGATTTCCTGAGGCATGCCTGCAGCACCTTCCTTGTGATGATGCAGCTTGTGTGAACTGAAGCAGCACCACTCTGCAGCATCCTGATGGTAGGAACAAGCATACTACAGTAGCAGTGCAAGGCTCCAAGACTCCATCTCGGCTTTGGTCAAATGTGTCAAAGGAAAAAATTGTGCACTGCCTGGTGGTTTCATGACAGACAGTCTCATTTTGCTTAAAATGCGTATCAGCAAGAGTTCTGTGAATGCTCATTATTTGTTTTGAAGCGTGACTTGCGTGCATGTGGGTGATGCAGGTGGCAGGTGACTACCGCAGGGAGCAGCGAGAGGCAAGGCAGCGGCAGGCAGAGGCTCGAGACATTGAGCGCTGCATGGAGCGCATGCTGAGTCAGGTGGCAGCCAAGGAGCGCATGATTGATCACGATGTCCGCCTGGTGAGTACACCAGCTGCAAGTGAATCATAATTCATGCTGTAGAGCTGACATGGTTGGCGTTTCATTTAGCGAGGGCATGATGAGTTGTGTACTCATAAACCGTGTTGACATGGCTTATGGTGAAGGCAGTGAGATACGCTGATTGCATCCGAGCATCTCATTGGTTCCACCCAGACTGCTGTCACAGCTAACAGGGCATGCGAGATGTAGTGCAAGCATGCCTTGCTGAGGGGTGACTTTGCCTGCTCAAGTGTTGTATGTCATCATGCAGGTGGTCAGCAACATGATGTGTGCATTAGAATGGCAGCTGCAGCCTCGACCACACGTGAGACAGCATCAGCTCCCCACAGGCCACCCTGCCTTGCACCTATACCCTCACACACCACAAGGGCACCAGCCAGGTCACTTGAAGGTGCTGTCAGCAGGGTCTGCCAATCAGCATCTGCCACTGCAGTCATGCACTCACCCCAGGGCCGCAGCTGCCAGGGCAGTTGAGGAGTCAGCTAGATCAGCACCAGAGACAACTGGTGCAAGGAACGCTTTGGACAGCTCAGCATCAGGCAGGACATGTACCACAACCATTGCTTGTCGAGTCATCAGGCCTACAACCACACTCACCAGCTCAGCTTCCTCAGCAGCTGCATCAGAACCTGACCTGGAGGCCAGCAGCTCAGCAGCTAGCAGGTGGCAATACCAAGCAGAAGCTGAGACAGCAGCTGCCACAACAGATGATGCATCAAATGACATCTGGGCAGGTGTTTTCTCAGCAGCTGAGTACAGGGCAGTTGCAGCCGCATTTCCCACACCACTTTGCATCAAGCCAATCTGATACTTTGAGGCGAGAACAATGTCAAGTTGCCCAGTTGAGCAGTGCAAGACAGGCTCACATACGCACTTGTGCAGCCACGAGCTTCACTCCGCTGCTCCAAGCATCACAGCCGATTGGTCTCATGTCTACTGCTCAGCAAGTTATGCAGCGCTTGGCCACACATCAGGCTGGCCCTGTATAGTCAGAAGTTGCATCTCATAGGCTGCCCTTGTTCAGTTCGATCTTGTGTCTTGCAAGTTGCAATTGAACTACTGGAATGCGTACTGTAAAGGTTCCCATAGTATGGTATTACCCAGGACTACACAGCAGCACCTCGAGGGAAGCAATTTACACTGACTGAATGAATCCATGTACTTGTGGCAATGTGCTCACATGTTTGTGTTCTTGGCTTCTGAATCAGTTCAGAAGCCAAGAACACAAAGATGCAGCATCTGAGCATCTTTGTGCTGCGGAATGCATCAATGCATTGCCATATGGCTATCCTACATTGATGTTCCTTATTCACCTGGCATAAGCTTGAGTCGAATGACGCGTCCCTCCTGTTGCAAAATGAAGCTGGTCATTGTGTTGGCACCTGGTGTGACTGCATGATATAAATTGCAACACTGTCTTATACATCTTGCATGCTCTGACCTCAGCCAAGCGCAAGACTGCACATGAGAACAGAGCGCGTTTTGTATTACAGCCTGTCATTTGAACAAACTTTGATTGATGTACCGCGGTCGGCCGACTGGTACAATTGTGCAAGATTACACATGCATGAGCTTAGTTAGAATCATCTCGAACAGATGAATGTTCCACTGAGCAGCTTGCGCAATTTGTGCTTCTGTAGTCTTTGCAAACACTCTGCTTTCTGTCCTGCTTTTTGGCCATGTTTATGCATATGTTGCATCCTTGCGTATCAAGATCTGCTGCTTCCAAGTACGGGGTAGCTCGCTACACATACAGCTGGCATCATAAGTCTGCTTACACACATTTGCATTTCTGTGGCCTTGAACATTGTTGTGCATCCCCAACTGACATATGAACATCAGTCACCATACCATTAGAGATTGCACACCCAACTCTGCAACCCCAGCTGTTCAGATTCCTGCAAACCCTAGCCAGATTCAAATTTCCAGCCAAGCACGGTATAAACTGTTGGCAACAGGCTGACGCAGTCAGCAGTCGAAGTCAAAGTCATTAGGAACTAAGGGCTCAACTCTCGCATTTTTTTCTGCACAGGCTGTGCAATGTGCTAGGTGAGCCTCTGCAAGTGGTTGTACTGAAAACAAAGGTTTGCTGACTGGTCAGGCTCAACCTCTGTCAGAGGCAAGCTTGTCCAGGCAGCAAGCCTTTGCTACCCCTTGTGTAAACAGCCACTGCTTCCTGCTTGCTGCTTTGCTGAGAAAAGTAG
>JAABUP010004866.1_pt1 | contig 21444 bp, 26 predicted proteins | sample 5559201 | NCBI WGS metagenome assembly JAABUP01 (sample SAMN10711887, study PRJNA513373) | rock metagenome | isolation source: Antarctica rocks | place: Antarctica | reverse complement strand
GAAGCGTTGATACTTTGGATATTTTGGCTGACGTATTGCCCACAACGGAGGTGTAGAGGTCACATGCATGCTGCTGAGAAAACAAATCGGCATACGCATTGTGATATTGATAAGCTTGCCCATAGGCTCAATATCACGAGGCAAAGTTGAATTTTGTAAGGCGGTACTAAGATTAATAAGGAGGTCGACATGATCAACGGCGATTGAGAAGACAGTAGGTTTGAAATCGACAGTGCACTGGACTTTGTCGAATGCAGAGTATCCGCGACCTGCGGCAATGGAGAAACTGTTGGAAATGTCGTTGTGGCTCCCAGCGAGAGCAAAGATGTCGTCCGAAGAGTGAAGACCACAAGCCGCATAGTGATCTCTATTGCCATTTGAATGGGTCCCATTGGCAAGGTAGAGATTCGGATAGGTTCCGTCGTCAGGATAAAATACACCAGAAATCCGCCAGTCAGAGGTAACGTTTACGATGCAAGATGCTTGGGTGAGATAGCCGGTTTCATTGTAATTGTAGCTTAAAGTCGTGTTTCTGCTCAGGCCTTGATCCACCAGGCCAGCAGACGAGCCTACTCCGAAAGATCGCCCTGTGAACGAGTACCTCGTGTTGTCTGGTTTTTTGTGAGCTTGAGATCCATTATTTGATTTGGTGGCAGACGCAGCCTCGTTGAGGATCAATCCTATCATGTCGTAATTTGGCGAATATGAAAAGACACCGGCAGCAGTGCGGTTTACAGGCATCGGATGAAGCCAAGTCAGATCCCCCCAAAGGTCCAAGGATGCATTGCTGTACTGGGGAACGTGTAGCATGCGAGTTGACGAATTATGCGAGTCAACATCAACCGGTGTCAGCGCACCAGCCAAAATTGCCGCAGGAATGAAGGTTGTGATCCGAAAAAGTGTAAGCAGTACCAGAGATCGAAATGGTAACGACCAACCGTGTCTCGGAAATAGAGGGCGCTCCAGAACCGCAAGTGGTCCAGCGTCCGGGGAGCCTTTGCGAGACGCAGTCTGGTAGAGAAGCTGATTAGAGAACACACGACAGCGATGTGAAGTGTGTCTAGGACTGAAGCAAGCACTTGTACAATGATCTGTACGGTAGCACGATTGTTGTGAACAAAACGATAAAAGTCCCCTGAATTAGTCCAGACAAGTCCATCGCTGCAAAGAAGCAGAATTGTGGTGACTGTAGTAATCACCAGCCCAGGTACGAGCAGAAGCTTTTTTCCAACTCCTTCGGACGCGGAATACTGCGTAGTTGAAGAAGACATTGAAAGGGATTTCACATCAAAAGATTTGTATCACATAACGTGCAGAACGAACATAAGGACTTTTTTTTAATGAGAGTCGGACTTGACTACAGTGCGAGGTATCAGTGCTGGAAGCAAATCACCCCACAAGACTGCAGGGTTTGCGCTGCCAGAATCAAATAACCCATTGCAAGTTTTTGCTGCGCAGGAGGACATGATCAAGCAACAGCCTAAAATTGAATTCGCTTGTCTGAATCTAACATAAATAGCCAGCAGCCACCAAGCTGACATTTCTTAGTCTCACGACCGAAGGATTTGGGATGCGGCACAACAGTGCAATGTTGGATCAGTGGATGCCGGCGTGAAGAGTTCATCACTCGGCGCATAGCAGGAGAACCTTAGGCAGTTAAAAGTCAAGTCCATCGAGAGGGTCGGTGGTTAGATTTTCAGGATTGAGGTGCTTGGGGTTGTGTTGTGCTGATGGAAGCCAACGGCGCTAGTCTTGTTCTGTATTAGTCACCATAGATAATGGCGTGAAAATGTCTGTCTATGGCTCTATGAGCCTCTTCCACTTTTAAATCTAATCATGTCCACGCTCTCGACATACACTCTGACCTACAACTGCGGTCGTATCCCCGTCCATCCCCCCACCTTTTCCTCCCACCTCTTCTCCGCCCTCCCCCCGCGAAGTCCCGCACCCGATATCCTCATCCTCTGCCTTCAAGAGCTCGCCCCAATAGCCTACTCCTTCCTGGGTGGATCGTATCTCATCCCCTATCTGTCACCCTTCCGCCATGCCGTTACTCTTGCTGGGAAAGCGCTGGACAATGCGGACTATGTCAATATCATCACTCGGAATGTGGGGATGACAGCTATAATGATATTCGTGCTACGGGATCAGACGAGTCAGGTACGATGGCTGGATACAGCGGGGGTGGGCGTAGGTGTACATGAGATGGGCAATAAAGGCGCTGTGGGGATTCGAATGGGCTGGTCAATTGGCGACTCGACGCTCGATTTGACATTCGTCTCCGCCCATCTGGCGCCTATGGAAGAGGCTCTCGAGCGCAGGAATGAAGATTGGAAGAACATTGTCCGCGGTCTTATTTTTACATCTGTTTCCCCCACCGCAGTCCGGAAAAGAACTACGCAGCGCCTCCCACGAGAGTCTTCTTCCTCGGACGCTGCACCTTTGTTACCCGCTTCTGGCCAATCACAAGAAGAAGAAGACTCCATCCCCCCAATGACAGGCCTCTACACCCCAACATCCCACCTCATCTTCGGCGGCGACCTCAACTACCGCACCTCCCCCACCCGACCGACCGAAAACACCTACCTCTCCTGGCCCCAACCCACAAAAGACACCTCCGCCCCCGAACACTACTCGCACCTCCTCTCCTCCGACCAACTAACGCCCGAACGACGAGCAAAACGAACATGTCACGGCCTGCAAGAAGCCCCAATCACCTTCCCACCAACCTACAAATACAGCGACGAAGCACGTTCCAATGCTTACCACTTGGCCGCTTTGGGCGACGACGAAGGTCATTGGGATTGGTCCAAACATCGGTATCCCAGCTGGTGTGATAGGATCCTCTATCTTGATCTCCCGCCATGGGGCGCTCAATCCCAAGATGAATCGCACCAGGTCCAGGTGCAAAGCTATAAAGCCTTACCCTTGATGTCGACGAGCGATCATCGACCCGTTGCCTGCTCATTTCTTGTACCAGCTACGCCAATACCGGAACCGAGTAAGGAAGTGGAAGAAGAGGAAGCGAAGAAAGGCGATGTAAGGCTAGTACCGCCGTTCGGCGTCGATCCACTGTGGCGGGAGAAGCGAGAGACGGCGAGGCGGAAGGAGGTAGTTGTAGGGATGGCAGCGTATCTGGTGCTGACGTGGGAGGGCAGAGGGGTGCTGGTCGCCATTGTGTTTGGAGCGCTGGGTGGGTGGGCGATTGTAAAGAGTTCACTGGAGCTGTAATCACAAGGATTAGCTCACGTTTGGCATTCCTAACATGTAAGTCACATTTAGCAAACAACATAAATACCCGGCCAAAGGTAGGATACAGGTTTTTCAATCGTAATTATTTGCTCTACCAATGACCCCTATGAAGACAAGGCAAACAAGACTAGTGACTAAGAGAGTGACATCAATATACTGCTGGCAACGACCCACAGCCAATTGACAAAGGAAAGGATCTCTGGCATCGGTCCTGCCTACCAAACTCCTGCTGATCCACAACCCATCGTAACCCCACTCATCCAAACGCTGTATCCACGGTCTAAGCCTTAGCCTCAACCTCCTTCTCACTCATCGCCTCCGCACCCTGAACATCCTGATACGCAGGCGGCGCCTCCTTCTCATCAACCTCCAAACGCTCATAAGCGCCATTCTCAGGGCTGCGACGGAATTTCATCCAAAGGAAAACGATAGCTTGGCCGACCAACATTCCAATAGCCGAAGCAGCCATACCGAACGCAACGCCGATGAGGATGGGCACGATCACAACTCTGACCGCCGTCCTGACGCCAATCGCCACGGCGCCAAGGAAGCCCCTGTGGTGGTGATGGTGGTGGACACCAGGGTGACCGGGCTTGAAATGGATGTGGGTGGGGAGTTCGACGGTGCCGTCGGGACGACGGTGGGGAACTCCCATGGCGTCTTTGTGGCCTGCGTGGTGGTGCTTGCCGCCCATGAGCTTGTGCATGCATTTCATGCAGATGCACTTCATCTTGTGGGCGGCGCCCTTGGCGGAGGCTTTGGCTTTTTTGGCGCTGGTGATGACTTTGGTGAAGACGCGGCAGAGGATGTTTTCACATTTGGCGTCTGGGGCGTTGGGGGAGGCGGGGATGGTATTGATTGAGTGGAGGGTGAGCTTTGGGTTGTTAGTTAAGGGTTTGGCAATTATTGTGGTTTCAAATGTTCTTACCTTGCCATCAGCCTCTTTGATGGCCATGATTTCGACTATGTCGACTTGGATCATCTGGCCATCAAGTCCCATAATGGTCATGATTATGGTGACGAGGCTGTTTTCTTCAAACTTCTTCTCATTAAACTCCACGCTGTAGCTCAGCCCTAATTTGCCATCGAAGCCTTCCATCGTCGAAACTTCTTTATCCTTCTTCTTTTGAGAAACAGTAAGGCGAGGTGGGAGACCTGGGTTTTGGATCGGGTAGAAAGGCACGTCGTTCAGCGTCAGTGCATTATCTGCGCTGGCGAAATCCAATTCAAGGTCGCTGGCAACATTGCCAGTCCACTCATGGCTACCATGTCGCTGGCTATTCAAGGCATATGGGCAGTTTGAGCAATCTAGAGTGATGACTTGACGGCTGGTGTCTAGAGTTGTAGGAGCCTTATCTTCGATGTCTGGGAGGCTGTTGGTTTCTGGAACAACGAGGAACGCCTGGGCTGCTAGGCCGAAAGCCCCTGCGGAGAGCAGCGAGCTCAGAATCATGATTGTGTTATTGGTATCAAATTGTCGTAGATGAGAGTGTAGGTGGTGGAAGGAAAGAAGGTGAGGTGTTGTTGATGGAGGAGGGGGCAGTGTCTATTGCGCGGCTTTGAAACAGAGGCGAAACTCCGCTAGTCACATCTAGGTTAGTGAAATCGCCAAGCGCTTACAAAAACACCTCGTGCTTGATTGAACCGCATAATATATCCTATATCCTATGTCTTCAGTGACGCAATGAGCCTTGTCGACAGTGCTTTGGCTTTGTTGAGTGTTAGAGTGATAGCGTGATAGAGAAGAAAGCAAAACTTCAATCATTCAGTAGGTATCTGAACAATGATCTCCAAATCTCCTTCTGGCTCAGGGGCATCAATGGGTCTGTCTTGGACTCAATGCACCATTCATCTAGTGATGTTGGCTTGGAGTTGAAAAAGAAGCAGCGACATTACAGCAACTATCCAATAAGCAGAGCATCTCAATTGAGCGGCGATAAAGATTGCACATTTTTTACGGCTTGTACCCCGATCAATACAGACCATAATCTTCTCTCGATTGCTGGAGTATCGCGCTCTTGTGCAACATAATTTTTCTCCAAGAAGCAATTTTCTCTCCCTCACGATGCTGTTGAAAGGCTGATACTATCCATGAAAACCTTTCCTCGGTGTTTCCAGTATCTCTCTTATACCATTCGGACAACCGCCATAATCTAGGACCCTAGCTCAAGGGAAGTCTTGGGGTTTTAATCCCGTGGAGCAGTTTCACCAGTAACAGAATCGAGGTCATTGGCGATGGTCTATGGGGAGAACTATCAGCTGGATGTCAGGTTGATCAAGTCCCAAGACCGAATTGTCATCACTTCTTGAGCAAGATGTATATTTTGTACTGTGCTGAAGAGTCAATTCCTTGATCCTGGGCATCTGAGTGATCAGGCAATCCAATCATCCCTTCATAGATTAAAATCTTCGACGTTGAGGAACAGCAACTCGCAGGCTGTGGGCTTCTCCAAAATCCATGTATAGCCTTTCGATGAGACAGACGACAAAGAGATCGAATTCCTCTGAGAGCACAAATGTTCATCACAATTGCCGATTAGAATACGCAGACAGTAAGAGGAAACCTGTTTACTCTAGTGCCGAATGTCGAGATGCTAGCCTGGGGGAGGATTCTTAGGCTTGCCAGGCTAAATATAGCAAGCTATTAGGGTTCCAACATACCTACCTAAGGTAGGGCGGAACACCCGGAACACCCGGTGCGCCACCGCTAAAAAGCCAATCTCTTGCGCTGGGGACGGGCCATGTCACGCTCAATGCTCTAACAGTAACGCTCTGTCCTCGACAGGCCTCTTGCACATCGCTGCTACAGTCACAGCTACAAGTGATAATGGGGAACTAGCGCTTTAGAACGCGTCTCATATTGACCTCCTGCTCCGAGCTGGCTCATTGCGCGATTCGCTGTGGCGTAGAGGTTTCATGAGTTCATACACACCTTACCCCTCCTCCCGTGCGTAATCTCGGTAGGCAAATTACTGCAACTCTACGCTGTGATGCCATCGACTGGCTCAAGCGCACAAGGGTCTCTTCACATCCTGTTTTCTATCTCCTTCGTGGACTCAAAAACCGTCAATTGCCTGTACTGGATTCCTCTGGGGGCTGCTGCTGTCGTCAACATCGATAAGGGCTGATATCAGGCTAACCACAGTTGTTCGAGAAAAAGAAAATCACGTACTCCAAACAGCAAGCAGCAGGGATCGAAGCGGAATGAGTGGACAATCGATGCTACTCTTGATAAACCAAGCTGGGTTTAGAGCAGGTCTGTTGAAAGAGATAGTACCCCGAGCGGCTCATATTCAGGTCGATGTTGCGTGAGAAAGAGGACGCTATGGATCCGGGAGGAGGAGGATCTGGACATCCATTGGTGACTTCGGGTGGCGATTCGCCGGTGACAAAGCCTTTGAAGAAGAAAAAGAGCCTTACCAGACTGTTCTCTTCGGCTTCAAAGAAGTCTTCGAGATCCAGGCCACCCTCAACAGAGGATCTGCGCGGTACTCCTACCACTCCAACATCAGCTCCTTCATGGCCCTTGAAGTCAGAATCTTCCCCAAGAATACCAAGCATGAGGTTCAGTAGCTTCGCCAACCAGATTGTAAACCATGAACGACCAGGAACCAACACCCAACATAATGAGCAAGGATCGAGTGCGGATGCGAAACAATCAAGCGAGCAAGCGAGGGCAAGCAGTAATCCGAGGCCTGCGGGACGGAATTTTTCTGAACCAGCGAGCCGCAGAAGTCCTGTCCCGAGCGAACACGAAAGTGCACACACAGCGAGCGCCGTTCAGATCCGCCAGGTCGAAAAGCCGACAATACACCATGCCCCAACTTTCCCCGGATCACCAAAGCCAGCCAAGACGGGCCTACGCATGCCTCCAGGCTTCGTATCTCTTCCCAGAGGCCATGGAGCTTCGATCGAGGGACCGAGTTCAAAATTAAAAAGTCCTTTGGTCCAGCCTCAGATATCAAGACCTGCTACTGCTGGGGGTGAATCAACGTCCAAACCTACCGGCAAGAGACGACCGAGTGCGAAGGCATCAGGCTCGGATGGACCATTCGCTTTCCCGACGTCTGATGATCTCCCCAAGGTTCCACAGCGCCCGTGGCAAGCCCAGTACAGTAATGATGAAGTCCGGTCTAGCTTTCGCTCCGCACTTACGACGACATCCAGCCAGATCGATGCCACCAGTACGGAAAGCAGCAGTGTCGTGACAAGAGGCACTTCCATCACAGAGTCGGCTGTTGATGCCCACTCTCGCCCATCCTCGAAAGCTGGCGGTATGACAGTTGACGACGCCATCGACATGTACGCTGCTGGTTTCGCAGACGACGATGAGCGGGATACGGGGGAGTCAAGAGATACTTCTATAAGCGAAGAGGAGCGTAGGAGATCCATGCGGATCGCAGAAGCGATCAACGATAGCATTGGGGGGTTGATCACACCATCGCGACCAATGACAGGGGAATCCACAAGTTCTCATGCCATCATGTCTGGTGATGCTTTCAAAAAGAAACCCGCCCTGCCTCCTTCTATTGCGCAACCTACCTCCACCCGCGACCAATACGGATTCCTGAAAGCGAATCATCACATCACCGTCGAGCAGTACGACGCCTGGAACGCAACATATTTACCTGATCAAGAAAGACGAACGAAGAAATGGATCACCTACATGCGAGATCAGGGCTTACCCACCTCCTTCCCCACTCGTTTCCCCAGTCGCTCCACCAAGACCGAACGCTTTATCCGCAAAGGCATCCCCCCAGCCTGGCGCGGCCCAGCCTGGTTCTTCTACGCAGGCGGAGACGCCTACCTCGAGCGCCACGCAGGCCTATACACCTACCTCGTCTCCCGCTCCGAACTAAAATTGCCCGAAACCGACAAAGAAGCCATCGAGCGCGACATCCACCGCACCTTCCCCGACAACATCCACTTCAAACCCTCCCCCGCCGCCGACCCCCCCACCCCGGAACCCCCCATCCTGACCTCCCTCCGCCGCGTCCTCCGCGCCTTCGCCCACCACTCCCCCCGCATCGGCTACTGCCAATCCCTGAACTTCCTCACCGGCCTCCTCCTGCTCTTCCTCCCCGAGGAAAAAGCCTTCTGGATGCTCCACATCATCACCACCGTCCACCTCCCCGGCACCCACGAGATCAGCCTCGAGGGCGCGAACGTCGATCTCTGGGTCCTCATGGTCGCGCTGAAATCCACCATGCCGGGTATATGGACGAAAGTCGGTGCGGCCGGCACCCCCACTGATGGCCTTGACAGCAGCGCGCGATTGCCGCCGATCAGTCTCTGCACGACGAGCTGGTTCATGAGTCTCTTTATCGGGACGCTCCCCATCGAGAGCGTGCTCCGCGTCTGGGACGTGCTCTTCTACGAAGGCAGCCGCACGCTCTTCCGCGTCGCGCTGACGGTCTTCAAGCTCGGCGAACGGCGCATTAAGGATGTGGGGGACTCGATGGAGTTGTTTCAGGTGGTGCAGGGGTTGCCGAGGGGGATGCTGGATGCGGGGGCGTTGATGGGGGCGGTTTGTCGGAGGGGGGCGGTGGGCGCGGAGTGGATTCAGGCGAGGAGGTGGGAGCGGAGGGAGTGGTATTCTAAGGAGAGGGCGAGGACGTTGGTGTCGGTTGATGAGGGGAGGGAGGGATATTTCGGCCAACAGGATGGTGGGGAGGGGTTGAAGCGACGGGAATCGTTGTGGAAGAGGAAGAGGAAGGGGCCGGCGCCGGAGAAGAAGGTGGTGGGAAGAGTGCAGAGGAAGGAAGGCGGGGATGCACCACCGGTTTCGCCGTTGGAGAGCCTGCTTTCGAGAGAGGTCTGAGGTTTCGATTCGCGTATACGATTTGATGGATATGGATATACATGATGAGATATGCTTGTTTGGATATAGGGACGCAGTCATGATACCCCGATATAAAAGTCTCAAAGATTAGATATATGTAGCAACAAACACAAAACCAAAACTCCAATCTACAACCCCCTCGTCCCATCTACCTCACCCGCAAACATGATCCCATCAAGCAAAATAAATATTGCTAATCACTAATCCTAAATCTACCTACCCCCCACCCCCTCATCCCCAATCCGCATTACCCCCCCAAAGAATCGAAAGGCTCCCCGCAAGAAAACTTATACAAACAACCACCCGCTCCCTCCTCCCGCGCTATATAAAATGCCGTTAGCCCGTCCGATTCCGCTCCCCCTGGTGATCAGATTACAAAAGCCCCACCGCCAGAGTTCCCAAGACCGCCAACGCGACAAAGCTCACTACGCTCTGTCCCCGGCATGCAGCGCCCAGGAATGGCGTCGTGGTGGAATTTGTGCCGTTCACGCCACCGATGGTCGTGCCGTTTGCGGTCGGGTAGGGGGGTGGGGTGGAGGTTGGGATCTGTGGGAGGGGGTGAGGATTAGTATGTGAGTTTTTGGAAGGGAAAACACTAACAGAAGAGATGGAGAGAGAAGAAGATGATGGAAGAAGCATGGTGGTTGTGAGGGTGGAGTGGACGGTTGTGGTGGTGGTGGTTGTGTGGTGGGTTTGTGTTTGTGTCGATGATGTACAGGTTGATAAAGTTGCAGGACCGGCTGCTGCTGCGGACCAGGATGTGGGGAAGGGGAGATGGGTGTTTAGAGAGATTGTTCTTTGAGAAAGAGAGCGTGCCGCCTGGGCTTCTTTTGAGGAAGGAGATGATGGTGTCGCTAGGACTTTTGATGAAGGAAATGACAGTGCCGCCCGGGCTTTTAGAATGAAAAACGCAGTTCGTCGACTCGACGACGCAGACGCGGAAATGGTGCCAGCACGACTATCCAAAATACTACTTACAGTCACAGAAGACACCGCATCCGGAGCAGCGCTCGTAGCCTCCGGACTAGCAGCAGCGGAGCTAGCTGGCTTCGATGGCGAGGAGTCGTCGAGCTGGAGGCTCGCGCCGGCGGCGCTGCAGACTTGTTTGGCGAAGTCGAGGGTCGCTTTTTGGTCGGTGGCGCTGCAGTCCTTTTCGATTTGGGTCTTGATGCCCGTGATGAAGCCAGTGCTGCCGCAGATGCAGGTGTAGTCGGTTAGGGCGCAGGGGGTGCTTGTGATGCCGGATTCGATGGCTGGTTGCTGGGTGGGAGGGTTAGTATCGTCGTGGGTGGTCTGTCTTCAGGGGAGGAACAGGATGGCTTACTGCACAGGTGGGAAGATTTGCCAGACTCTGTGCGGCTGCAAACGGCAGCGCTACCAATAGGGCTGTTGCAGCCGTAGACGAAGAGAAATGCATTTTTTTAAAGGACAGAAGGAAAGTTTATGTAACGACAGACTGTATTTTGCAACTGAACTCGACAGGGAAGGACTCGAGAGGAGATGTCTGGGGACCTGTGTGGGAGAGCAACAGCAGACACGAGTTGTGGAGGAGAAAAGGTGTGTTTTCGTGGTCGAGGGATGCGGAATACTTAAGGGGTCTCGTTGCGCATTCCTGGACAAAGGGACTCGGAATGAACGCTTGCAGTAAACAAAGACTAATTTTAGACGACGCGTACAGGGCGGAAACGCTATATGGAGACGGATGGGAAGATGGTGTTCTTTATGGCCAGCGTTTGTTCGCCAGCTTCTTGGGTGAAAGAGGACATGATCGTGGAGATTTGGTGGCTGATTAACGTGGAGGTTCTGGACGACACTGGACCTGGGACGGCGTTGCAGCTTTGAGACTGGGCTCTGCCAAACAGAAATGCTCGTGAAACAGGCTGTAAGGCCAATGAGAAATGAGCTCAAGATGTGCTAGTCCACGATTCAGTCATATATCGAAGAACGCAAACTGCGGATTCAAGACACAGCAAGACATGATCGGTTTGAAGCTTCCACCGAAAGAAGGAGAACCCTTGACATAGGGCTCTGAACGGTCGATCGCATGCAGACACAACGAAAATTGGTTGTTGAACCAGAGCTGATTTCATCAGTCGATGAGATAGCCAACCCCGAGTTGAGATTCTACTGGCTAGCGTGAATCGTCGCCGTCAACGACAAGCTGCTCGCAGGCCTCATTACGTATGATTTTTGAAACTGGCTACCCAAGAGCTGGTCTGCTTTAGCTAGATCATACCTCTTCGGCGACAGCTTGAGAGGGAATTGGCCGACCGTTGTTTTATTCAAAGACGGGTGCTACTGGTGCCACCGCAGACATGGAGCAAAATGATAGCGATGTCAGTTGTAGGCCTCTTATCTTCCTCGACTTCGTTTGCTCTACTCAGGCCGGTTTCCAACATTGGGACGCCTGACCCTGTCGGGAATATATCCTCACTCGAATAGCTTTGATCGCTCCATTAGACTTCCACTGTCAAGGACACAGCGAGATAAAGACTTATAGAGCAGCCCAATCGCTCTAGGATCCTCCGGAAAGATTTCTCCAGTAAGGGTCTCGAGCCGTGATACATGATTTGAAAGAAATAGCTTTACTCAGACAGATCAACTGTCCCAATATTAAGAGCTGGCTTGAGTAGAGTGTGAAGTGACGAATGTTTTGAAAACTGATTGCAACAGGGAAATTTTCATCACGAACCAACCAACCAACAACAGGCGACCAATCGAGTGATGCGAGGCAAGTGAAATGTATATCATGATCTGTACGAGCAGCAGTGAAGATGACCTCAACATTCCCAACTGCCGGATCGGTGAGTATAACGACTGGGTTCGACACTAGGGTCCTCGGTAATGTTTACGATAATGCAAATAATGTACCGATGGCGGTACCTGTGTACTTCTTCGGCCAGACCGATGGTGGGCCTGGTTTTCTGACACCGTGAGATAACAACATGCAGTCTTCCCTGCGCCTCAAGTGACACAACTAACCTTGCAGCCAAATCGGGGAGAGGTGCGCAGGTATCAGAGAATACGGTGAAGCTGGGTCGTTGTTGGGGACTGTACACTTCCAAGAAAATCGCGTCGACTTTCATGGCCAGAGCTCGTATGAGAAACAAGTAATTCATGCCTACTCTTTGGATAGTCTTTGATCGAAGCGCAGCACAACAAGCCTCTGCATCCCAGTAATCCATGTCACTGCGTTGGGAGGCCTGTCGATTCATCCATCCATCAGTAAGATAGCGCCCCTTTGGGAAGGAAGCGTCAGAAGCGTCAGAAATGGGATTGGCCAGGCTTGGCGGAGGTGGCCATAGCGAGTCGTGTTGCATATGTCCACGTCAGATCTGCTGGAAAGCGCCTCCAGCTCTCAGCTCTGTCTGCGCCGCCAACTGTTTCGGTCGATGTCAGGCAGGAGCTGAAGCTCTTTCGGTCGCATCAACATCCTCGCTCTGGCAAGACCTCGGCGATTTACCCTGTATGGAAGCAAGAATTCCCAAATGTCAAATGCGTGGTCCGCGCATAACAAGTTGAGCGTGAAGAGTGCGGGAAGGATGAAAAAGGCCAGGTGACCGTTGCCACCATACTACAAGCGGCGACTGAGTGAAAATCCGTGCAGCCGCCTGGCTGGAGTCTGGAGAAATGCTGCGGCAGTTACTGTGGGTTACAGTGCCAGTCGAGGAATCCTTTCGGGACGGTATGGACCATGGCACACATGGCAGAGAGGCACGGAGGGGCACGTAGGTGGTAGGTTGAAGAGGATCGTCATGGTGCTGCGGGCAAGGGCCGCTGGGTTCATGACTGACCGCCATGGGGGCGAAGATTATTATGATTATTGTTGTTTGATTGACAGTGGGAAGATTCGACAGATCGATTAGAAGGGGAAGCCACGCGCGTCGGCCGCTCATCCGTCGAAGGCTAGACCTAGGTAGTCACCATCTGACCGCCTCCACTCTGCAAATAGGTCGCTAGTCCAGATCTGGGTGTAGATCGTTGTAGTAGAGGATGTTGTAGCCATGTGCGCACGCAAATGTTCTGAGCCTTCTGAGACTGAGAGTCGAAAGGGTGAAGCGATGCCATGTGGGCAAGCCGGTAGGACGAGCTTAGCGTTGGGCATCGCAGCCACGTCGCGGGGACTCGTGCCCTCGTCTCGGGCAAAGTGCCTGCAGATCCCCCATCTGCCAATTGCACCGGGGGCACCACCAGGGCAGAGCGCCAGGAGGATTAACGTGGTATTCACGCTATCAGGGGCCCAGTGATCCCTGAGTGTCCCTGTCATCGAAGCTTCTCCGCCCTTTTCTAGCGCTCCCATGCTGGCCCTCCACCCGAAGTTGGTGTGAAGGGCCGGCGGCATGGGTCTTCCGAGAGATCTTTAGCCTGTCCCGGCAACGTGGGACGGTGGCTAAGATGGCTACTTTACTTTACGATGGAGGCACCCCTGGAATGATGTGGTCTAGAAACGATCAGAGGGACCAGCTGACTCTTCTCCTTGCACTTGCACTTGCACGTTGTAGCTGTTTCTCCTGCCTCTGCCTGCGCCTGCGCCTGTGCCTGTGCCTGTGCCTGTGCTTCTCCTATCACCGCCTATGGGCGAATTGTCGTTACGTACTCTGTACATGCCTGCTTGATCTGCCCCCGTCAGGTCCCGTTTCAATCACGAGAATCATAAGATGATGGTGGTCTCGTTCCTGCGTCATGAAACCAATCTGCCGTTTGCCTTTCGTCTCTCCTGCTGCTGGGCCAAGTCCGTGTGTGTGCCTGCATCCCACCATCCACAGACCACAGTCAGCCTTCCTGCCATACTTTGACTGTTTCTTAAAAGAGGTCCCGCTACGCCGGATTGCACGGGCTTTGAGTTTGCGCCTTCTCTAGCGTACCACATCCATGTACCCTACCTTCCACGTGGAAGTGACTTGATCCACCGCCCTTTGGTGACAGCTTCACGGTGCCTTGTGTCAACAGCCATGTCGACCGTGTGACACCGACTCTGTGCTCACGGGGTGAGCAAGTTCCCAGAGATGGCGGTAGGGTTGCCAGAAGGGCTGGTGAGGAACATAGAAGGCGTCAGCGCTGTAGAGGAGAGCAATGATCTAGTCCAAGTGGAATTGGTTGCAGCTTGTTGGCGTGGTAAGCCTCGTCAGCTCCCTCGAAGTCTCTACCGAGTAACAAGATCCTCTCTAGTCTATTCTTCGAACAGAGCTGTGCTCGCCGAGAACGTCGGTCGAAGACTCGAGAATTTCTTCTGGCGCATTTGGGGCAGCGACCGGTTGCGGCAGCGACTCACTGGAACGCAGGTCAACATCCAATTCGACATCATAAACGAGGGGGGCTATATTCGAACCACGCCCACTGCCTCGCCAAGATCCTCGAAGAGTCTGAGCGCTTACTACAAGGAGGCTCGCCGGCGTACACCGCCATCAACACCACCTTCGATAGAAGGCTCGGATCCGTCAGGCAACGATGACACTGAAGATGGCTCCTCCACGTTCCCCCCCGCGAGTGCATCTACTGCTGGCGAGAAATTCAAAGATGACAGACCTCTGTCGGATCGTAGTAACTCCCAAAACAAGACTGCCACCTCTTCAAAAGGCTCCATGAAATTTCTCGGCAAGTCAATCGAGGCTGTAAATTTACCGACCTACATAGGCCCCAGCCCCGAAGATAGCTCCGTCACTCCCACTCCTACAAGCCCCATAGCTGCGCTTGACAAGTCTGAGGAAACCTCCAAAGAGAATCGAAGGACCTCGCAGACTGCCACTCGGCGGCCCCCAATCCTCAAGAAGGAAAGTTCAGGGTCGAGTCGCTCTTCCAAAAGTGCAAAAATCATCAACCCTTCTTCAGCAGAGTCACAGCTTGGCACAAGCGTTGATAGGAAAGCGGCTGTCTCTCCCAAAGATGGACCCAGTCTCTCCGTTTCGACAAAATCAGGCTCTGTTCGCCGCCCGATTGCTACACGATTCAACGAAGAGGTATCTGTATCAATACCAAAACCGTCCTCGTCAGTGTCACGAAACACTGGAGAAAGGTCGACCAGATCAGGCGGGGAAAGCAGTCAAAAAAACAGCAAAAGAAATCCGGTTGTTATAGCCAGCAGTGCAGCCAACAAAACGAAACCAGCATTCGTGCGTCAAAGATCGTCCGTAGGCACTCCGAAAGAGGTTCCCTCAAGAAGCTCATCTTATCAAAATCTAGCAAGTGCCAAGACTCTTTCAATGTCCACGTCTGCAGGATCTCAGTCTGGCTTAGATTTAAAAGGAAGCCCAGAGCCTGCGTCAACAAAAAGATCTCGAGCAGCCAGTCCACACCCTTCAAAACAGCGAAGACAACCATCCCCCGATCCACCTTCCAGCAAGGAACCTCTGCCAGAGCCGGACTCTGACCAGACTGATTCCCCAAACCCCCCTCAACAACCACCACCCAGAGTAAAACGCCCCAGCAACATCTCCCCCTCCCCCCCCACCCCAAAACCCCTCGTCGACCCCAACTTCCGCTCGAAATTCATCGACCGCACCCGCGCCTCCCAACGCTCCCTCACAGATCTCTCCGCCTTCAACCGCAAATCCAGCGCCGCCGTGCCGACATCCGCTTCCTATCAAGCCACCGGAGTGATGGAGAGCGTGCAAGCGACATCTTCTGCTGCTGGGAGGGGTAAGGGTAGAGAGGGGTTTACGAATGTTACTGCTCCGCTGAAAGGGCCGGCGCCGGCGGGTCCGGGGGCCGGGGGGGAGGAGGCGTTGCCGAGGACGAAGAGTCATTTGACGTTGTTGCTGGAGAGGGAGAGGGCGAGGGCTGAGCAGTGGGGATCGGAAGGTAGGAGGTCGGATTGATCGTTAGGGATGGGGGGAGTAAAAGCAGCTGCGAGGAGAGGAGCAGCATGTTTGTATTACCATTGTATCATCACCACCTCTCAACGACGGGTGACTGGAATTGCATCTTTGAGCGTTCAAGCGAACGGACCGGGCATTGGCATGGCGTTTACTTGTTTGTTCGGGCCCGCGCGGCTATCTTTCTTTGTATTATACATAGCTTATACCCCCCAAAAGTCATCAGCATCGGCAGCTTTTTGCTGTGGTGGAAAATTCTAGTTTACTTGCTACTTCCACCACGGGGCGAACAAGGTTCATCTGCGCGCTGCACCGAGAATCGGACCCCCCAAACCAGATGATACCAGCACCGCCCTTTCGAGTCCTTCTCACTACTCGACGGAGGTAATACGAAATCCTGCGTTCCGCCATTCCATGAGCCGAGGCGTGTGACGTCCTTCACTACATTACCATGCGGGAGCGTCCGTCCGCGATTCTCCCCGCGGAGAACGGCGACGGAGATAGGTTGCGAGGAGTATTGGATCAACGTGACGATGCCGTGCGAGTTTTGGGGGCCGGAGACTGCGATTGTGTTGCCGGTGCTGGGATGGTGGATTGAGGCTGTTGTGGCGGTGGGGGATAAGGTTCCGGTTGTGATGAGATTTTGGAGGTTGTGGGGGGTGTTTCCTGTGCCTTCGATTTGGCCGTTGATGATGACCTGCGGTGTGTAGACATTCTTCCGCTGCGTCGCTCGAGCGTATTCCCATTGTCGCTGGTCGAAGGCTGGGTTGCTGAAGGTGGAGGTCCGGTGGAGGTGGTTCCAGTTGGTTACGTGGTAGGTTTGGGGGAGGGGGGGAGGGAGAGGATTTGGTGGGTTGTGGGGGGGCAGGAGGAGCAGGGTTGGGATTGGAAGAGTTTGAGGATTGTTAGGGGGGTGGGTGGGGAGGGGTGAGGGGGTTGATGGGACGGGGAGGGTTTTGAGGGGTGGGAGAAGGGTGGAGGAGGGATTTCATTGTGGGATGGGAGGAGATAGAAGAGGGTACTGAAGATGGTAATGAAGTTTGAGACTGAAGAGCGGATTGGTAGACTTTTTATATATTTGAAATGGGAACGTCAAAGGTCATCAACGGCATCAATATCAAATCATCAGAGACCGCAGCCAAAACAATGCCATGATCCGTAATTATGTTGTGGCTCACCATGAGATTGTTGAGGCTGATGGGGTTTGTCGCTGTTTTCAGAAGATGTCTCTGCGTTTGTCACTTCCAGAATTCTGTTCCCGATTCTTCTTGTATTGTCAATTGTATTGTCGAGAAGAAGTAACATGGTGAATAAGGTGTTGGCGGGAGTGCAGGTCGGCCGAGCCTCCGAGACGTCAATCCGACGCTAGTCTCAAAGGGATGTTTCTGATTGGACAGCTCCTGCCAAGGCCCAGCTGTGGATTTCCTTGCAATTTGTGCCAGTTAAGCCAGCCAGTCAACCTAAAATTCCCATCTGGGGGTTGCAGATCAACCAGATCATCCCAGCACCGCGCTTCTTCCCATCCCCTTTCAAATCTGCAGCAGATGTCCCAATTACGATGACAATGTCTGCCACGGTTGGCATGCTCACCCAGTATGCCGATACCACCACGTGGAAGCCGACCTTGGCGAGCAGAGACGCTTCCAAGCAGGCGCTACAGGACACCGCATGGGCCGATGTACGTTTACTGCCGAAACCCTGGCACCTCCAGCATTGGCATGGAAAGCTAGCTAATCTCATCCGCAGGGCCTTCGAGGCATCGCTGCTGTCTTTGTCATGTTCAGCCATTTGACCATTGCCTTCGCGCGATACATTGTCAGGCCGGGCGATGGCATCGGTGGCCCGTCGCAATGGATGCAAGCCCCCATATTCCGTCTCGTCGGGCAAGGCCCGGCCTGGGTCGCATGTTTCTTCATACTCTCTGGTTTCGTCAATTCGTTGAAACCGATCAAGTTGGCGAGGGCTGGACAGGTCGATACGGCCTTGTCGAACCTGGCCGTCAGCTCCTTCAGGCGGTCTTGGCGGCTTGTCCTCCCTGCAACGGCAGCTACAATCATCAGCTGGTTCATCTGTCAGTTTGGAGGGTACGAAACGGCGAGACAATCTGAGGCCTATTGGCTATATATCACGAGTCCCAGCCCGAGTCCAACATGGGGCACGGCCGTCTTCGACCTGATCCATGCAATACAAAGGACTTGGACCTATAACCCGGATAACATCTATGACCAACCTCAATGGGCCTTGCTGTACCTTCTTCAGGGGTCAATGTTCGTCTTTACCTCCCTTCTGGTGACCATCAACCTTACCCCGCGATTCCGAATTTTCTGCCTTACAGTATTATGGTTTTGGTCGTTTAATTGGGGTATGAGACTTGGTGACCGTACGGTAATCCATCTTTTCCAACTCAACGAATGCTTACTTTTACTAGCAATTGTTGGCCTCAATGTCTACTGCGGCATCATGCTAGCGGAGCTCAACTACTCTCGATACCCACTCCTCCTCTCACAGTTTTCACCCTACTTCGCACCGCCTTTGGTCCTTATAGCCCTCGTCTTCATGTCGTTCCCCTCCCAATTCCACAACCATGCACCATGGTCCGACATGCTTCTCAAATGGCATTACATGGTAGCTCCCGCCAATGCCGAGGTCCAGCGATTCTGGCCATCCTTAGGGGCACAATTACTTATACTCACATGCGTACTATCACCCCACCTGCGCCGAATGCTCAGCCAGCGGTATTTCCTATGGCTCGGGAAGATCAGCTTTCCATTGTACCTCCTACACGGATCCATCATGCGGACGGTCCTCGCATGGCTCCTCTTTTCGCGGTCACAATTGGTGGAGAGCCAAGAACAAAGCGGCCAACAGACCCTCGTTCTAATGAAATACCCGATCCCAGGCTACACCATGTTCTTCATCTCGCTCCCCATTTTCTTTGTAATACTATTTTCCTTGACTCATATCTGGGCGCAAAAGGTCGAGCCGTATTTTGGGATCATCACGAAACTTGCGGAGGACCTCATGTTTGGGAAGAAACAGGAACGACCTACCGTGCTACCAGTGCGGCAGGATTGAATACGACCACAAAATTCTTGAGCAAGTACAGTGCTATTTTGTCATCCTATCCTCGAGCGCGGTTATTGGATAGAGCATTAGCGGCCGGTATACGGTCTTGGTGCAAGCTAGGGGCATAGCAAGGACCTGAAGATGAGTATCTCGTTTTTGGCGTCCATTAGCTTTCCCTGCATGTATGGGTGGTAATGATTCTGGAGTTGGAATCCCCCTTTTCAGCAAAGTGAGGTTCAGCGTTGAATGCAATGTAGCAGATGAGGCTGTCTGTTGATCTTTGATTGCTTTGCTCAAGTTTCCTCTGCCTCGGTTATGTAGATCTTGCTTTCTTCCATATTATCAAAAAGCTAGTAGCCTACTTCTCAATGCCGATATGTCACTTGTTTCCGCTACAAAATGCCCGTTCGTCTCAGCTATCGAGACCTCATCTTCTTCATGATCACGGGGATACCCGTCACCACTGTCGATTGGGGTGGACCCTAGTTGTTCGCAAGCCGTCACTCAGGCTATGCAGATAACGAATTGGGGGTCTCCACTATAGCGGCACCCAGAAGCAAAGGCCTTATCTATGCTAGCAGATCTCCGTGAGAAACACAAGCACAACATAACCTAGCATCTAAAAGCTGGCTTCATAGGAGCTGGCTGGGGGCGCTGGAATCCATAAACAAACAAACAGACTCTGTCGTTTGGATGGATCCGCATGGCCATCGCCCTGCCGACCATTACGAGTCCATCTCATGCTTCACTCCTTCCCCTGAGTTAGCTTTGTTTACATCTCGTTTCAGCTCATCTCACATCGGGCTTTCGATCACCACCTCCCTCTCCTTCAAGCATTCTTTTCAGGTACATCACCTCCAAGCAAGCAATGGAGCTTACGAGTGCTCTGCGGCTCAGGTTGATGGAGTCAGTCAGTCGCTGCGGGCAGAGAAGATGGTGGATGGAGCTTGTGGTTGAATTGAACCCTTGAGCGAAGTGATAGTCCAAACCGAAGGTGGGAGAAGTGAAGGATGTTTGTTTATTTGAGGGTTGGAACATGTATACACTCGTCCTGGCACCTCTTGATCTATATCACCAGCTTCCTCTCACCTCGACTCCTTCCTCCTTCAACCACACACCTAGGGGTGGCCACCCCTACACCTACACCCCACAACCCAACCCCAACGGCCTGCTGCTTCCCCTCAGCCAGCGGAAACAAGCTCGGGTATCCCAACGCTCACTCCCTGAGACTCCCTCCCTCATGGACTCCCCCGCTCTCTCTGCTCAAGCGCCTAGTACCGCCAAAAGTCCACCAAACTCTCCAGAGACCCACACAAATCCGGGGCGGAACCAAGCTTTGAAACCGGTGAGATCGAACCCTGCAATGCGTGGGCCCCGGAACCGAACCATTATGGTCTCTCGGGCTGAAACCCCTCGCGTGATTCTGCTGCCTGCTAGATAAGTGTCACCACTCGCAAGAACATGGTTTCAATCGCATACGCCCCTTGGGGATTGTTCCCTTAGCCATAATCACCGGTAGCTCCTTTTGGTTCGAATTGCCTGAAGGGGGGCCTCTTCGCCGAAAAGCCCGCGTCGATTCGCTTTGCGGGGGCCCCTTGAAGAACACTACTCGCCGTGGCGCTCGCCCGCTGGTGACCTTGCTTGTGGGCGATCTTGGTTGGAAGGGGCGATGAGCGCGTTGTAGTCTCTCCCGCTGAAACCTCTTGGTGACGTTTCGAGTGTTGTGGGGTTTGGTCGATCTGGGATCTCTGTATGGACCGCGCGGGAGGACTGTGATGATCTGGGGAGGACGGCGTTCTTTTGTGAGGAGAATGGGGCTTGGCCTTTGTGAAGTGGAGGAATCCATTGTGGATGGCGAGTCTCGTTGGGGGGGCTGCGGGTATCTGAAAGTTTGGGGAAAGTGGCGGACGTTGAGTAGGTGGTCGGAGAGGTTGGGGCGTGGGGTGCAGAGGACAGCAATACCGGGTCGACGGAACAGAAGAACAATCAAGAAGGAGTATGGATGGGACAGACAAGCCGAAGAGACAGTCACAGCAAGAAGAAGGGAAGGGCTTGGGGGTGTGGGAAAGGGAAAAGAAAAGGGGAAGAGAAAAGTGGAAAGGGTGGGAGAAGTTTCGTTCATCACCACATGTCGTTGGGAAATATCAATCACGGTAAGGCTCTGTTGACATGGCCACATCAAAACTGAATGCGGCAACACTAGCCGATCTCGGGCTTTCTTTTCATCCCAGGGAAGCCGATATTCATCTCAACACGCTCAAAAACGATTAGTCGGCAGATCTTCCAGTAATGGCAAAGTCCGCAGAATACTCGGATGTCGCGGTCTTCGAAGAATGCCTCCATTAGTATGTACTTGCTCGTCCCATTTCCCGTCTCATGTGTCCCATCACTTTTGCTTCGGAAATCTTCAGCTCAGTCTAAAGGGCAGCCGTACCCGTCAAGGCCAAAAGCAAAGCCTCTTTCCACATTACT
>JAABUP010004865.1_pt1 | contig 21444 bp, 26 predicted proteins | sample 5559201 | NCBI WGS metagenome assembly JAABUP01 (sample SAMN10711887, study PRJNA513373) | rock metagenome | isolation source: Antarctica rocks | place: Antarctica | reverse complement strand
CAAGGATCAAGCAAGCAGGCACAAGGGCAAGCAAGCAAGCAAGCAAGCAAGCAAGCAGCAAGCATGCAAGCAAGCAAGCAGCAAGCAGGCAGGCAAGCAAGCATGCATGCAAGCAAGCCAGCCAGCAAGCAAGCAAGCAAGCAAGCAAGCAAGCAAGCAAGCAGGCAAGCAGGCAAGCAAGCAAGCCAGCAAGCCAGCAGGCAAGCATGCAAGGCTTGTACTGTGAAGAGCACAGCTCTCTGACAGCGGCTAACCTAGAGCAGCTAGAGTGCTAGTGACAGCGTCTCTGAGGCAGCATGCTTCTTGCACCCAGGCTTGGCCTGAGTCGCCCATCCGCTGAAGATCTGCCTGCTTGCTGTTGAGCAGACTTTCCAGCTGCATCACCTTCACTGCCATACCAGCCAAGGCCGCATCTCGGCTCGCACTGCACAGCACCCAGGTTCAACATAGGGAAACAACAGCAACCACGCTTTGTTAATGTGTTTTGATCACACTGCACAGCACCCAACTTCAACTTAGGGAAACAACAGCAACCACGCTTTGTTACTGTGTTTTGATCACACTGCACAGCACCCAACTCCAACATAGGGACACAGCAACAACCATGCTTTGTCATTCTGTTTCAATCAGAAATATGGAAAAGGCAAAAGCAATCGTGGAGGGGAGATGTAACAGCTGCTGAGGACTGTTATGCTGACGTGTGAGCCTCTTTGAGATCCAAGCTATCAGACTGGCTTGTGTACAAAGCACTTTCAACTGAGCACTGCAGCAACCTGTCCCATGCACTGTTGTAGGCAACGAGTTCTCACAATGGCTTGCATGAGCTGCAAGCAAGGTGTGAAGAACCAAAGGCAGTGACAGTGAGTGCCTGCAGCATGTAGACAGCATGAGCTTGTTGATGTGCCTTGGAGCCTCTGTGTCTGAGCATCTCAAGTGCTTTTTAGTCTGTGCAACTGAGCACATATGCATTTTGATTTCTGTGCTAACACACCTGGAATGCTGCATGCCTGTTGCAGCAGCAGAGATCTTCCTGGCATTTCGATGTGCCACCTCATCACTGCCCAGCCCCTGCAGTTGCCAATCATGGGCCTCTGCAGAGTTGAGAAGGAAGCTGGGTTGGTCATCCTGACTAAGCGCTGCCAGATACGCTGGGGAATCTTCCAACAACAGAGCTTGCTGCTCTTGCAGGATCTACAGTCACACAACATGTATGTCAGTGCGTTCTGGATTGCATGTATGTGCGTTATATGTGTATAATCACCATATAGCTCATGTTTGTCAGGCAGAGCTGCTTGTGTACATGTCTAGAAGACGTGTAGGCCATGGTCATTGATTGCCCACGGTTGACCTGTCCTGGAAGTGTATGTGAGTTTGAATCACTTGTGGTCCATTTTGCAGTGAGTTGTTGCATTGTTGGAGATGCATGTCATGATGAAGAATATGGACCCAGGCGGTGCACACAGCTTGTTTTGCAGTGCAAAGTTGGCAATTGTAAATCCAGCTGCATAGTCCGCTGATGCAACACCATTTTGGCCAGTCTGTGTTGCAACAACGTCAGGACAACACAAATGATGATGCATTGTAGCAAGCTTGGTCAAGTTCGATTTGCAGGTGTGTACCTGTTGCAGCACAAGGGCCTTTCTTTGCTGCTTGGCCAGCTTGCCAGCAACTGCACGTGGCCCAGAAGAATCTGCCCCCTGCAACAGCCATCATGTTCGTACAAATAGCTGCATTTATCAAGAGGTTTGAATATGCGCCTGTTCATATCCTTCAGTTTGGCGACAGCGCAAAGGCCTGTATTGAGCACTCAGAGTGTTGTCAAACTCTTCTATGCTTACCAACTTTTTTGGGGACACTGCATTGGGTGACTGCAATGGTGTCCGGTTAGTATACAGCTGACTTTCAACCTTTGGGCTCCTTGGCACAGTGACTTCTCTCACAGACCGTTTTGGTGAGGTGGCTGTAGACCTTGGAAGTCTTTTAGGGCTGCCTTGCAATCCTTCCTGAGCATAGAAAAGCAGCCTTGCAGATGTGTCTTGCTTGCTTTGAGCCACGCTGCAAATAGCAGCTTCTCAAAGCTACTTTTAACCAGATGAAACCCATACTGACCTGCTGAAAGGCTGCGACATCAAGAGGAGATAGAAAATTCGCAAGAAATGGCGTTGTCGGGATGTCGACCGTCAGCGGCGAGGCACTCGTGCTTTGGCTATTTCGCCCTGCAAGGCGTTGGGCCCCCCTGGTTCTGCTTGCAGCGGGTGAAGCTGGCGCGAAGTCCTGCGGCCGCGCCGCTGCTTTGCGATTTCTAGGAGGCGACTTGCCAATGGCCATCCTTCTGCTGGTACAACATGACACAAGTCAACGAACAAAGTGCAGAAGTGCAGAGACTATGAGAAGATAAATCGTTGCCTTTCCGTTGATCTTCTTCATCTCAAGCTTTGTTCAGTATATACGAAATTCAACATTGCCGCATGACGATGCGGCGCACATTCATGTCCAGTACAACTGCAAGTCCCTAGTAATGTTCATATAATACAATCTCGACTTGATCTTCCATCGCTGCAATCCGCGCCCTGCGTGTACGTGTATGTCTAGTACCTCTGCAGAGGACGATAAACTCCGAAAGGAAGCCGCACTCGAAGCCTGCTCAGACTTTCACAGTACGTCACTTAACGTTTCGCCTTGTCTTCGAAGCACTTGCACTTGGGTGTTCAGCCTCCTGTAGAATTTCTGAGGTACTGTGTGCACAGAGACAAGACGTTGTTGATCTGCAGGGGACCTCATACTGTGTTTCAGAGAGCGGGCTAGTCTTTTTGGATCACCTTGTCAGACTGAGCAAAAGGCGTTCTGGGATTGCTACCAACAAGAAAGGGTGAGGATTTCCACTCGATGTCAATATGCAAGCCACAGCAAGGATGCAGCATGACGCTCTGCGTACAGGGTGCAGAAGGGACTGTGGTCAAAGCAGCTGTCACAGGCTGGCTTGAGAAACGAAAAGCCAGCAGTCAGAAGACACAGAAAGAACGCACTGACGCATCATGACATGAGGCTTGAAGTGAGTCAGGGGTGCTTGCATGCATGATCATGCATGCACGGTCAAGCAAGCGACAGGAATGCTGTCATGTTTGGCACACCAATGCAAATACTAGCCTTGCAGCAAGTCACATGTTTTTTTGATTGCAGGAGACACTTTTTTTCTCATGTTATGGACAGAAGACCGGCTGAGGCAGGTCATTGCTCAGTACACCCCAGTCTTGTATCTGCATCCAGATGAGCGCTACTTGCCCTGCTCAGTCGATTGGTACTTTGAAAGGAGCCAGTTGTGGCGGGAAGAGCCCATTGCCAATGTGAGTCCTTTGCTGACAAACAACCTGCACGCAGAACTGCATAGTGATCATTTGCTTCAGCATCTAGGTGCTGTTGGCAGTTGTCTGAAAATGCCAGTGCAGCTAAGCATACAAGTCTTTGGGGTTAGGCCAGCACTATTATCTTTTGATTGGTCTGTCTTGCGCCACCTGCAAGTTCAAGCTGATGTCAGCGTCATGTTTGCCAGTCTGGCTGATCACAAACTGCTAGAAGCGCATGCTAATTGCACTGTCATGCCCAGACAAAATTCCATCAGCATCGGTACCTGCGTATCTTTCTCTTGCCACGTCTGACACACTAACAGTACCATCACTGATGTCATAAGTTTTGTAATAAGTAGTTTCCTTTCCACCTCATGATGAGCTAGATACGTGCAGGACAGTTCTTGTCTCTCCAGAGCAGCCTGTCATAAGCATCTACATCATCTGTAGCATCAGTGCAAAGCTCTGCTAACATTACCATCACTGGTGTCATAAGCATCTATGTCATCTGTAGCATCAGTACAAAGCACTGCTGAGCAAGAGTTGCTGCCATGTCTGGCGCACTAACAATCCATCACTGGTGTCATAAGCATCCATGTCATCTGTAGCATCAGTACAAAGCACTGTGTCTATGGCACTCGCCCTGTCAGCGCACACCCCGTGGGTGCAATTTAGTGTCTCATGTTAGTGCATGTTGGCTCGCAGGACTAGGGTTTAGGCACACCTAGTAGGTACCTGGCAAAAATGATTAGCTGGAACGCCTGTAAATTGCTGTTATTGTTATTATCAGTACAAAGCATTGCTGACAGAGTTGCTGCCTTGCTCCAGGAGACACCTCGGCGCACCCTCCTGCTGGGCAAGGGGCAAGTCAATGCTGCCCAGCTGCTGGAGATACAGCAGCACCACCCCCACCATCAGCTGCATATTGAGATAGAGCCCCTTGCTAGGCATGGCATGCCACAAGTAAGACAGCAACTTCATCGGCTAGTCCCAAATCATCTCCACAGTGTAGAAACGCATTTTTGCTGTCCACAGACTTTTCTGAGTTTGAATCTCCAGTATAGGGATGAGTTTCTGAATTAAAAGAGATGTTTGGGGATTGCAAAGAGCATGACGCTTTTGGTGCAGGGCAAATTCAGATGTCGCTTTCATGAATCAGCGTACTGCACAAGTGCTCAGATGTTCAATTGCCTATTGCCAGGCAACCCATGCAGCGCATAAAGCACTAATCTTGCGTTTCTCTTACTGTGAAACTGCTTGCAGAGTGGGTTGGATGACGTTCCCCTCTATGTTGTTGTCAAAGAAGTGCTCAACAAGGAGGCCCATGTGGAGGCTGTTGAGATCAATTACCTCACATTCTACGCCTTCAACGGGCCGTACACAATTGGGGTCCCACCCTTTGCGTTTGAAGCTGGAGCGCATGACGGTGACTGGGAACACTTCACTGTCAGGTGTGCAATCTGGATTTGCTACATCTGTATGCTGTATGCTGTATGTAGCATATAGCATACGCCTGCTGTATGTCATAGAAGACGCCACAATCAATTGCATCAATTAGCTGCAGCAGTGAGGGCTGACTGTCATGACTGCTATTTGACAGTGCTGTGACAGAACTGCAGACTCATTCTGCTGCAAACAGCCAGCGCAAATTCTTTGTAATATGAAGAGGCTGACAGCTCATGAACATGCCATGCTTGCTCATGCCCATGGCATGATCTGCTTGCTGATGTTCCCCAGTTTGTTCATGCTGTTAAACCCATCAGCATTCCTGACATGTGCGCAGAGCACGCAATCTGTGCAACCTGTGACACCACATGGCCATCATCCTGTTGCTCCTCTCACCTTCTAGTCTTTGTTGTGTGTTTACTTTTTGTTGACGTAGTTGCAGGGTGGCTGCAGGCTAGATGCAGAGGCAGCCCATATGGTGGGCTGCTACTACCATGCGCATAGGCCCCAAGATGGTCAATGGTTGCCAGCAGACAGCATGCCCAAGACAGCTACAGGCCGGCCCATCGCCTATGTTGCAAATGGGGCTCATGGCTTATACACCGGGGTCAGTTCACTGACTGGCATGTCTGCTGTGCTGTGACTAGTGATTTGGTTGCCTGGGCAAGCACAGCCCAGGCTTGATGTTGTCATGTGACTTACACTTCTCCGTGCTGGAATGATCTTACCATGCTGCGTACCTTGTGTGTTGACCTGATAACTCCTAATTTGGGCCATGTTGCATGACTTGTCCATGATCTGTTCAGCCTGGTGATCACCCGTACCTGGTGAAGACCAGCTTGAGAAGGGGAACAAACACTGGTGCTGTCGATAATCATTTTGCTTGGCATTGCTGCCTGTGCATGTGTTGAATTGATGTGCAACACTTTTCTCTTATAGTGGTGCCAACACCAATGACAAGAGGCCACTGCTCCGGTGTCACAATCTGTCTTCTCTAGCAAACCTGAGCAAAAGCGTGAAGCAGATCACATGCAGCAAGGGAACAATGCAGCCCACTCAAGCTTTTGTTGCCTGAACAGTGCTGTATCCAACAACACTCTCCTTGTGTTGTGCAGCCTGGTGTACATCGGCGTGCATGGTGTGCAGTGAACGACCATTGCAGTGACACGGGACCTGTGTGGCAAAGCAAACACTGCATCCTCATGGAGCCTGTCATGGACGTACCTAGCAGAGGGACTAACCTGCAGGAAGTCTTCTGCAGTGCAGCAATGGCTCCTCCTGTCAGTAACCCATCTGTGCACGTGGACCTTAAGGGTGTTGACTGGCTTCACTTCAAAGGTTTGGCTGCCCACTTTGCCAGTTTGAGCAGTGAAGCCTCTGTACCCCATGCCTCAGACTGCATCATTGTCCATGACAGTTCAACAACTGTCTGACTGCTGGGACTGTTGATGATGGGGTGTGTGCACACCACAAGAGACGCTCATGAACTTTCAATCCCACCCATGACTCTGTTGTAGGGGCTAGCTGACTTGAGGGCATCTTGACCAGTTGCTGTTTGGAGCTGATGTGCTCATGGCGTACGCTGACAGCAGCGCCACCACATGCTTCATGTATTGTGTCTTGTGCATGCCATACAGCTGATGATGCCTCTCGCTGCGCAGCCCTTTCCGCCATGGCCCGCTGAGTGGCCAGCAGGCTGTGGCTGAAAGGGCTGCCCAGCGTGAGGCATCATCAGCTGCATGGCTGAGCTGCTTGCAGCAGACATTGATAAAATAGTGTTTGATGTGCAGGGAACTTCGGCAGCAGTGCTGCACCGCATGCTCAGGGCTTTTGGTACTTCACAGCCGAGCATCCAGTGTCACGCACGTGGTTTCAGAGAGTCCTATGGCATTGTTCGCCACCCACTCAGTCGCTGCTGGAGTGACTGTGCATTTGCAAATCATGACACTTGCTGATCAGTGATGTTCTGGCAGCAAAAGGCTTTCAGTGTGATAGCATGCGGCCTGATGGCACCATGAAACACCCGTTGAGCTGCTTGACTGGTTTGGTATGCTAGCTAACACTTGCAGACATTATAGCAGCGTAATCACAGTAATACCATCTGAATTGCAAAAGGCACACACACAGCATATGATTGGACATCACGCAGCATTCATTACTAAAACTGCATCTGTATTGGCTAACATTGTGACTCAACAATCGTCATCTTTTCAGTCGTTCCCCCGGCATAGACGTACGGAGCATGGATCCTGCGCTGCAGGTGTCTGAGTTTGTATGAACGAATCTAGCTGAGTTCGGGTGCTGGACCTGAGCTGCTGGCCGCGAGGCATACGACACCAGCGAACGCCCGTGGTGCAACCCTGAATAAGAAACGATAAGAGTGTGCTCACTCACGACACACAACTTGAGTGCTTCACTGGAGTTTGATGAATGCAGCAACATTAGGCATAGCATCGTGGAATGGAACTACACGCAGTTATTTTGAATGCAACTTCATGTTTCTGATCAGGTGATCAACTGCACCTGAGAGGACAATCAGGCTGAGGTCTTTGTACCACTGCTGTCAAGCGATGCTGTCAGCTAGCGACGCTGCTCTGTTGTGAGCTCTCTAAGCCAAGGAGTGGTGCGTAGTCCCACTGCAAAATATGATGCACGCGCTGTTGCATGCGCTGTTGCATGCGCTGTTGCAAGTACTGCAGTCTGGCGTTGCTTACTGGCATGCATACGTCGGGTCCTCAAGGAGTAGGCCTCGAGTTATGTGCCTCTGAACGGCATACATGTGGAGGTCTTCTATAACATGCAGCAATATGGCGCAGTCTGTAACCTGCTTTGTCGCCAGATGCAATGCCTGCTTCACCTCAACACCTTCATCCTTATGTGGTGACACTGTTTGGGTGGCATTTTTGCAGGACTGTAGCCTTTGAGCTACATTGTTCGGCAGTCACAGAGGTTCATTGCATTGGGTAGCTACAGTGCCTGCCCATAATAGCACTATTCCCAAAGTCTACCAGGCAATCTGCTTGAGCTGCAGCATGGTCCTTGTGGGCCAACTGGTGGACAATGCAGACCTTCCTCAAGGGCGCAAGGAGCCAGTCAAGACAGCTCTGCTCCAATTGGGGTTTTTAGCAAGCAGCTCAACCGACAAGCCCTTCTGCAGTCTCAGTGAGACGCAGCTGACAGAACAGGGCCTTTCCATTGCAGATGCTAATGCCATCCTTGCAGAGCTGGCGTCAATGTCAGGTGCTAGCAGCTTACCTGAATCTACCTAGTCTGAGCATCACTTTGACACATGCCTGTGCAGTTTTAGTAGACTGCAGGCTGAATAGCTGATGTGACGCACACACGGCGTCTGCCTTGTTTACTGCAAGTTTGTGCATGACAGAGATGCTGACAGACTGTACTCCATGCATGCTGGCAATGCAAACATCACACAGTATAGGCTCTCAGCTTACCTGTGGGCAATTGCTCTTGGCTTTTGTGTCTTGTTGTGTATACAGCTCGACATATGTTTGCATGCAGCATTTAGACTTTCATCATTTTTGTGAAAGTCACTATGCTGCTGTCTGCTGGTAGCGTCAGCCATATGCTGCTAAACCCTACCAGATATTGGCTTGTCTAGTGATAGCCTTGCGCACTGTGCCTATATGGCAGCCTGGTAGCCTTGTTCGGTCCTTGAGGTTTGGTCCTTGAGGTCTTGTTGTCATCAATGCAGCATTGCATGTTGTGTGAGACGTTATCACACATGTTCAGCTGCAACACAGACTTGCACAGGGTCTAACCAGAACCAATGCTGGCTCAGTTCAGCGTCACTGTGTGGTCTGCAGAGTATAAAGTGCGAGTGACGGGCCTTGGTTGTCGTGATGAGGGTGTTGTGAGCAGAATGTTGGTTGGCTTTTTCACCAGACGTGCAGAAACCTGCCAACAGGTGGTACGCATGCTGCAACAGAACGGCCTTGTGATGGTACGAGGTCCGCCCCGTAGCGGCAAGACCAGCTTATGTCAACTTATGGCCATCACAGCCAGGCACAGCAATGATTTCCAGCAGGTGTTCCAGTTCAACTGTAGTGCTGTCAGCAGTGCTACATTATTTCACACTCTGTTTCAGAGGTCTTGTGGAGTCACGTTTGATGAGGCAGCACAGCAGGCCTCAGAGTCTAACAGAGCATTGTTCATTATTGACGATGCCCACAGAAGTTATGAGGTAGCAGCTTCCTTGTGGGGCCTAGCCAAGCGTATCATCGATCATCCTTCCACCCCACATACAATCATAATCCTTACAGCTTCATCGCACCGCCACAAGCCTCTAGAAAGTATGGAGTACATTGCACCTCTTGCAGAGTTTGCAGCTACTCGCTCCATTGATTTCAGGTATTCTCTGGCAGCACTGCAATTCATGTTCTGTTACTACTTGCTCCCCACATTCAATGTCATCCCATAGTGAACGTGATTCTTCACATCTTGCAGGAGATGTAACAATGACCAGCCTGCTTTGCAGTTCACTGACTCAGAGCTTACCGAGGTCTTTGAAAGCTTTTGCCTGTACAGCAAGCGTCAGTCATCAGATATGCAGATGCTCAAGAGCTGCATTGGTGACATGACTCAAAGGCATCCTGGCCTTGTGCTTCACATGCTTGATATCCTTGATGACAACAGCAAGCACGCTCAAAAGCACTCCACTGACTATATGGCACAAGCACAGGCTCGGTACCTCGGCTCATCCTTTATACCCCGGCTCCAATATTTGCGGAGCTTCTTGAGGTAGGTTTGGTGAAAAAAACCATGACTCGTATATGCAACTCTGATATTGGAGCTGATAAGTACTGACTTGAGACATCCGCCATGATGATGCCATTCCTAAGGTGGTGTCTGTGTTTTGCAGACCTGACTTGATCATGACGCCAGGGCCACAGCATGAGCTTCTTGAGAAACTCTTGTTCAACCGTCAGGTGTGTCCTGCAAGTATCTAGCTCATCATGAGCTGCAAAGTGTTCCAACTATTACGAGTATCATTTAATAAATTAGATATGTCAACAACCAACACGACATGTCCTGTACATTTCGCTTTGCACCCACACCAAGCGACTCATGCCAAGAATATGGTCATATGTCTCACAATTGACTCTATTTTCTGTTATGGTCAGGTGAGGGTCAGAGATCTGCCAGAAGAAGAGCAAGCAGCAGCCAATCTGCTCACAATATCTGGCTACCTAGCAATAGAGCCGTCTGACTCTAATCAGGGTGCTTCTGTTGTTACATTCATATCAAGACTACATATGGAGTACATGCGATTCTGGTTTTACTATCATGGCCGCGACGAGATGGGTCAGGCTGCAATGCCCACAGCCATGTCTGACTTTTTGAGACTAGTGTTGCAGCGGATGAGTTCCACACGGATGGCCAGCTGTTCGAACAGCAGCGGCAGCCCAAGCAGAGGGCTGGTAGAGGCACCTTATCAGAATGAGTTTTACAGGTCTGGCTGCAATCTGGCTGCAAGTCTAATATAAAGGCCTTCTTGATTGTATGACTTCAAAATTGCATGGCATTGCAGGGCTTGTACGCGGATATTGCCCTGCCGAGCGTACCTTACCCCAGACGTTGGTCCAGTATATGGTGTCTTGGGCCAGTTGGATTTCATGCTGTTGCCACTGAAGTGGGGTTTTGAACTTCTGACTGATGGCAACGCCACCAAGAAAGATGCAGACAGGCAAGTTCAATGAAAGCGGACACACCCACGTGACCCACTGAGTGTATCATCCCAAGCAAGTTAAAGCTTTATGTTGTTGATTTCAGGTTTTTGCCTGCTGGCAAATACCACAGGCTGATGACTCAGGGCAACATGACAGAGTATGCGGTGCTAGACATGCGCAGCAACCACACACAGCCAGCATTAAATGACCGTGCAACTTCATATTGTGCCTTATTTGTCAATGACTTCAAGTCAGCTGAGTTGAGGCTTGGTAGCAAGCTTCTTGCCACTGTGGACTTGGATACCTGAGACGGACATCGATAGGCAGCTACTTGATGTGAATAGGATGTATGAATCCTGTAATGTGGTATGTACCATAGTTTAATTATTTTGGACATCACTGTACTGTAACATGTAACCAGCTGAGAGTGCCCCGATCAATCTTGTGGCTGATGACTACGACAAAGCATTACTCATTCATACTAAGGGTCACACGTGCAGTGTACCTCCCAGCCTTCTTCCTCTCCAATCTTGCATTTACAATTCAAGAACAAGCATCGTCAGTTGCGCCGCAGGTAGACAGTGGACGCGCAGCAGCCGTCCTGTGCAACTTTTTGCCCAGGATCGGCAAAATAACTCAATATCATCCCATCAAAGCGTTTTGCGCTTGATTAAACGATCATTGTGCAAGTTTGGCAGCTCTGCAGAGACACAATCAAGGTCAACCATCGTTGAGCCAGGTAGTACGCACGCCTGATTTGCCCTCTGGTCTGATATCACGCAGGACCCTTGTCTATTCATTGCTTGCCGCGGGCACAAGACTGCCCGGAAAGGTACACTGCAGGTCGGATCAGTACACTGTCGAGCTACGTCTGCATGCTTGCTGAGCGACTTGAAGACTGCCGGCACCCCTGCGTTGTACTGCACCACAGCATTCACGCAGTCTGTTGCTGTTTCAGAAGAATCTCGTGCAGCTGCATGCAGACAGCCGACGCCATATCCAGAGCAAACTTGTTATTATGCAGGGAGTAAGAAGGTACAGCTTAACCAGTCTGCTTCAGACTTTGCCCAGGAGACACAAGACTGGTAAGTGTCTGACAATTGTCTGAACTGAAAGCAAGCCACTTTAGCCTGAGTCAGCGACTTGTGGTTTGGTACTGGCTATTTGGCATGCCCTGTGCAACACGTTTCGCCACTGCTGAGCTTAGGATTGCAGTACATGGCATACCCTGCGCTGTGCAGGCACCCCTTGCACAACATGCCCTGGTCAGATGAGAAGCTGAAGCAAGTCATCGCCCAGTACACTCCTGTGCTGCATTTGCACCACAAGGAGCGTTACCTGCCTTGCACAGTGGAGTGGTATCTGCAGAGAAGCCAGCTTTGGCATGTGGATGCACTTGATGAAAAGGTGAGTGCATGCTTATGACACGTGATGTGGCTTGCAGCAGGCAATTCAGAACTTCAAATATGCACATCATATTATTGTGTCTCCAAGCAATGCTTTTCTTCCTGTGCACAGAGCAACTTGACCTACTGTAGCCTTGAGTGTCACTATTCTTACAGTCATTGATTCATCAGCAATGCATGTACATAATGCACTCATCAATAGACCTGTGTGCATGCGGCAATATGCAACATACCCTCATGCAGCACCTACCCTGCAGCCGCTCTACGGAGCAAGCTGCAACAAGTTGATATTGTGCTGCTGTGCAACCTGACAAACACAGCTCCTGCCTTCTTCATCTTCACACAATGTCAGTGTGTTTCAGATGCCGACAAAGCGAACCTTGGTGCTGGACAAGGGGCAGGTGAATGTGAAAGACCTGCTGGAGGTGCAAGTGAAGTACCCCCAGTGGCAGCTTCACTTAGAAATTGAACCTGCTGCTAGGCCAGGCATGCCTCAGGTAAAATCCCCAACCCCCCTCACCCCCACCCCCCACCCCCCCCCCCGCCCCCCGTCCCTCCTTCACTGCTGGATGGCTTTCTTGTGGTTGAAGGTGTGGATAAACCCGCCCTCAGGGCTTTTGTGACAATGCGTGCCGAAAGGCTGTTTTGGTCTTTGGGGCTTAGTCAGCCGCCCCATTCCTGCATTGCTTCTTCAGTCTGTCTGTCTGTCTGTTTGAGTCCACTTGCCAGTATTGCCTATGGTCACTCTTGGCAGCACCAGCTTCTCTGCAGCAGCTGCACTCATCATCAGTTCTTTTGCCATGTCAAACGCACCTCAGGAAACATTTGCCTGACTGATTGTTTGATGCACTAGGCAACATTGTCTGTTTCAGCAGTGTTCATGTCCAATGTGGGGTTCAGCTTTTGTGTGAACAGAACCAGCATTGACTGCAGCAGTGCAGCAGTACAGCAGACAAAAGCTCTCAGAGATGTGTTTGCTGTGAAAGCAGAATGGATTGCAATGTTATGTGTGTAGCTCCACTCGCTTCTTTCTTTGCTTCTGATTCAGCCGCCACACACAGAGCTGCCTACTGAGCCTGGTGTGATTTCATGTTTTTGGTACCCATATGGTTTCCCTGACTTGTTGAGCCACCTCGATTCCTGTTCTGCACGATGGCAGACTTTATTGACTACTCCACCTTCAGGAGGTCAGCTTTCACACTTTATAGCTAAAGTGGAGCGGAGCGTGTGGAGTCACAGTATCAGCACCCTGCTTCATCACACCCTCACTAATGCTGTTTTGTGGTGCAGTATTGTCAAGGACTTGTGAACATCTAATGCATGTTGGTATCACAGTCATTGTTTGCTGACGCCTCTGTGACCGGTGCAGAGTGAGTTGAACAAGGTGCCCTTATATGTAGCTGTGAAGGAAGTCATGACTAAAGGAGGCACGGTGGAGGCTATTGAGATTGACTACTGCACCTTCTATGCATACAATGGGCCCTACACTGTGGGGTGCTCCCCCTTGGGCTTAGGGGTCAAGGCTGGGGCCCATGATGGAGACTGGGAACATTTCACAGTCAGGTACACACTGGCTGCCTTCTGATGTAGGTGCGCACACATTCGACTGCATAGTCATTGACACCATCTGGCAAACATGTTTGTGGAGACAGCTGACAGTGAGCATTTTGTTTGGCAGCATTCAACACTCTCTGACCTCAATCTCCGATGGAAGACTTGTCCTGCACGTACCTAGCTCATCATGGGCTGGAAAGCGTTTTAATTATTATTGTTATTATTACTACCATCATCATTATCATCGTCATCATCATGATCATCATCATTATCACTGTTATTGTTATTATTATTATTGTTATTGTTACTATTATTACTATTATTGTTATTGTTATTATTACTATTATTCATTCAACGCTCTCTGCATGGCTGCAAACAAGGTACAAGTTGCAGAGGCAGCTGAATGAGGATGTGTGTGCTATCAGCATGCACATAGGTCCCAAGAGGGCCAATGATGGCATGTTAACCCTCTGTTGTAGTGTAAAAGCCTACATTGCACATTAGATGCCCCTTAGCTCATTGTACCCTGCTACACCCTCCTGCCTGTGCTCAGCAGCCCCTGGTTGCTGGTAGCATGTGTGCAGGCTAGATGTAAAATCAGACAATATGGAAGGGTCTGCTTACAATGTACCAAGGCCTCAAGGTGCACAACATCTTCTACTGATAGAAACTGATAGAATCAAGACATTGCTACTGTGCCTGTGCTCAGCAGCAGAACTCACATGGTTCAGCATGCAAGCTGGATGCAGAAGCTGGCAACACTGTGCAGCGCTTGTTACACACAGAACACAGGCGCAGATGAGCACTGTCAGCACACATGTACACATGTCTCACAACAGTGTGTGCGATTGCGATAGCCCAGCTTTAGAATTGCAGCAAAATGGATAACAGGCAGCCAGCGTGGTGGGATTTCAGTATAACATATGCAGGCCCCAAGGTGAGGAATAGGCCTAGATTTATAATGACAATCATAAATGTAGGCGAAAGCAAGATCATGATTCACAACAGCCAATGCCCCCTCACGGGGCAGGGCCTTGGCCTTGGCAGGAATGTAACCTTATGTTGACAACCATCGGGGAATGCCATGTACAATAGGCCAATCACGTCGAAACTTGAGCTAGATCATAATGCCCATGCTAAGCATTGCTCATGTGGCTGCAGGCTAGATGCAGAGGCAGCTAACATGGTGGGCTGCTACTACAATGCACACAGGCCGCAGGATGGTCAATGGCTGCCTGCAGACAAGATGCCCAAGACAGCTACAGGCCAGCCCATTGCTTTTGTTGCCTTGGGAGCCCATGGCTTGTATACTGGGGTGAGCAAACTTGTCCTGTGCATGTAGCTCCTGTGGCTATCTTGCACGTTTTGCAGCACTGTCTGGGCAGACACCTTGTTATTGTGCTTACAGCTTTGGTTTTTGTTCACACTGCTTGGCACCTCAGAATAACTCGGACCGCTCTTAGAGCATTTCCAGATTGCTCAGGGAGTGACAGTGATTGCTCAGTCTGTCACAATCTGGCGTGCATCAGTCTGCATGGTGTGCAGCAAAGAAGCTTTGCACCAACTGGTGCAGTCCTTACCAGACTTTGGAAGGCACTCTGAGCATGACAGCAGTGCATCATGTCATGCTGCCTGGCAGGCACTTAAGCATGCTATGCTACAAGAGAGCGCACAACAAGACTGAGCCAACTGTACATGGAACCTGCCATTATGCCTGGCAGCCTTTTGCGTCATGATCACCCCACTCCCTCATGGTACGCCTATGCAGCCAGGGGTACCTGGGCAGCCCATTACAACACTTCCCTTCTCATTTAATCAACGCCAAAAGCTGTAGTTGCTGCTTTTCTTTTCTTTCAGCCTGGAATACATTGTCTCATTTGATCAATGCCAAAAGGTTCAGTCTTTTCTTTTCTTGTCTTTCAGCCTGGGGTACATCGAAGGGCCTGGTGTGCAGTGAATGAGCACTGCAGTAAGAAGGGACCGGTGTGGAGCAGCCAGCATTGCATAATGATGGAGCCTGTGAAGCAAGTTCCCAGCAGAGGCACCAACCTACAGCAGGCCTTCAACAGCGCCGCCACAGCTGCCCCTGTTACAGGACCTGCTGTGCAAGTTGACCTGGGAACTGTTGACTGGCTGCAATATGGGGGTAAGCCACTGACAGCATGATATGCACAGCAGCTTACAAGAGGACTCTTGAGGTTCACTGGCAGATCATGCAGTGCAGCTTACAACAGTAGTTTTGAGTACAGTGAAAGATGATGCAGTGCAGCTTATGAGAGTAACTTTGAGGTACAATGGCAGACCATGTAGTGCAGCTTACAAGAGTGATGATGAAGTACAATAGCAGATCACGCAGTGCAGCTTACAAGAGTGATGTTGAGTACAATGTCAGATCATGCATCAGTCACAAATGTGCGTTATACATGTTCACGGTTCAAAGTGTGGTTCTGCAAACCGCGTTACCCTTGGACAAGAAGGCTTGGTGAGTGGTGATGAAACAAGCCTCATGAACGCTGCGTACTTACTGATCGCCAGGACTGTTGATTTCCACTGCCTGTGGTGAACAACAGGGGTTTCTGACTCATGCTCGACTGATGCTTTCCTGCCCTTTGCCTTCTTCTTCCTCCTGCTGATGTCCACGCTGACAACTTCCCATGTTGGTATGCAGGTAATTTTGGCAGTATCGGCTCGCCTCACGCACAAAACTTTTGGTACGACAAGGCTGAGCATCCGGTCTCACGCACCTGGTTCCAAAGAGTCTTCTGGCATTGCACACCACCAACAGAATCATTGCTTGAAGAGTGAAGTTGTGTGGGGTTTGGCGCCATGCTCTTCTTCTTCTTCATACAGAGTCACCTGTTGAGCAATATCTTTGGAGCAATTGTCCCTTTGATTCACAGAGTATAGCGTGAGTGATTGTGTCTCTGGCGTGCCACATACTGCATGGCACAGCAAGCACATTGATTATTAACTCATTTATTTTGCTGACTGCATGGCAGATCATGCTGCCTACATCAAGTATATGCAACACTGCGACATGTTTTTACTTGGATTCAAAGCGTGACATATCAAGTGCCCATGACTCATTTGTTGAAGTAGGTGCTTGTGCTCACTCAATTGCAGCTATTTGAGTGTTGTTTGTGTTCAGGAAGATCTAGGAGCTTTTCATTTTTTGCTGTGAAGATATTCTAGAGACACTATAGGCAGTTGTAGGGCAGATGTACTTCAATGCTTGCTTGGCATCAGCTGTCATACAGCACACTAGACAATGCTAGCACAATCAACAAACCAAAGTATTTCTTGGTAGTGCAACATCAATACGGTACGCACTTGTGACAAAGCATTAGATTTGCAGTCAAGTATGTGTCAGGCAGCAGTTAGCTTTGATGCTGTGACCATCATACATAGCAGCCATCAGGCTGTCGTACATGTTTTGTCTACTTTTGATGATTGGTAATGCACCTACTCACCAAACTTGTACCGACCAAACAGAATTGTAATCTTAAGTGCTTTGAGGTTCCCTTGATAGATTGGATCTCAGATACACTTTCCCAAGGATACACTAATTTGCAGAGCTTGGTAAAATGCCTGGATCATAGGGGTACTTCATCGGATACAGCATGCAGTCAAGCAAGGTTGTGTTAGGCTGCGCAATGCATTGGAATCCATCTCGGAGGCTATATTTACAATCACGTGGAGTAGAGTCGCTGACCGAAAGGCTGCTGTGACAATAATATTGGCATCTGTTTTTGACTGCTGACAGTCCCTACGGCCGGCCACGAGTAAGTGCTCTGCAGTTACTTGATGCTTTTGTTGAATTCTTGCACAAGTAAGCTTTGCTAGGCCTTTGTCGACAACAAAACTCTCTGGACAAAAGCACTGTTGTTGTCAACTAGCTTGTAACTCTCACTTACTCTCAAAGTTTTAGCCCGTGTGCTTTGCATACTAGTCTGCACAGCATAGTATTACCCCCTCCCAACATAACACGCGTCACATATTACTTGAAGCTGATGCAAGCCTGGGCACACTTGTGAGTGTAGCTCAGCAATTATGACTGGTTTATGCCACAGCAATGATTGTGGCACAGTTGGAAGGGTACCCACTCAGCACCTGCAATAAGCTCAAGGAGCTGTGAGGTCTACCTGGTAGGCTGTGTGCACAATTTGGTATACGCAATGCATAAGCTTGCATGCACCCACACTAATTCAGGTTTTCCTGGTATTCATGTGATGTAATTAATGGTTGCCAAAAGCCAACCAAGCAGGCAAAACAACAGCGAGGGACTTTACACATGCAACGTGCCCAACAGGGATGAGGACCTTCATGTACATTGTACTCTTTGATGTGGCAGCTGCCAGAATGAAAATCGATGACTTATGACTGCGCCAGGCTGAGGAAGCAGGGTATCAGGAGGTATTGGACAGGGCATGCTAAATAGGCCAGGGTTCGCAGGGCCAAATTCGACTGCATCATACACAGTCCTACTGACATCCCCACACACATGCGCTGAGACACGAGCTGCATTTTGCAATTGTCTCTGCGCAGCCATGGCACTGCGGCCTGCGACCATGGCAGGTTTGTCCCGCAGAGTGATGGCGTCGCAGGCCATGGCACCGGTCCGAAGTGGTGGTGGAGGACCTATTGCTCTGGGCAAACCTGCTTCACAGCCGGTATGCTCCTTCAGACATTTGTTGTGGATTTTTCTTGCGTTCACATACTCAAACCTCCATCAGGGATAATGTTCTGCGACATCAACTGATCCCGTGAAGGTTTGTGATACAGCTGACTGAAGAGGATGAGCTACGCTGGGATGATGGTACAGCGCACCCCGAGTACTGCTTGGATCAATTCAACCTTGTGGGCCGGGTAAGCTGCAAAGTACCTCAGATCCGATGTTTTGACAACAGGCATGCAAAATTTGGTTTGACCGAGTGCCTGCTGCAGTGGGAGGCTGTTGGAATGCTTGCTGCTGGTTTGGGAATTTTTGGACTCGTCGCTGGGGCTGCCAGCTACAACAACAAGGCCTCAAGAATGCCCTACGTAAGCTGTTGGGCCAACTTCACACTACTATGTCACATACAACTTGAGCAGTGCAACATTCAGCAAATTGGCAGAAATGTACAGCTTGACTGCTCACAGCATTCCTTGTCTTGCCAATCAATGGCATCAACTTCCTTGCATGTAGGTGCCAAGAGAGTATCCGTATGATAATCTGAAGGAAGAGCTTGGTGGGTTTGATGTCAAGGGCTCCACTCAGCATTAGCCAAACTTTGATGCCAGCTTGACTTTGAATCACAAGTGCAATCTGGTCAATGCACAATGCCACTCGTAGTGGACTGACCCTGGACCAAAGCGCATGCCTCCAATATGGATCTCGTGAGATGATCACACCAAGCATACCCTCTGATGTGGCACATTGAACAACTCTGTCTTGATAGCAGAAGCAGAGTTACACAGTCCCACAGTGGTACACAGAAGCAGGCGCAAGTCTAAGGTCGATTGACTTTATGTTGCAGAGCATGGCGGTGTATGCTCATTTTCGTACATCAATTCAATATGTCCAGCGACATATCGGCAGCTGCAGTCTGTCAGTTATGTCAATACATTTAAAGCAACAGGTGCATATTGTACATGAAATACTGTATCAGGCCATCACCATGGCCATAAGATCAAAAACAGTACACAAGCTTCGGTGTCAGTTATCCTTCTTTTGCTTGGCTGCTGTCTCCTGATGTAACGACCACATCAACCCCTGCTCCAGCATGCTTAGTTAATAGTACATTATCTGCTGCGCTCTCAGGCCTGCATTTCACAAACAGTGTCACCTTTCACCTCACTGGCCACGAAGTTTTGTCACCGGCCCACCAACATGGCTGTACATTGATGAAAAGAAACCCTTTCAGAGAGACACACCCAGACCAGTTGCAATGCTATTGTACTCACAAAGGATCTGCATGTTGCAGCACCAACATGGTACATTGTCAACATGATACATTGTCAACATGATACATTATCAACATGGTACATTGTAGACCATGCCTGACTGCACCTGTATGGCTTGGTGTGCTCAAGGAGCGCCTTCATGAACAGGTCAGGCTGATCTAGGAAAGGATAATGCCCCGCCTGTGGAATGCTAGTCACCAATAGGTCTGCAGGTGTGAGCTGGCCCCTCTCTTCTCTGATCTCTTTACACACCCTGGCACCCCCCTTGGGGTCCATCCAGTCCCCCTCACCGTAGATAAAGGTCACTGGCACCTGCATGAGCAGCAGCTCACAGTGACACATGACAAAAAGCAACAGCAGCATGATGCAAGAGTCACTTACGCATTGAGCACCACAACAGAGCTGCTCATTTTGCATTCACAGCTGATGCACCTGCACATTTGCATGACATGCAGCATACATGGTCAGACCCAGCACCTTCACAAGAACAATTAGGCGCTGACTCTTACAGAGCCACAGTGACCGATGCAGCAACTAGGCTGATGTCAGGCATTATCAGTTAATGAAGGACATCGCTGTTGCTTGCTTGCATGCTATGTATGTTGGTTGCTAGGTCTACTGCTGCTAGCTACGCTTCTGCCGTGATAGCCAGATACACTGGGATTAATGGCTGGCATCATTTAATCAGGCACGCTTAAGGCAGGAGGAGGATACAGCAGCGAGCAGCATTCACTGGCATGGGCCCAGATTGAGTCGAAGGCAACATGTACAAAGCTTGGGGTCTGTCATGTGCAATTTTGCTGCCTTATGATGCAGTACCTTGAGATGCTGCAGTTGACCCTCTAGGGGGTGATGTGCCCATGCAAAGGGCTTCAGGATGTGTCTCAGGGCGTGTTCCCCACTGCCCTTGGCAGCCGTGATGTGATAAAAGTAGTCTTCAAAGGCAGCTACCTCTTCTTCTGTCAGAGCCATACCCTCTTTGAACCTGCACCCATGTCCCATGAATGTATAAGCAGTAATACCAAAGGCCTGAAAACTGAGTGTGTTGTACACTGTTTACTAGACATGTTTACTTCAATGCATGGCATATAGCAGCATGTACAGCTCTTGTTGGGAACAGTGAAAACAATTGCCATGTTATATTGACAAGGAATAAAGTAGATACTCAGCGCCAAATGGCCAATGTGACACGCTGCGATGAAATGCATGTCGACCTGTATCTAGCTCAGAAGTTGTGTATCAGTGCAAACTGATTATCAATGCTAATAACAGCGTGCACAATTTTTGCGGTATCTGTATAAAAGCGACATGGTGCATTGCGCAGCTGATTGTAACCTTTCAGCATGATCATTTGTTTGCAAAGAATCAGCCAGATCACACCCTGAGTGCTAAGTACCATAAGAGTTTCCGCTTTGGCAGCTGGCATACCAGCATGTGGTGTCTAATTATGAACATCACTATATGCACCTGTCAAACAACGCTCCTCCCAAACAAGGCAGAACCTCTCACATTCACCTGTTACTAAATATCACGGCATGCACCTGTCACGTAACTTCCCTCCCAAACAAGGCAGAACCTCTCACATTCACTTGTTACAAAAGCCCACTATGTGCACCTGTCACATGACTTCCTTCCCAAACAAGGCAGACCCCCTGACATTCACCTAGATTTGCTCTCCACATCAACACAGACTTGATACAACGTTGTCCTCATCTATCACAAGCTGAGATGCTTGAGTCACCTGTTGCGAGCATAGCGTACTATGAGAGTCCGGCCCCAGGGGCCCAGGGCCCGGACAAAACCCCCTGGAGTAGCCCCCCACTCCCAGCAGTTCATGGCAAAGCGATACAGCTGGCCCCGCCACGTCCAGGGATTTTGCACCATGGCAGGCGGCTTGTAGTCCTCAGCCTGCTTTGTCTACAATGTGGAAGACACACAGGTAAGCCATGTGGAGGACACACAGTGAAGCAGAGAATGATCTGTGCATCATACGATCTGTCTTTTATATGACATTTTGCCTCAGGCAGCATGCATTTGTTTATGGTTCACAACAGCAGGTAACTT
>JAABUP010004864.1_pt1 | contig 21444 bp, 17 predicted proteins | sample 5559201 | NCBI WGS metagenome assembly JAABUP01 (sample SAMN10711887, study PRJNA513373) | rock metagenome | isolation source: Antarctica rocks | place: Antarctica | reverse complement strand
TCATTTGAGCCGTCCTTCTGCTTTGAATTACTTAAAGTAGGCAGGCGGTGCACCAGGAATATCTCCGACATGGGCGGTGCATATCTCTTATCGTCAGTCAAGCGTGGTTCAATGTTCCTGACTATGAAGCCCAGATATGACGGCACCGGGCCAGCGTCATGTCGACTATCAACTTCGTGACGCCATGATGATATTGATGTTGTTTGTCTCGAAGAGAGGTTTGCATGAACCAACAACAATGGTGTGTTCTCTAAGAGGCTCAGCTATGATTACATGATCGGTGTGCAGCTTGAAACTGCATTACATTACTTCCGAAGTGTCTGGTGTTGAAGACCCTGGCATGGCGAATGTTACTTCACGTAATTCGAGCTCTTCAAGAGCTGCTAACATTATGGGAGTGCTACAGTAGCCGTTGACGGCTAGGCTATACAGCCGAAGATATAGAGTGCACAAAACCCCCTTCTTGCACTCAAACACGCTGTGAATTGCACCATCCACGCTCCATCAACGTGTGCTTTGTCCTCATTATTCGTCCTACAGTTTGAAATGACAAGAGATACAACCCGTCAGGACCTCTGAGCTGAGTAGCTCTGATTCAAGCCAAGATCTTAGAATGGCTACACCAAAACCACCCCAAAGTAGCCATGGAGATGTTTCACGAAACTGCCGGCTATGAAAAGCTTGAATCTGAGAAACCACCAAGTTTCAGTGTCGTGGCGGAGAGCGGTAAGAGCGGGATGTTAGACCCAACGGACAGAAGAGAGGAATAGAGATGGTTATCTCAGAGCTCAGTCCATCGTGTTAAAGAGTCATTGTTCCTATTCTGTGAACATTAGCAACACTTCACTCTTTAGTCAAACGTATCCAAAGTCGAGCAGTTGTGTTCAGTAGCGCATGTAGTTTGTTGTAACTGAGAGGTACCTAGTGGCAGTCATATATAGCTTTACCAATAATGATTGGCCAGCAACAGTGTTGCTATCAGAATCTTCGTCACAGCTGCTTTATTTGCACCTACCACTCAGGGCAGAGGTTTGTTGTATGAGGAAGCATTCTATTTCAGTCTGGCTATCTATGGGTACCTGCCGTACAAGGCAGGCACAAACACAATGTGGAACTCTCAGCTGTCTCCCACTCAACAAAAACCTTTCTCCTCATTCATCAGACAAATGAGTTTAAGAATGTCGTGCTAAGCTTTTCGTTGGTGCATGTGCACTTCACTATCACTGGGTTCATCATCTTCTGGCACAGGCAAGCATCAATCTCACTCCGGTTCCTCCGTTGGCGTCGACACAAAGGATGATGACAGCTTAGCATACAAGATCTGGCTATCAGCAGAACGTTCGGCTGGCGGCGGGGACATGGGTACACCGTTGTCGTGGTTGGGAAAAAAGGACAGCATTGTGAGCAATGCAAGTTCCTGGCTTGACAAGCGGGCGGCGGGCACAGCTTCAATAGACTGGGTGATAGCGCAAGTTGAAAGATAGTTGAATACATCTGGACCGGGTTCATCAACGGATGAATGCTTCTCTGCCTTTGCAACCTCTCTTTTCCTTCAACTCCCTCCTCTGTATCTAGAATGTGATTGGTTTTGCTTCTGGGTCTTCGCTTGAGTCATCTCAAGATGGACGACGCAAGCTCTTTTCTCCCGCCTTCGCAAGGGTTTCGCCACGTCGACGATTGCATTGCCTTGATGACACTGCGATTGTTCCATAGTTCTGCACTTAGGTGACGACTCTGAAAGGAGATATTCAAGTAAGTGGATAGACCATTTCTTAAATAACGATAGCACTGAAGAGAGGTCATCAACTTCGAGTGAGTCATCATCAAGTTGTTTAAGTATGAAAATTGCCAGAGATAGTGAAGGCAAAAAAGCTGACAGGGGAAGGCAGATTAGCTGCTGGGAAAATAGTAAGCTCCAGCTCACTATTCTTTACAAGTTATATAAATTGATGCAGCATAATACATATGAAATCACCACTCAAATACAGTCAATCAATTCAGGGTCTGTGACCCCTGGCTCTTCAACAGTGCTCTGATGACAAGGTTGCCCCTCTGCAGATTGAGGACTGTCATAAGAGTGTTGTAAAAGGGGTGTTTCTTCTGTGGATGATGAGTCTTTACCCTCATCAAACGAAGATGACATTGAGGTTGATAGTGTCAATGCAGAAGAATCGGACATCCTCAGCTCTTAAGACTTCTCAAGACTATGTGCGACGACGCCGAGGCTTATATATGTCATAATGGCTAAGTAAGCTGTGAGTCTATCTCGCCCAAAACTCACTACAATACTTGTTTATGAAAAGAAGAAAGGGTGAAGGTCAGTCTCATGACATCCATGGCCACAAAGGTGAGGCTGATCGGCCTTGCTGATCGACTTGTGGTCTTCAAAGTTTTTGGTCGCAACAGTACTTTATCTGAAAACTCCTCAGACTGAGCTGTCACAAGAAGCACACAAACTGAATGCCATCTTTTCAGAAACTCCTCTATGAAGCCCTTATGAGTGTTGATCCATACATGATGACATTGAAGGGCATTTACGATTGAATTGAAAGAAACAGTTCAAAAGATCTATCAGAGAGCTGAAAAACCAGTGTTCGCTCTAACTTGTGCAAGAACAAGGTAAGCTTGATCTTCACCACACATAAAATCAGGACCCATCATTGCTAGGCATTTAAGAAAAGCAACAAACGTGGTGTCTGAAAACTCGCACGTTGAGCAATTGTACACGGTGTGAAGTCAGAACCTAGGCAGGTGGCAAGCATGAGGAAAATTGAAGCCCTGCCGACCACCTTGATGACTATGGCAACAGACTTGAAAGAGTTGACTCAGAACAACTGCATCAAGACCTGTAGTCTGATGAATATCGAGCGCTAGCTAGGGCAGGCTTGAGACATTGGCAGAGGAAAAACAGCGCTCCTGTACAGAAGATGGCAGCAATATGTCACTAGGAAGAACCTTACTTTTCTTGTGTGACAATCAACAGTGACATGTAAATTATCTCTCTACAAGCATGATGGTCAGTTTACATGAGAACGATGAGTGCAAGAGGTGAGGGCGGGTTGAGGATTACAATGGTGATCACGAATAGATCAAACTAGCCAGTGGTCAGACTTCATCCAGGTTGCTAGTACAACTACTAGAGGGTTTACAACCATACCTTGAACGTGGCGCTAGCACATACGTTCACTCTTGCCCTTGAGTAGTTTGAAAAGGGCCGAGAGGCTTCACTTACCTCGCACTGAACCCGCCGAGGCTCTTGCTGGGGCGATAGTAAGCTCAGATTATATTCCCAAGATGGCTAGACGTCAGCATCCCAAATTCGTGGCAAGCTGCTTCTATGGGATCAATTAGAAGGCATAAGAATGGGTCAGGAAGCGGTATCAAAGCCTCACAATCCTTCCGGCACACACGAATGGAAGCGTGTACTCGGGAGACGGTAGACTTATGGCTAAATGACTGCCTGACCAAGGCATGTAATGTGACGAGCTCAGTCTCGCAACCGCCGTCACACGTTGATATATGCGCAATCATCGACCAAAAGTGATGGTTCTCATCCGTCTCAGAGCCCATGGTAGTGGCAGGCAGGCCAACGCTTGACTATGTTGTCTGGGGCAGGGGATACCGAAGGCTCCCAACCCAACAGTCCAATATGAATCAATGAGAGGCTGCTGAATATGTCAAGAACTGTACTGAAATCTGATTACGGTGTAGAAACCTCAAGAAAGGGGCAATATGCTATTAGTTTTATCTCTCTTAGCACAAATTCGTCAAGTTCCTTGTCAAAAGTTTTACATTTCTGTGCAGAAAGGGTAGTGTTTGCTCTTCAATGCGAATTCTGTGTAATCTGATGCACAACTATGTAGACTAATGAGATTGAAAGATACAAAGCTACGGCCGTCCCATACCAAGACGTCGTACAGCGAGGGATATTGCCAAATCCTACTTCAGCGCTGCACTCGTTGGATTTTGAAGACTCTCAAAAGAGGAGCCTGAAGCCGTCGGACAGATTGACAAATGCTGTGGATCAGACAGAACAACCCTGTCAGTGACGAAAGATGCCTTGAGAGTTGTAGTCTCTCTTGTTGATACCTCAAGCGGCGCCATGCCTGACACTGCCGTCAGAAAAGCAACTGTTATTGTCACCTGCTCTGCGCAACCCACTCAAAAAGGGTCAGTAAAGTTGTCCGACGTGGATGCGGATGCACCATACGCAGGTCAAGGTGAAATCATGAAGCTTATGAAGATAAGGATCAGAGTGATCCAATCCATAGCCTAGGTGACATCAGTGCAAGCCCTCATAGCGTATGAAGCAGAGACCTACTCAGTGAAAAACTCAAAGACTATAGTAATACATCCAGACTTCCGTTCACAGACGTGCCGATATGAGAAGCAAGGGATGGTTGACTTTCTTGTGTTGGCACTGAATTTTTTAAAATCTTTTTGTTGGTGGATCCTCTCCAGACATGATCACTCAATGTTTTCTTGATTGAACACAAGAATATATCATCTAGATACGAAAAGAAATGAATGACTCTTGAGATGGAAAAAAATGTGCTTACAACCTGATTATTGCTATCTTTAGTCTAAGAGCAGTAATCTAGGTGCCCTAGATTACTGTAGACGCAGTTTCGTAGTAGTGCTTGGGTATCACTGTATATGCTGACAGAATAGGTAGTAATTCCAGCATAATTGTTGATGACCTGAAAATGTGTAGCACTCAGCTTTGTTGAAATGAGAAGGCCTGTGTGCAGCTAAGAATTGTAATTATATTGTAGCAAATGTGCAGCCATAATATAGTTAATTAGTTACTGCTATTTGTAATCCCACGAGCCCTTATCTATAAGAGGCTGATGAGTAAGGTATATGACAATGTGAGACACAATGATAAGACAGCTATTTGATGAACTTTTGATGTTGAGGTCTTGTATTTGATAAAGACTAACAACTAAGAAACTCAAAGGTTTATGTGCAAAGAGCTTTATTCATAGATTAACACAGTGTTTCATTTCATAACAATTGTCTTCTCTTCTATGCACTGGTTCTTCAGCATGTTATTGCAATCTGTGTGTGTTATACACAGCTCAAAGTGTTGACAGTGTTGATTGACAGTGATGCATCAGCTTAGTCAGTATTCACTTGATTTATTTGTGTAACTGTTTTCTGTTAGATATGTGATTCTTTGCAAATTGCTTCAAATTTGTCTCATTAGACTAGGTTAGTGATCTGTTGTTGAATATGTGATGAATCATTGTTACATAATACATGAGATCAACTTTCTTTGCATGTGTCACATCTGATTAGAGCAGCTTAATTTAAGGCGACAACTATAAATAGACCATGTTTTCATAGTCATAGACCACAGTTTTACTAGTTGTAGACCACACCTAATCAGGTAATAATTACCAGAATTTAGTACGCGTGTAAGTTCAAGAACAATTGGGTCTTGAACAAATTTGATTGATTACAAGTTGGAAACAGAACTCAAGGAGACTATACATTCATAAATAGATGCAATTCTGCTGTCAATGTAGTTTGACAAACCTTGCAACAGATTGAGTGTACTTCTGGACGCTTCAAAAGGCAATTTGCTGAGCCATGATTGCATTCAAGTACAAAGAGCAAAAGGGTGAAGAAGAAAGGTAAAAACAAAAAGCAAAGAGAACCAAGGCCCGCTCCCCCCCCCCTTTTTTTTGTAACAACCCACTAAGGGTGCTGAATACCGATGTCCCCTTGGCCGCTGATCAAAGCATGAGGCCGTCGCTCTCCCGAGGTCGAAGCGTGATACCGTGAACCCGAGCTACATGACTCTTGAACTCCATGACACTTTTGAGAACCAGTGGATCCAACTTGCATACAGGATGCTCACAAGATATCCTCTCAACGGGTTCCCACATATGGACTCTCTCAATGTGATCCATCATATGCGAGACTTTAGAGAAGGGCCGTATCCGTTGCTTGTATGGCAGCTGCTCTCTTCCTAAGCAGAAGATGCACTGGATTTTCTGGTAAACAAGAGGGAAATCAGAGGGTTGAGGAAACAGATCTGGACTCAGAGATTCGACCTTGATGAGAATGTTCTGGTTGGCTGACGCTCGCAGCTTACGAGTTAGTAGCTCTTGGCGAGAGGCGAGCTCAACTAAGAGGTTGATGGCATGAATCTTTCAATTGACGATGTCTTCTGCACTGAGAACTGTAGAGAGATTGCAGAGCACCTGCTGGACCCATGTGTGTTCTTCAAGTTGATGCTTAATGACAAGTTTCACCTTCTCTCCCTTAGCCACAGAAGTCTTGTTCAATTGCCTCTTCAGCACTTTATTATGAGCACGGTAGAAGTAGTTCTTTCAAAAAGCCCTGTTGATCTCGTCCCTCGGGTTCTTCCTTGTATTTTTGAGCTCTTTGGTAAGGTCGTCGTACTGCTTCCGAATCGTCGGCGGGGCTCGTTTAATAAATTGAAAGTCGCACCGGTGAACAGTCAATACCCTCCGACTCTGACAACGCCTTCGACTCTGACAACGCATCAAGGAAAAGACACAATGTCAGCCCATGCCACATTCTTCTCATTACACCTTGTTGCTTGAGGAATAGTTGAAAGGCTCAGAAGAAGGACTAAAGAGACATGAACATGAGGCTGAACATTTTCATTCCCCACTCTTCGAAAAGCTATTCAATTAATGAAAAAGGTTAGAAGAGATGCAAGGAACACCTTAGGAACACCGTCCCCAGTACCAATATTGGTCAAGGGTTGCCTAACAGTAGCCATATGCGGTTCTTGTTCGCTACTCTGCGTCTTGTTTGGTTGGGCAGTTCTTTTGCGTTGTTTGACTTCCGCAAACACTCAGGTGAAAAGAGCTTCTACAAGGCCGTACTCAAACAAAGCCACCAAATCTGTGACAGCAATCCCTACACCTTCCTCTTTTCACTTAGCCGTATTTCGACCAATGTGCTTGTCCAGAACTGCCAGCAACTGTTCAACAGCATCATGAAAGTTGTTGAGGCTGTGAAGAGCATGCCGTGAATATTGATAAATAAGCTATCAGGAGATAAGGAACAGTGATGACCCAGCTTAGCTCCCTCAAATGAAGTAAGAATGCTCTTATGAGCACTCTGAAGAGGCTGAACACAGGTGAATGATTTGATGTAGTAGAAAAGTTGCTGCAGTGCGTGAGGTCGTGCAAGAATAGTCAAGTTGTGTTAGAAATGTTCAATGGTGAGACTTTTGTTCACAGCTTTGCTATATCAGAAATGACTAACCCTAGTTCAGATCTCCCAATGCTGAGTGTCATCATTCTCAATTGTCATGCAATATCTTCTCAAATCCTCAAGACACTCTGTTCATGTATTCTTGAATGTTGATACTGTTTTCATACAGAAGTGCCATCATCAAATAGGCAAGGTAGATGAACATTAACATATGTTTCAGTGAGTCTGATAATTGATATCTCAACAGCTCAAGGAAGACATGAATACCATGGCGCCACATGCATGCAGACATAGTATATTTGACTGCAAGCTGATGAAGAGCAGAACTAGTGAAAGAATGCTGAGAAGTCAAAAAGAAATTATGGTGTTCACAAAGAAGAGTGTGGTGTAAAGTGACTAATGCTCATCATTGTTCATTGCTGAGTTTAGGTTGTTGCCCTTTCTCAGAATCATATGAGGCTAGAGCTTGCTTGTTGTCAACTTCAATACATTTTGTCTTGACTGTTACTAGGTCAGCATTCATGTCTTTAATCTTTGTAACAAGTTGCTTCTGTGAGATTGATTGTCTCAGACTGCAAATCAAGATTCAGATCTTTCTTCAACTACATGTCAGAATAAACTGAGTGAGTTTGAGTGCTATGTTGTTGATATTGCTTTTGTGATTCAGCACAAGATGATGACTATATTAAAAACTGTTTATCAGAGTTTATTTATACTTGCAGCTCTTGCTGTCATTTTGACTGTCATTTCTGATTTTGCAGTGAAATCATTTCATTCTCAATGACTGAATGACACACTAAGATCAGTCTGTGCTGAAAGTGTGCTTCAAATGCTTGTACTCTGTGCTGATGCTAATAAAAGATGAAACCTGCTGATTACATCAATAAAGAGTGATTGTTTGACACTGAACATCATATCTGTATCATTTTCAACTTGAATTAGCACAAGATACTCAGACAATTAATTTGACAGCTGAGACAGATTTAGGTCTCATTGTCTGTATCAGATAATCTTTGAGGTAACAAGTTAGTGAGACCTAAACTATAAAGATGAAGCAGTAAATGATGTGAGGTTTAAGTGAGTCATGACATTAAAGAAGTCAAGAAAGTGTCTGACAATGTTAGACTGACATTGAGGTAGATAAAACATTAGATGAAAGACACTTACAATCATCAGTTCTACTTAAATAAACAAAGTGTGAACTGTAATCTAGAAATATCTCTTATTTAGATTTATACAGATCAGGGTCACAAGAATCTGAGAAATTTCATAACAATAAAGTAATTAAATTGATGACAGATTTACTGAGTGAAACAGTTAATGAACTATGATATCAACACTTTAAGTAGATAACTGAATCACAAATATGTGAAAAAGATTCATACTGAAATTTTAAGTGAAGATAAAGAAGAAATACTCAGCAAAGACTTAGCAGCAACATTTAAGATGAAGTAAATTTTCTTAATAAATGAAAAACTCATTAAAATGTATCATGACAGCTTAGCTGATAAACATTTAAAAGTTAAATAAATAAAGAATCTCTTCAAAGAAGATACAACATAGACAATTTTAAAAATTAAATTACTGAATACATCATTAGATGTGACTCATGTTGTTGAAACAAGATTCAGTGAAATAAATGTTATGACAAAATGACAAGATTAAATGCACTGAATGTGTTTTGAAAGTCAGTCATCATGAATTTCATTATAAAGCTATTAAAATTCAAGAATCTGACATGAAAAGTCTAATTTGACAGTATATTGATCATAGTGAACAAATTAATCAAGTATACAATGACTTTACTTCATTCAGAAATAATTTATCACTGATAAAAACAAACTGTTTACAAGCAAGCTTTAAGAAACACTTACAGCAAAACTTAAAATAAAAGAGATGAATAAATAAATAAATTAAATAATTACATTTATGAATGAATAATATACAGAAAAGCCTGAGAAAGAAGAGCAAAAAATTAATGAGTAAGAGTATAGCATCATTTTTGTTAAAGTTCAATATATACTGTTCTAGGGAGCGCCACTGTGCGTGCGCACTTTTGGCTGCTTTCAACAATTTTTAATTAAGGGAAACATCAAATAAATAAGTTATGAGTTAGATTTATCTAAAGAAATGAGAATACACTCAATATTTTATGCATTAATACTTCAACAATGTCATTAATATATACCACTTTAAATCAAATCAACATTTGTTGATTTCAAAAACAAATATGAAGTTGAGAGAAATCTAGAAAAAAGGATTATTAATGAAAAAGCTCACTACCTTGTCAAATGAAAAGAATATGATGCTTCAGAAAGCATATGAAAAACTTAATTTAACTTATTTAACAGTGTGAAAATACCTCAATAGTTTGAGAACGCAGCTTAAATGACCTTGGACTCGTCACGGAGCATAAAGGTGTGGGTAATACTAATCCACACCCATTACCACCGTCGCCTTCTCAATTGTCTGCTCTTCCTCCATCGCCGGAGTACGTTTCACCTTACCCTCCGTTGCCTACGTCGCCGTTTCGATTGGAAGAAATCGACGAGGGGGAACAGGAGGAGGAGGATGTGACAGAGCTTCCCCCAGCAATTGACGTGCCTGTTGTGCCTGTTGTGCCTGTTGTGCCTGCAGTGCCTCGACGATCAGGAAGGGTACGACGGCCTCCAGAGAAGCTAGGGCTCGAGGCTAACATGGCCTTCCCGGCCGCATTCGATGCGGTCATCGATGCAATAGAAAAGAAAGAAGACGCTTCTGGGGGTGAGCCCCAGACGTACAAGCAAGCGATTGGAAGCCACGACTCGAAAGAATGGAAGATAACAATGGACAGTGAGTACAACTCGCTGATGACTAACTCCACGTGGACCCTAGAAGCGTTGCCCGCAAATCGCCGAACTCTAAGGGACTGGTGGGTTTATCGATATAAGAGAGGACCTGACGGCTAGATACTACGGCATAAGGCTCGATGGGTGGTCAAAGGATTCGAACAACGGTTTGAAATCGACTACAAAGAGACCTTTGCTACTGTGGTCAAATCAATGACTTATAAAGTCTTATTCGCCATAGCCGTGTTCTACGATTACGAGCTGGAACAAATGGATGTTAAAATGGCTTTCTTGAACGGCGATTTGGACGAAGAAGTCTATGTGGTTCAATCCACTGGATACGAAAAGGGGGAAAGGCAAGGTGTGCAAATTGAAGAAAGCCCTATATGGGTTGAAACAGTCCCCTCAACTTTGGTATGAGGTGATGCACGGCTTCCTCACCGGCCTCGGATACACACGACTCCACGCGGACAATAGCGTGTTTCGAAAGGAAAGCCTGATTGTCACCATCTACGTCGACGACCTCCTGATGTGCGGACCGCATAAGGACGAAATCAAAGACCTAAAGGGCAAATTGAGTGGCCAGTTCGAAATGACGGACTGTGGGCCGTGCAAGCATTACTTAGGGATGCAAATAACACGGAACAGGGCCATGCGGACAGTCACCCTGTCACAGGAAACCTATCTTGTGGGGGTCCTTAAGGATTTTGGCCTTCAAGAGGCAAAAGCCGTAACAACCCCTATGGAACCGGGGGTGTACCTTACAAAGGCTACGGAACAGCTGACCCAGGGTTAATTACTCAATATCAAAAGGCCATAGGATCGCTGATGTACACCATGACGCAGACCCGACCTGATATCGCATATGCGGTATCAACACTCAGCCAGTTCGCCCACAACCCTAACGACACCCATTGGAAAGCCCTTAAGCGGGTGTTCCGGTACGTGCGGGGGACCCTAGACGTCGTCGTCGAATACAAGTCGAGCGAACAACTCGAATTGCTAGGGTATTCGGACTCTGACTGGGGGGGTGACGTCGAAACAAGGAAGTCAACGTCAGGGTACGTGTTCAAAATGGCTAATAGTGCAGTATCCTGGAGTTCAAAACGCCAGAAAACCGTCGCCTTATCCTCCTGTGAAGCGGAGTATATGGCATTGACAGAGGCCACGAAGGGAAGCTGTCTGGATGCAGGGGTTACTGAAAGAGCTAGGGCTAAAGGGGTTCGAGACAGTCACGATTCGCATGGACAATCAGGGGGCCATTTCTTTGGCTAAGAACCCTGAATTTCACGTCCGTACAAAGCACATCGACATACGTCACCACTTCATAAGAGAAGTCGAATCCCCGGGCCTTATTCACCTCGATTACGTCCCTACGAATGACATGGCGGCCGACGGGCTTACAAAGCCACTTCCGACCCTCAAATTCACCCACTTTACGAACCTTATGGGCCTCATCAGTCAGTGAAAGGCCTTGTGGTCTAATGGTATGATGCCTGGGTGTACCCTGGGAGGCACCCGTTCGAATCGGGTCAGGGTCATGGCTAATTAAGCCAGAGCACTCGCTGTTCTGACTTTATTGGCCTCCATTTTTTTGGCGTTTTTACCTACCTCGCTGTCGCCGAAACGGCCTGAGGGGGTGTGCCAAAGTTTCTGGCCTTATTCCGTTATTTAGTGGTGTTTGGAACTTTCTGGGGGTTTTGGAGCAGCCCTACAGAGATCACGGGATCATGCGTTGTTTGCATAGGGCAAACAGTTTGCTAGTGGATAAAAGTTTTTCCTTAGCCGTTCTGAAGGCCTCCATTTCCATAGAGTAGCTAGACACTACCTAATGATAACACGATAATTCCGCTAGCTGTTCCTCTTATCTAATGTTTGACATTACCTTATGTACTGTAGTTAGTAGCATAGAATAGGCGAGCTTACGTAAAAATGTCATGACATCATTTATATCAGAACTTTCAGAAACAATCACGGACTGAGGCCCATTTAGGGGAATGGGCTTCTTACTGAGGCTTCATTTGAGGGGGCAGGCCAATTACTGAGGCCCATTTAGAGAGGTGAAACATTGACTGAGGCTCATTTAAGGGAATGGGTCACTTCTGAAGGCTCATTCAGGGGCGTGGGCCTTCTGTATTTAGGAAAATGGGCCACTAACTGAAGCTCAATTTTGGGGGGCGGGCTGACTGACTGAGGTTCAATTTAGGGGAACAGGCCACTGACTGAGGTTCAATTTAGAGGGGTGGGCCACTGACTGAGGCTCAATTTAGAGAAGTGGGCCACTAACTGAGGCTCAATTTAAGAGGGTGAGCCACTAACTGAGGCTCAATTTAGGGGGGTGGGCCACTGACTGAGGCCCATTTACAGAGGTGGGCCACTAAACTGACTTTATGCTAGGTTCTCACATAAGCAAGTTGGTCATTTCTGAGTGATCTGTAGATATGCTCACAAGAATGAGCTGAAAACAAGTTTCACACTCTTTCTCTCATTATGTGTGCTCTGACCTCATAACAGGGCTTCTATTGTTCTTTACAAATAAAGTGATTTGTTTGTAGCAGTAGTTTCTGAATGCTGTTACCTTAAAGAATGCATGATCTCTTGTCAGTAATTATGTGATTGCTAGCCTTGTCTTTCATAATTTAATGACAATATTTAAAGAATCAGGGGATCAACTAATCACCTGAGTGAAATTTTGATTCAGCCCATTTTTAATTTAACAATCTCATCAATGCTCATTGTAAATTCATTTTAAGAATCTTCTGTTCTCAAGCTGATTGATGACTTCTTCTTCTAGTTAGTGTCTTAACAGTATATCTAATCATGATGCAGTGACTTACACAGTAATGACAAGGTGACTTACTCAGCAGTGATGAGTTCACAGCAGAGTAAGTGATGTGATGACTTCTCTAAGTGTGATGTAATGATTAACTCAGACATGATGTGATGACTCACTCAGACTTGATTCAGCAGTTCACTTAAATGTGAGGTGATCTTGATCACAAGAACCTTGCTTTCAATGATGAGAGAATCTCTTCTGAAATTGAGAGTTATGTCACAAGATGAATTCTCATTAACAATGTAGATGACTTGTGTGACAGAAATGAGTCTGTGATGCTGAGTGAACAATCTTTTTCAGACTAACATCTATCTGAGCCTTTTATGCAGTCACATGAACCAGCAAAGTCTTTTACTCTGATATATATAATGATTTGTGAAGACTCTTTCTGTATGTGATGCAGGCTGAGAACCTGAAAGGCTTGCCTTTCAGAGCTAATAGAGTCACTGATATAGCTGTGATTATTGCATTGCAAGATGTTATGATGGTGTTGTGCAGACATTGCTGACACACCTTACAGTGTGACCTTAACAGAACATTAAAGAATGTTATAAATGCATGAAAAGAAACCATGATGTATTTAATAAATTCAGAAAAGGTTCTGTTCAAGATTTTCCCAAAATGATTAAAGACTCTGAAGCAGTCTAAGGGCCTCAATGTGCCTTATGACAAGACCTCAAGGTCTGCTCAAGACCTTTAAATCTTCATGAATTAAGTCTTGAGACACAGACAATTCACACATATATTGAAGAATGCTATGCTTCAAAAACACTTTCTTAAATAAGAAAACAAGACATTTCAGAAGGCCTTACAGTCACAAAGACATAAGTGAGAATGTAGGCAAGCTATGAAGAGTGAAAGGATTATACACAGTCATGAGACAAGTCAGGTGAGTCAGAATGTGAAAGAGAATACAGAAAAAGCAGATTCTAAGGCTTTTAAATGAGCTCTGAAGGCTCTCAGAGAGTCAAATTCCTCTATGAAGTTATTATTGTGATCTTATTATAATAAGTTTTAACTTATAAGAATGTAATCAACCTCTGCTCATTGACAACTGTCATTTAAGAGAGCAGGTGCTACTTCAATCTCTCATTGATGTTCTTAAGCACATCAACAGGGTTTGACTTTCTCAAAAATCAGGTCTTAAAATTGATTAAGTACAGCATTATCAGCTTGTATCATATCTTAATCAGCTAAGATTCAAATGTTAAACAGTAACTACTCTTTTACAGAATGTGTTTTGCTGCATCATTTCAACCTTCAGGTCAGTATCAGCTGCAGTGAGTTTGTGTGATTCTCACAGTCTGTTAAAAGAAAAGAGAAGAATAGTCAATGATTAAAGATGCAGCATAATTTTGCAGACACATAACTGTCAGTGTCTGACTTAAACTCTGTTTTAATTCTGTCATCTGAAGAAAGAGATGATGAAAAGTGACATTTAACATGTGATGACATGTTGTGTTGAGGATTTGTTCTTTTGAGATAAGGTAGTATTAAATTTATTAAGTTGAGTACATAACTCACTCAGCTTCTGAGCTCATCACAGAAGTTACTGAAGTTTTCAGTGAGCTCTGCTCTTCACCTTGCTTTTTATTCTGCTTCTTAAAAGTTAAATTGTCACTTATATGAATGCTACTGTCACTGTCAACCTTTTATTCAGCATTCTGATTGTCACAAATCTCTAAACCTTCATTTAAGAGTATAGGCTCTTTTACAGACCATCAGCATGATGTTGAGTAACATACAGAGCTGATATAGTCACATCTGAATCTTTTTAATAACACAGATAACACATCTTAAATCAGATCATTGAGAGTTTACTGCTATCACTGTTAATATTATTGTGCTCATCAGTAACAAAGAATTTGTTCACACTGTTTGTAAAAACTTTAACTCATCATTCATATAGAAAATAAAAAGATTCATCTTTCAGCATTCACTTCAGTATCTTTGACCTCTAGTTCTATTTTGCAAAAAATTTACATATCTGCACTGCAGCTTAACTGATAGCTTAGTTTCAAAAGGTTAACAACTCTTACACTGTTAATTAAGAGTGAGAATGTTGCAGTTAATTGCTGAAGGTCACTTATTATCTGACAGAACTGTCTTGAGTGAGCATTACTTGTAAAACTCAATTACATTCATATTAACAAGTGTCATTTTAAGCTACAACAGTCAATGCAAGAACAGATGAGATAAGAAATTCACAGATTGAAAAAGGTCAAAATTGATATTGACTGACAAATCATCAATGATTAAGCAGATTCTTTTATGCTGAATCAGTATTTAAGTATTGTACACATTCTTAATGAACTTGTATGCTGTTCACTTCTTTCTTTCATCTTATTCAGTGAAGTTAAATGTTCAGATAAAATGACAATAGAAGATAGTCTTATTCTCTTTAATTACAGAGTAATGACTGTAGATTCTTACTGACCTGTGATTGTGCAAGATGAAAAAGGTGAGAATCTTCTGATTCAGCTCTTTCTCACACTTCACTGATCTAAAAAGTTTGACAAGAGCTTTTATGATAATGATCATACTGTGAGTGTTCTGTCAGTCTGTGATGTTCAGCACTGCTGTGCTGCACTTAATCTCACAGATAAGAAAGAAAAAGTACATCTGATAGGTTACAATAAAAAAGAAGGTCTCATAAACACTGCTGATGAGCAGATTGAGCTTTTTAAGCTACTCATCAATAAATGCAGATCATCTGAATTTAACAGAGTAATTTGATTGTGGCTTGAGACCCTTCACTGATATGCTGCTCATTCAGCCTTCATTAACATTCTCAATTAAATGATTGAGGTGTGTCACCCTGTATGTAGTGAGAGTTTCTGCAGAAGACACAATCAATCAAGTGATATCTTGAATAACTCTCACTTCATTTCAGTCTTCTATCTTTCGGCAAGTCTTCTTGAATATATCTTTGCGGAATAAAGAGTTCTGAGAAACAGTTTGCTCCTTTTCAGCAACATCTGGCAGAGATCCTCCATATTCTTTGAAATGTTATCATCATCAAATTCACGCATGTAACTCCCTTTGCCCTCAAGTAAAGTGGTATAATGTGTGTCACAGTATGCAACACTTTTGCTCTCCCTTTTGTTTTGGTCGCTAGAGCCAGTCAAGCTTGAGTCTGACTGTTTCTGACGGAGCGAGGTCGGGGCTTTCCTGATGGGACGCGGGTATCTAAACCCATTACTCTCCACGTACTGGACAACCTGGGTCGAATATTCCATTTGTTCCTCTAACCAGCTGTCCTGTTCGAGGTCCTCCCTGACCTGGCTGTCTTGTTCGAAGTATTCCTTAAGCCACCTTTTGGTCAGGATCCAATATTTGAGCGGGTCAGCGTCCTTCTCGTTGATGTCGCGCGCCCTTTCCTTCTTCTCCTTCAGTTCTACCTCAGCAGTGCAGCTTGGAGGGGTTGTCCGTGGTCGCTTCGAAGGAGGCTGGTCTCGGATCCGAGGAGAAAGATGTCCAGCTTCTTGTTCTTCTTGCTTTCGTTTCCGTTTCCGAGAATACGCGGATAGTTTTGGATGGATCTGAGGATTGCGTTGTGCCTGGGCCCGGTCAGCGCTGCAATATGGCAAGAGGAGCAATGAAGACACATACGTTTCTGCCCTCGAGGTTGTTGTTTGTTGGAGGGGAAGGAGGTGCTTGCACTTCCCCGATATGGTTGCTTTCGAATAAGGATTGCTTGTGAGATTGTAGTATTGCTTGCAGGCGTGGGCTTTTGCGCACGGCTTGCTGTTTCTCGATGCCCTGAGGCCGCTTTCCTACACGATGGTCAGCTCAAACATCAAGTTTAGGCTCCGAGTACTCCACCTTGATCTCTTAGTACTGCACGCTGCCGCCCATTATTCTTGATGTTTGACCTTGCTTGACCGTAGGCCATACCGATTGGAATAAGAAGATAGAGGTTATGTAGCCGCTGGTTGTAAAACATCCCAAGTTAGTTGCAGGAGAACATGGTGTGGTCGAGGGCGCGAAAAGTCTTGGCAGAATGTACGGTACTGAAATTGGCGCCAACTTTAACCCCGCAGCTAGCCCATTTTGCAAGAACGTAGGATGAGTCACAAATCTCCGCCGATTAGGCTTTAGAATGATGGCGGCTCGCTTACTATTATGTACGAAGGCTATTTGCAAAATTCTCCGGCACCCCATCAATTTAGCGAGTAGCGAATTCCACCACAACACTTTGGTGGGGTGCCGGAGAATTTTGCAAATAGCCTTCGTACGTGGACAAGCTACATAACAAGAGTACGCTTTGCATTTGTTTGCATTTGATATGCTGCCCGAAGAAGAAGAAAAAAGGGTCTCCGCAGCCCTCGCCTTTGTGACTCCCCCGGGTCCCTGATGTTTTCGCTTTGTTGCAGAACAACTTGACTCCATGACAACTCTCCGCGAGGCGGGTAATGTATGGGATTTGCTTCCCGCCGAAATTTGTGGCAGTCGTCGAGGAAGCGGACTTTAGATGGACCCCACATTGGTAAAGTTATTGGCACGCGTTGTAGATCCTCACCTACACTTGGCAAGAAGCACGGATTAGCAAAGCGCAAGCTCAGAAACCACATTTTGTTGCCTAGTTTGAAGCACATCCTTTAGGATTCCAATATGCACGTATTAAGCTCGCATCTTAGTCAGGAAAACGCCAGAATGGGCGATGCTGTGAACGTTAACATGCATTCATCATTGCAATCAAAGGACGATGGACAGCTACTTGATCTACTTCGATCCCAAGGCATCAGTCATTGCCCTAACTCATCATCTGCGGTAACCAATCCTCGGGCAAAAGCTCTGTGCTTGAGGCTGTCTCCGGAGTCCGGTTCCCAACAAAGGACAACCTGTGCACTCGATTCGCAACGGAGCTCCTTCTTCGCAGAGGTTCGACAATGAATGCGACTATTGCCATCATGCCTGGAAAGTGAAAGATCAAATGATGAGAGGAAAAAGCTTCTCGGATTCAAGCCGCGTACCGTAAAGCTCGATGAGTTTCCCTCTCTCGTCGACGCCGCAAGAGACTCTAGCAGCTCTCTCCCGAATGGCTTTGCTGACCGCAAGTAGGGCAATCGTGGGCTTGTCGCCCTTCGCGATCGTCGAAATTCTCCTCATAAGGTGCAATAGGAGCACTGACCACCAAACGGTACTCGTATCTCATGTTATGGACCTCCACCGGTAGCTTCATGAAAGCCGACTTTCTGGACTGTTTCCGCTGCAGAAGCCGTCAGCAACTGCCACTATGGGGGGTTCGACCTTCAACCCTGGAAGCAGCCGAAGGCAGCATCCGAACCTTTCAATATGGCGTTCAACTTGCCCCCATGCTCACGAGCCAATGCAGAAATCTTCTCTTCGAGTGCTTTGGTAAGCTCCTGTTTTTCAATCTTCTGGGCCACCATGTGTCTCGCAGGGAACATTCCGTACGATTGGTAGACCTGGTGACGAATTTTGCCGAACTCGCATTTTCTATTGCTTTTGCCTGACCGGCGTTACTCGAAGTCACGCCAGGGACATAGAGGATCTGGATATCCGTACTGTGCCCCGGTGGTGTCCACTGCCCATATATCTCCATTCTTTAGTGTGGCTTTGTAGGGATTGTGGAAGATGGGGTCTGGTGGATCGATTTGATGTTCGTTTGGAGGGATAGGAGAGATTTGGAGCTTCTGGTTGATCACGCTGATGTTAATTTCTTCGATCTGGAAACAAAGCTCTGTTAGATTAATCAGTCAGTATCCAGTTCGGTAGAGAATATGGGCGATAGAGTAGGCCTACCAGCCAAAAGCTACTCCGCAAACATATGAAGATACATCATAGCCTCCATACACCCCATGTCACCAAAATGGACTCGGCCAGGCTTCGATCGCCGTTCAAGCAAACCGGAAAGGCCTTCAACAAACGTTCCAATGCATTTAATTGAACCCTCTCTATGGATATAATCGAACCTTCGAGGCGCACCGACTTGAACCGTAATGGCGAGGCATGCAGTCGAATCCAGTAGATGATGACTTGGAGAAGCAGAACGACTCTACCAAGAGTCGTGCGAGCTTGAAGCTTTCTGCACGTTGACCAGTGTTGGCCGCAATCAGCTTTCTAGCATACTGGATTGCAGTAGAATGTAGGCTTGAAGACAAATTCGTCGTAAATTGGGGCTTCTAGGCATCCGGTGCATCTGTTCATTGATGGTCTCTCACAGGGAGCGCAGCTACCAAATACCGTCTTTGATCCGTCGTTCGCCGTATGGTAGTCAGTAGCCTGGAAAGCCGTTTGCCACTGCGGGTCACAATTACAAGTCTGCCTTTCAACTCGGTGAGGTAATCTCGATGCACTCGCACTATACATTTTGCTATTCAAACATCGGCCGCCTTGCAAAAACAAAACTCTTAATTATGGAATATCCGCAATTTTCTCTTGGCTTCCTCAAGATTGCTACACATGACATTGCTTATGCTGCGAAATACATTGGGATACGACATCAGGTCCCTTAACGTTTAACTGCCTTCCGAAAACTCAGCTGAATCAGACCTCTTGTTCGACGCGTCCTCCACCGTGGACTTGTAGGGAACTTCACAAACGGTGTGATCAAAGTCTTTGGACAGTAGATTGATGGGCAACGGGTACGATGCCCTCTACGCTCGAGTCAGCTCAAGGTCGGTGTAGCTGGTTCGTACGTACAATTTCTGATATAGTGGGAGGCCATTGTTCGTGATCGGTCGATCGATAAGTATAATACCTTCCGTTCCTGCGGATGATCACTGCAACATCTGCATGATACAATCGCGCCAGCTGATCTGCCTTCTTCATTAAGTCCGGTTTCCTTCTGGTGAATTGCTGCGTTTTGGCTTTTGCTGCATAAAGCATACTATGTAGGTGCTGCCACAATTAGGCGGGGACGGGATGGAAAGTAGGTTGTTATGGGAGTTCAGGCAATCGAATGAAGGTATCCTTGCCTTATATGTGTGGATAAGCATAGAGATTTCCAATGCGTACCCTCCAAAATTACCCTCCGATGCTTACTTTCAGGAGCCAATTCTAGCTCCTCCCATTTTGGTCCCTCCACCATTTCTGGATGCTCCATTTCTGGATGCTCCCCTTCCTAGCCCCTGTTGATCCTAGGGGTTCGCCGAAGACCCCAATATTCGTGCTGAAACGGACGCCGTTCCGGACAACCCTTGCTCCCGTATGACTGCTCTACATTCTTGAGCTCTCTTAGATGCGTGCTTGTTAATGCCTTCCGTATTCGGCCATCCTTCAGTCTTGCCCCGAGTCTGGGGCAATAGCAACCTAGAAGGTTATCAACAAATCTAGCAGTGTGATGCCCATTGTAATGGCCACAGTATTCGTCACAAGATGTACGATACCAACCTGACAGTTCTCCTACCCATGGTCGAAGGCCTTTGAAGGTTCGACCAAGGTCGCCCCAAGAGTCTCCAGCCAGACTCGCAGAGGATCCATCTTGAACTCGCATCAAGCTAGATGTACTGCTTCAAGCCTCCTGCGATGGCGCTGAAATCATCGTCGTCCCGTAGCTTACCACAATGTACCAGACTTTCCGCTGCCGACCGCATAGTCTCACACATCCTCAATATGTGCGTGTGTGAGCGGCGGATGTGCTGGACCAGAGACTTTAGATAAGGATCAGTGTAGCCTGTAGTGTTATAACTATAATGAGCGTTAGCAGATTCTCCTCGCATAAATGAGCATATGACATTTTTCTGGCGATGGCGGGTCCACAGAGCAAGAGGAGCCCTAGGCCAAGCCCTGGAATGCTGTCCCAGCTATCAGCAACGAACCCATTGACTAGTATTAACCATCGTCGCCCGTGTCGCAGGTCTTTCTTGAGCGCTTGCTTCACGCGCTCGTAATCCTGCGGGGTCCGATCCACGTAGATATGTGCGAGGTATTCCTTGTGTGCCTTGTTGCTGTTGCTTTCTCCGCTTTGGCGTGTATGTTTGTGGATTCTTTGTTTGGTCTGAGCTTCGGCAAAGAAGCTGGTGTAGCCGTCCAGGTTTCGCATCTCCGCGATCGATCGCCGCCACTGGTGAAGGTTGTCTTCCACATCCAAATGGCGGAGGATGAGATGATGTTGCAGTCGACGGACCTGTTCTGAGCTACCTTCTAGAGTTCATGTGAATACTTGGCGTGATGGCATCGCAAAAATCCCCTCCACCTTCAAAGTGTCTCAGTAAGTTTTGAGGCAATGAAGGAGATTGCTGCGTGGTAAGTTTTGCATGACCATGTCTAGCGTATTATACTGCGATATCCCTCTTCTGCGATGTTTCTTTGGTTCCTGACACGACCTGCAAAGCGCCACGGGTGTGCCTTTTCCTGAAGATACATGGTTGGCGACTTGGGGCGACAATGCTGGGCAACATGGGTCAGCTTCTGTTTGTGAGTTCGCCATCTGCAAGCAGGGTTCTTCAATCTTTTCGTGAGGTGAGCACGGCATGGAAAACGAAAGGTCGCTGGCATCAGTCATGCAGTCTTCATTGATGTATTCCATCCACGAGTCGTCGCAGAGTTCGGCTTCAGTCTCTAACTCCAGCGACTCAGCGGTGGTAATACTCGTCAAGTAAGCTTTCGCTG
>JAABUP010004863.1_pt1 | contig 21444 bp, 18 predicted proteins | sample 5559201 | NCBI WGS metagenome assembly JAABUP01 (sample SAMN10711887, study PRJNA513373) | rock metagenome | isolation source: Antarctica rocks | place: Antarctica | reverse complement strand
TCGGCCGGGTCGTGGCGCGGCTCGACATCGCTTCCATCCAGGCCCTGACACCGCAAGCCAAGGGTCGGGTGGAACGCGCCAACCAGACCCTTCAGGACCGGCTCGTCAAGGAGCTTCGGCTGATGGGGGGACCCCAACGCAATCATCGCTTCCGTCAAACGAGGGCACCAAGCGTTAGATTCTGTCCACTAGGCCAATGGAGCGCCTTCGTCATGCTGAGCCGAGAGCAGCAGCGCGGGCAGGTCCCCGCCGCGAGGACCGATGCCTTGCTGCGGCTGCGCGGCATCACTCAGATCTACACCGAGGGAGTGCGGGTACTCGACGACATGTCCCTCGACATCTCGCCCGGGCTTTTCGGCCTGCTCGGACCCAACGGCGCCGGCAAGTCGACCCTGATGCGAACGCTCGCCACCCTGCAGACGCCTACCGCGGGCACGATCCACTTCGATGACATCGACGTGCTCGCCGAACCCGAGCGCCTGCGCCGCACCCTTGGCTACCTGCCGCAGGGCTTCGGCGTCTACCCACGCGTGACTGTCGAGGATATGCTCGACCACATGGCGGTACTGAAGGGCGTTTCGACGCGACGTGAGCGCCGGGAGGTCGTCGGAGCCCTCCTGCACCGGGTCAACTTGTGGGGCTCACGTCGGCGTGCGCTTGCAAGCCTGTCGGGGGGCATGCGTCAGCGCTTCGGGATAGCGCAGGCGCTGATCGGCGCGCCGCGTCTCATCATCGTCGACGAGCCCACGGCCGGCCTCGACCCGGAGGAACGGAACCGGTGCCTCGACCTCCTGGCCGATATCGAGGGCGACGTTGTCGTCGTCCTCTCGACCCACATCGGACATCGTGACAGCCGAGGCGTGAGTCGCAAAAATGCGGCGTCCCTCTCGATGAGCGGAGCGGGTCGCACGTCTGTATGGCGATGCGCAGCTTGGCGGCGATGATGAGGAAGGCCTGAGCTTCAACCGGCGTATGCCTCACTGACGTTGCACCTGGGCGAGCATCGCCTTCACGGCTCGCCGGAAGTCCCTTCGACTGTTGATGGCCCATTGAGCGTCGAATGAAGCGGCGGCGTGGGCTGCATCGACCATGCCTTCGGCAGGCTTCGCAAGTGGCGCGAGAGCCGCCATCGCCAGCCGTCGATATCGGTTGGGATCCGTTTGGAAGTCAGCACCATCCGCTTCAGCGATGGCAGATCCGACAAGGTCGATCATCGAGCGGCTGGCGACTTCGGATTGGCGTGGCATAGATCACCCGTTAGATAACGCCGAGACGGTCGGAGGTTGGTGATTGAAAAATCTCGGTGCTGTCTTGATAGACATGTCCCTGTTCATCCGGGACCGGACCGCGCAGGGTGCAGCCGATTTCATGGTCGTGCATCTTGGTATCGGGCCCTTCGGGGTGGCAACGGGCGTCCTTCGAGTCGCTGCCATCCTGCAGGCCGCAACCATGACGACCAGGGTCCTTTCAGGCGATCTGCAATTCAGAGCAGTGTTCGACGTCACCATGGTCGGCGTTTTCTGCTGGGTGTGCGTCATCTGGTCAAACCTGACCGCGGCAGCGTCACGTCGACCCCCGCGTTTCGGAGCCGCCACCGCAAGCGCTCTGCGCAGGGACGACTATCTTTCCCTGGTTCTGCTGATTGTCGCATTCCTCGCTTGGGACCTGTGGGATTTGGCAGCAGGCGCCTCGTTCACGGACGCGCTCACGACCGCCTCGGACCTGATCCAGGGTATGGGCTTCTTGCTAGGCTCGACCCTGTGGCGCGATCTTCCCCGAAGCGGACATCGCAGCCATGTCCCCGCACCTTCTATAACCTGAAGCGACGGCTCACGTGAACGTCGCGCCGACACAGGCCTCAGCCGGAGCTCCGACGGAGAACCTCGCCGGGCTGGTCGAGCGCGTCACGTTCCACAACGAGGAGAACGGCTTTTGCGTGCTGCGCCTCAAGGCACGCGGGCAGCGCGACCTAATCACCGTCGTCGGGCACGCCGCGATGATCTCGGCCGGCGAGTGGATCCAGGCGGCGGGCACCTGGACCAATGACCACACGCACGGCCTGCAGTTCCGGGCCAACTTCCTCAAGGCGACCCCGCCCACGACGCTCGACGGCATCGAGCGCTACCTCGGTTCCGGCATGATCTGCGGCATCGGCCCGGCCTACGCCAAGCGCCTCGTGCGCGCCTTCGGCGAAGCCGTGTTCGACGTCATCGGAGGCCGACCCGTCCCGCCTGCGCGAGGCCGTGGCGGTCATCAGCGAGAACCCCTACCGCCTCGCGCGCGACATCCGGGGGTCGGATGATGTCGCAGAGGCTGCCAATGAGCGGTCGGCTGCCTTCATCTGGGGCGCGCCGTTCTTCCTCGGCAGGCGCACGTCTCTCGTCAACGAGGGCAAGACGTTCCGGGCACTTCGAGACTCGTGGGACCGTTCTACGCCGTCAAGTGACCGCGAGCGGGCAAATTCACCCCCGATGCAGCTCGTTAGACCTGCGCTGCCCGGCTGCACCATAGTCATCAGCGGTCGACACCTCGAAGCTTGGCAGGGCAGTCCATCCGTGCGCTCCGCGCCAGTGACGAGCACTTCCGATGGCCAACGGTCACGCTCTCTGTCACCATCGGCTGGATGCATTGCTCGGGCAGGTCGGAGAGTGTCATGGCGAGTCTGATCGAGGACTATGCGCTGATCGGCAATTGCGCGAGTGCGGCGCTGGTCGGCAAAGATGGCTCGATCGACTGGGCGGCGATGCCTCGCTTCGATGACGCAGCGTTCTTCGCGGCCCTGCTGGGAGATACCGACAACGGTCGCTGGCAGATCGCCCCCGTCGGGACCTACACGGTGACCCGTCGTTACCGGCCCGGCACGCTGGTGCTGGAAACCCGCTTCGAGACAACCGCAGGCGTGGTCGTCCTCACCGACGCCATGACCCGGCGCGACCACGACGGCGACATCGTCCGGCTGATCCGTTGCGAGAGCGGTGCGGTCGACCTCCACATGGACCTCTGCATCCGCTTCGGATACGGCGCCGTCGTCCCCTGGGTGACGAAGCTCGACGACGGTCGCCTGACGGCCGTCGCAGGCCCCGACCGGCTGACGCTGGCGTGCTCCGTCGAGATCCGCGGCGAGAACATGCGCTCAGTGGCGAACTTCACGCTCTCAGAGGGTCAGGAGACCACATTCGCGCTCAACTGGGCGCCGTCCTACTGGCCGGTGCCGGACTCCGTGGACGCCCAGGAGGCGGTCGCATTGGCCTCCGAGAAGAGCCTCCAGTGGTCGAGCAGGACGAAGTTCGACGGTCCGGAACGATGGAAGGATCTCGTCGAGCGTTCGGCCCTCACGCTGAAAGCCCTGACCCACTTCGCGACCGGCGGCATCGTGGCCGCCCCGACCACCTCGCTACCTGAGTCGCTCGGGGGCGAACGCAACTGGGACTACCGTTTCTGCTGGCTCAGGGACGCCACGCTGACGTTGTACGCCCTCATGACGACCGGCTTCGTCGAGGAGGCGGCCGAGTTCCGCACCTGGATGACGCGGGCCATCGCGGGCTCTCCCGAGCAGGTCCAGATCATGTACGGCGTCGCAGGCGAACGGCAGCTCGACGAACGCGAACTGCCCTGGCTGTCCGGCTACGAGGGCTCGAAACCGGTCCGCATCGGGAACGCAGCCTCGACGCAACTGCAGCTCGATGTGTTCGGCGAGGTGCTGGACGCCATGTACCAGGCCCGGCGTCTCGGGATGGAGCCGGACCAGAACTACTGGCGCCTGCAATGTGCGCTGATCGGCCACCTCGACGACGTATGGGACTCGCCCGACGCCGGCATCTGGGAGATCCGCGGCGAGCCGCGCCACTTCACCCATTCCAAGGTCATGGCCTGGGTCGCCTACGACCGTGCGGTGCGCTCTGTCGAGGAAGACGCGCTCGACGGGCCGGTCGAGGCGTGGCGGGCGACGCGCGACAGGATCCACGCCCAGGTCTGCGCCGAGGGGTACGACCAGAAGCTGGGCTACTTCACCCAGTCGTACGGCTCGACGGAACTCGATGCGAGCCTGCTGCTCATCGCCCTCGTCGGCTTTCTGCCTGCCACGGACCCGCGCGTGGTGCGCACCGTGGAGGCCATCGAGAGGACCCTTCTGAAAGACGGGTTCGTCCTGCGCTACAATACGTCGAGCCGCGTCGACGGGCTGGCCGGCGACGAGGAGGGCGCCTTCCTGCCCTGCTCGTTCTGGCTGGTCGACAATCTTGCGCTGATGGGCCGCGATGCGGAGGCGAACGCCATGTTCGAGCGGCTTGTCGGCCTCTGCAACGACGTCGGGCTCCTCAGCGAGGAGTATGACGTCCGGCGCAAGCGCCAGGTGGGCAACTTTCCCCAGGCCTTCACCCATGTCGCGCTGATCAACTCGGCCCATAACCTCGGCCGTCCCGTCGGCCCCGCCCAGCATCGCGCCGAGGGCAGCGAGATGCCGGAAGCCGCCATCTGAGCCGGAGGGGGCTGTGCGCCTTGGGTGTTTGTGTTCCCTGTTATCCGTCGTGCCTCACTGCGATCAGCAGGGGTTTGACCGCGACCGTTCGCAAAGAACACGACCTGAATTGTCATGCAGGCTATAGCTCTATCCGCGTGCCTAGTTCGACCACGCGTGCCGCTGGATGAGGAAGTAGTCCGAGGCCGTCGCCGAATTGCAAGTCAGGAATCCGAACAGGCTTTCCTGATCAATTGGTCGGCATCCTCCGGCGCGACAAAGACAGCAGAGCACGGCGACATCTGCGGCCTTTCCCAATGACCGCTCGAGGTGCCGCTCTCGTGAAGCGCACCGCCTCAGGAGCGCCGATGCCGTTGACCGCGATCTCAACTGGTACGATCGCCAGATCGTCAACCCGTAGCAAGGGCGTAGGTTCTGCCTTCGACGTTGCGGCCTGCATCTTGAACCTCCGTCTCGGCGTCGTCCGATCCGCCGACCTCCCGATCGCGGGTGGCTTGCGTTCCAACCGCCAGATCGCGCCGACGGAAGAGCATCGCGTGGGACTCAGCAGAGTCTTACAATCTGCTGCCTCTATGAGGTGAACAGCATCGGTCTTGCTTGCAAGGCCAGATCAATCGTGGCTTTGGCACGCGGGGCTGCTCAGGACTGCACCTTCCCACGCCAACCCAGGTGCACGGCCAACTCCCGAACCGGCCCTTTGCACGACATCTCGCGGTCCTCGAATGTTACAAAACTGTGTTGTTGCTGCGGTTTAAGAACATCCGAGTGACGCGGCGGAGGCCGCCATGCCTGCTAGGAACCCTCCAATGACGCTAAACCACCGCCTTCGTTCCTCAAGCGCCATGCTGGCCGTCATCGGGATGGTGCAAGGCCAGGCCGCCATGGCCCAGACTGCCGGCGTTCACGGTCAGCCCAAGAGTTCGAACCTCACCATGAGTCTGGCGACGGAGCTCGCGCTCCAGCCGCAACTCTCGTCGGACGCGCAAATAGCCTTGATCCAACAGAAGGTGAAGTACGTCTTCGTCCTGTTCCAGGAGAACAGGTCCTACGAGCATTTTTTCGGCACGTACCCGGGCACCGAGGGCCTGTACTTCCCCAAGAACACGCCGAAGCCGGGCATCAGCCAGCCCATCGTCAACACGGATGGCTCGGCTGGCAGCATCTCGCCCTTCCTCATCACGTCGACGGTGACGGCCGTGAACGGCGCGACGGTGCCGCTCTATCCCGCCGACACGGACTCGGTCGACCACAGCCACACCGGTTACGTGAACGATATCGACGTCGATCCCACGACCGGCGTGACGCGGAACGACCGCTACGCGCTGAACGCGGAAGGCCTGACCACCAACGCCGCAGGCCAGATCGTCTCGCTCGCCACGGGCCTGCCGGCTCCGACCAACCCGACGCTCCTGCAGAAGCAGCGCGCCGAGCTGGTCGTGAGCCACATCGACTGCGACACCATCCCGTTCCTCTGGCAATACGCCGACCGGTTCGCGATGTTCGACAATTTCCACCAGACCACGCTCGGTCCGTCCACGCCCAACGCCATCGCCATGATCGCGGGCCAGTCGGGCGAGACGCAATGGGCCCTCCACCAGAACCAGGCCAGCAGCAACACGTCGGATCCGGCCATCGTGGCGTCCGGCGGCGAACCCGTGGTGGCCGACCCGCCGCCCTACGGCGGGTCGAACCTCGATCCGACCCATCCGGCCATCACATTCGGCAACGAGAACGCGGCCAAGCCGACCTTCAACCAGACCTACGCAACCCTGCCGCTGTCGTTCATGGGGCCCCAAGTCACCAACATCGTCAAGGCCGACCAGAACCCGGCGGTCGACCTCGCCGACGTCCAGAACGACATCGCCACTATCGCCTCGAAGAACCTGAAGCAGGTGCAGTGGGGCTGGTACCAGCAGGGCTTCGACATCGAGCCCACCGACGGGAACCAGCCCGCGTCGCACTCGGGCTACATCACGCATCACAACGGGCCACAGTATTTCGGCTACATCGCGGACAACACCAAGGAGGTGCTGCACCTCCACGGCAACGGCGACTTCTTCACCGCGATCAAGGCCAGATCGCTGCCTCAGCAGGGCGGCGTCTTCTACCTCCGCGGCGGCTACAACAACAACGATTTCCTCGTCCCCGTGGACAAGAACCCCGCGGTGCAGAAGGCCTTCCAGGGCAACGACGACCATCCGGGGTACTCGGACGCCCAGATCTCCGAAGCCCTCGTGGCGGATGAGGTCAACGCCATCGCGCAGAGCCCTTATTGGAAGGACAGCGCCATCATCATCACCTATGACGAGACGGATGGTCTCTACGACCACGGCATCTCGCATATCCGCTCGTCGGATCCGGAAGGCAATCCGCTGGCCGGAGGGCCGCGCGTCCCGACCATCGTGATCTCGCCCTATGGCAAGTCGCACGTCATCGTGGACCAGTATTCCGAGCATAGCTCGGTCATCAAGTTCGTCGACCGCCTCTTCAACCTCGTCCCGCTGGCCGATCTCCCCGACGAGGTGCAGGGCCGCCGGATCGGCAAGCAGACCCTCGGGCAGAACAACCTGGGGCCGGCCGACGATAAGGTGGGGGGCATCGGCGACCTCACGATCGCCTTCGACAACAGCCGCCTGCTCGGGATGCAGCCGCCGCTTCCCGCGTCCCTCGCGATGATCCCGCCGGCGCAGGTCACCTCGCTCCCGCACTACGGCGGTCTCGGCTGCAAGACCGTCGGCGTCACTCCTACGGACTACGTCAACGGGACGCTCACCGACCCGCCCCCGGCCGACTTCAACCCGCGCCCTGGCACCACGCCGGGGACTCCGACCTCCGGGACTTGGATGCCTTGATGCACGGAGGGCTGACGGGACGCCGAGCATGGTGTTGCGGGGGCACCGGCGTATGTTGACCCGTTGGCTGTTCGCCGGGGTCGTGGTCTTCGGCCACGTCATCCCGGCAGCGGCGGCCCCTGTGCTCGACCGCGTCAAGGCCGCAAAAGCGCTCAACTGCGGCGTGCTGGCCGTACCCGAGGACTACGGCAAGGCCGATGTGCACGGGTCGCTCGTCAGCCTCGGTGCGGACCTCTGCCGCGCCGTGGCGGCTGCCGTCGCGGGCGACGGCGGCCCCGTCAAGATCCAGGCCTATCCGGACGAGCGTCACGGCTTCGACGCGGCCGCGGCCGGCAGCATCGATCTCCTGTTCGGGGCGTCGCCCACCGCGTCGGCGGAGATCGCCCACGGCGTCAGGTTCGGTCGCCCGGTGTTCTTCGACGCGGAAGGTCTGCTGGTGCGCCGAGGCGGCGGCATCGCCTCGTTTGCCGACCTCGCCGGAAAGTCGGCATGCTTCATCGGCGGTACGCGGGCTGAGGATGTCCTCGACAGCGAGGCGTCCAAGCGGGGCGTCAAGGTCCTGCCTTTCCCCTTCGAGGAGGACGGAGAGATGAACGTCGCCCTGCTGAGGAACCATTGCGACGCGATCGTCTCCAGCGTGTCTCGCCTAGCCGATACGAGGTCCGGCTTCCACGGAATGGTTGACGATTTCGTCGTCCTGCCCGACCGCCTGTCGATCGAACCGATGGCCCCGGCGCTGCCGGACGGGGACCCGCAATGGGCCGCGGTGGTGGACGCCACGATGAACGCGCTCCTGATGACCGAAGCCGCCGGCCTCGGGAGGGCCGACGCCGCGCTGTTGCGCACCACCGAGGATCCCTTGCTGCGCGTGCTCGGTGGGCTGGTGCCGGGCGTCGACGAGAAGGTGATCGACCGCGGCTGGGCCGTCCGCGCGATCGCCGCGGTCGGGAACTACGGCGAGATCTACGATCGCGACGTCGGGCCGGGCACGGCCATGGACCTGCCGCGCGGGATCAACGCGCTCTGGACCAAGGGCGGCCTCATGGTGCCGGTTGCACCACGCTGACGTCCGACCTTGACAGACCGCGATGGCCTGAACCCATCCCACTGACCGAGGGGACAGCCCGACGTCGTGGTGGCGCCCAACGGGCACCCCGCCTCATGCACCTCCCCGACGCCGATCGGGACCTCGCCGCCCAGCAGCCCATGTCACGCGACCGTCGCGAGGTGAAACTACCGTCGCCGCCTTCGAGACGGTTGCCGGAGCATTCTGCGGACGAGTGTCGCGGGCCGGCCGCAGTAAAGGGGCGGGCAGAGACATGCATTACTTCCGTGCGCTTGCCACCGATTACGACGGCACGATCGCCCATGACGGTGTCGTCGATGACGACACACTGGCGGCACTGGAGCGGTTGAAGCGGACGGGCCGGCGGCTCGTGATGGTGACGGGCCGGGAACTGCCCGACCTCGAACGCGTCTGCCCGCGGCTCGACCTCTTCGACCGGGTCGTGGCGGAGAACGGCGCCCTCCTTTACACGCCCGCCACCAAGGAGCAGCGTCCTCTCGGGCCGCCGCCGCCCGAACCCTTCGTGGCGCATCTGAGGGCGCTCGGCATGGAGCCTCTATCGGTCGGCCGCGTCATCGTGGCGACCTGGGAGCCCAACGAGAGCGCCGTTCTGGAGGCCATTCGCACGCTCGGGCTCGACCTGCAGATCATCTTCAACAAGGGCGCCGTGATGGTGTTACCGAACGGCATCAACAAGGCGTCGGGCCTCGAGGCGGCGCTCGAGGACCTCGGCCTCTCGGCCCACAACGTCGTGGCCACGGGCGACGCCGAGAACGATCTCGCCTTCATGCGGACCTGCGGCTGTGCCGTCGCGGTCGGCAACGCGCTCCCGGCCGTCAAGGCGGCGGCCGACGTGGTGACGGAGGCGCTCCGCGGGGCCGGGGTCGCAGAGGCGATCGAGACCTGGATCGCCGGCGAATCCCGCCTGCTCGACGCCGCGGTGGTCCGCCATTCCGTGCCGATAGGCACGACGCCCGGCGACAGGCGGGAGGTGACGCTGCGGCCGGACCGTGGCAGCGTGCTGATCACGGGCACGTCGGGCGGCGGCAAGTCGACCCTCGCGACCGCGATCCTGGAGCAGTTGGCAGCTTCGAAGTTCCAGCTCTGCCTATTCGATCCCGAGGGGGACTACGGCAATTTCGCCGACGCGGTGACGTTCGGGGACGCCAACACGCCCGTAACGCCCGAGCCGGTGTTGGATGCGGTGCGCAAGCTCGGCACCAACGTGACCGTCAACCTGCTCGGGTCGAGCGTCGAGGACCGTCCCGACGTGCTGGCCAGCCTGTTTCCGGCCGTGCTCGACATCCGCGCCAAATATGGTCGGCCGCACTGGATCCTGGTCGACGAGGCGCACCACGTCCTGCCACGCGGGCGGGACGCCGGCGACGGGGTCAATCTCGACGGCCAGATGCCCTCGATCTTCGTCACGGTCCATCCCGACACGCTGGCGACCGGGGCTCTGCAGAGCCTCGGCACCGTGCTGATCATCGGTCGCGACAGCCTCGGCCTGATCGAGGTGCTGAGCCGCGCGCTTGGCCGGCCCTGCCCCCCGCTGCCCGACCGCGGGCCGGAGGTCGGCGAAGCAGTCTATTGGGAGTGTCGCACCGACGCGCCGCCCGCCCTGATCGCCGTGAACAAGCCCAAGGGCGCGGTCAAGCGGCACACGCGCAAATATGCGGATGGGACCCTGGGGGAGGACCGCAGCTTCTTCTTCCGCGGCCCGGACGGCGCCATGAGAATCCGCGCCCAGAACCTGTCCATGTTCCTTCAGGTCGGCGACGGGGTCGACCGCGACACCTACTTGTTCCACCTGCGCAACGGCGACTTCGAGACCTGGATCCGCACGTCCATCAAGGATGATGACCTCGCCGACGAGGTCGCCAACTTCGCCGCCAACGACGACCTCTCAATCGACGAGGATCGTAGGCTCATGCGCGCCGCCATCGAGGGGCGCTACACCGCGCCCGCCACGCCCGACTGACCGGAAGCGAGCGCGAGAAGGTGACATCGTCGAACACAACCGCGTCTTGCAGCGCCGATTAGCGGGAATTCTCGGCGCCGACCCAAAGCTGCGAGGCGTGACGATCGCGAGCTGTCCTGACAGGTCACCGGCCTGGAGAGCATGACGTTGCGCAGAAAGTCTGACTGTGCGGTCGGACGTGCCGGGTGCGTCGTCACAATGATGATGGAGAGTGCGATGGCGCCGGAGGCTGTGGCGCCTACTCTCGCTCCCTATAGCGACGGACATCTATACATCCATCTGCAGCCGGACAGCATTTTGCCAGAAGCAGCTGCGGTCGATCGCCGTCACATGAAAGCCGTCGGCTGAGCCGACGAGCACGGGCACGATCCTGCGAAGGAGGGTCAGCGAGGGTCTAGCGATGTAAACACGTAGAAGCCATTCCGTTCGGCGGAAAAGTCCGCAACCCTGCGATCGAAACCGCGAAAGCGAGACCCTCCTAGATCCATGCAGCCGCGATATCGCCAATGTCCACCGAAGAGAAAGGACGGCAGCGCGTCGTCCCCGCGCGTCGCACAGAACAGTGTTCCGGATGGCGCGTCGGCGAAGACGTTCCAGGAGGGGACAGAGGACAAGTGGTTCAAGTGGTCACCGGCAGTTCGCATGAGCCTGTCCATAGCGCTCCCGGGTGACGGTTCGGTGATGGTGGGCGTGACACCTCGCTCGGAGACCGCCGACCTTGGCGTGTGAAGTGCCACCCGCCGCGCGGAAGCACCAACGCCGCGTCGGGGTTACAGGGGCGCTCCCTGCGATCTTCGGTATACCCCAATGAGCGCCATCGTAGCAGACGCGAACCTTTCGCCCGCGCTTCTGGGCGCGCTTGGGATGCAAGAGTGTGCCGGAGGGCGCCGGGTCGCAATTCACGAAACCGTTATAGAGGACCGCTAGTCGGTGACGAACCCTTACCGAAGAGCAGCCATGTCCAGCACTTCAGCCGTCCCCAGAATGAAACCGGCGAGCCATCCTCCCAAACTCAATGATTCCATAAGCCGGCACACCCTGATGGGCGTCCTGGTATTCGCCGCGGTGGGGCTCGCCTTCGCGGCTGGGAATGTGTGGCACGACGTTTCCATCACCGGCCAGCAAGGGCAGTCGATCCTCGTTTACCTGCTGCTCGCCGTGGCGCTGGTCGTTGCATTGGCCTTCGAGTTCGTGAACGGCTTTCACGACACCGCTAACGCCGTCGCGACCGTCATCTACACCCATGCGCTGATCCCGAATTACGCGGTCGTGTGGTCGGGGTGCTGGAACTTCCTCGGCGTGCTGACCTCGACCGGCGCGGTGGCGTTCGGCATCGTGTCGTTGCTGCCGGTCGAACTGATACTCCAGGTCAGCTCGAATGCCGGCTTCGCCATGGTGTTCGCGCTGCTGATCGCCGCCATTGTCTGGAACCTCGGCACCTGGTGGCTCGGCCTGCCCGCGTCGAGTTCGCACACCCTGATCGGCTCCATCATCGGCGTCGGAGTCGCCAACGCGCTGCTCAGCGGCCGCAATGGCACGTCGGGCGTCGACTGGGGTCAGGCCGTCACCATCGGCGAAGCGCTTCTGATCTCGCCGATCGTCGGCTTCGTGTTCTCGGGCCTGCTCCTCCTCGTAATGAAATTCCTGGTCAGGAAGCCGGAACTCTACGCCGAGCCCAAGCCCGGCCAGGCGCCGCCGATGTGGGTACGGGCCCTGCTGATCTTCACCTGCACGGGCGTGTCCTTCGCGCATGGCTCGAACGATGGCCAGAAGGGCATGGGGCTCATCATGCTGATCCTGATCGGCACGGTGCCCACCACCTACGCGCTGAACCGCGCCGTGCCGGACAGCTTCCTCCCGCAGTTTGAGCAGAGTTCCGCGGCGGCATCGAAGATCATCGATTCCAAGGCGGCCGGCTACGCCATCACCGGCGACCCGCGGCCCACAGTGATCGGCTTCGTTCGCGACAAGAAGCTTGAGGACGGCGTCTACCCGGCCCTGGCCATGCTGATGCGCGACATCGTCGCCCAGGTGCACGGCTACGGCTCGCTCGCCGCCGTTCCGGCCGACAAGGTCCGCAACACCCGCAACGATATGTACCTGGCCTCGGAAGCCCTGCGCACGCTGCCGAAGGTGCAGGACAACGAGCTCGACTTGGAAGACGGCAAGGTGCTGGCCAAATACAGGTCGAGCCTGGACACCTCGACCAAGTTCATCCCGACCTGGGTCAAGATCGTGGTAGCGCTGGCGCTCGGCCTCGGCACCATGATCGGCTGGAAGCGCATCGTCGTCACGGTGGGCGAAAAGATCGGCAAGACGCATCTCAATTACGGCCAGGGCGCCTCGGCCGAACTCGTCGCCATGGCCACCATCCTGGCGGCCGACCAGTACGGCCTGCCGGTGTCCACCACCCACGTGCTGTCGTCCGGCGTCGCCGGAACCATGGCGGCCAATGGCTCGGGCGTGCAGACGGAGACCATCCGCAACATCGTCCTGGCCTGGGTGCTCACGCTGCCCTGCGCCATCTTGCTATCGGGCACGCTCTACTTCGTATTCAGCCGCATATTCTAAGGCCACGCAATCCTCAGGGCGCTCCGGCGGTCAATCTTTGTCACCGACCCACTTCTTGGGTCTGTTTATGAGCATGAAGTCGTTGATGCCGTTTTCATCAGCCTCGACCCACTCCTTCGCCGCGACAGATAGGCGTTCGACGTGCTTCGGCTTGTATCGCTCGTCTTCTTTGTCCAGGACGAGCCTAGTGACGATGACAAGTAGGCGCCTTGCCTTCCCCTTGGTTCCCGCGGTCGACCAAACCTTAGCGTCACGAGCGAGCGGGTGAGTGAATGTCATTGCAGAGAAACCCTGATAATTGAGCGTCCAACCGCCTTCCTTCATTCGCTTGTCACAATCAAGTTCAGGCTCATTGCTTGGCGTCCTATCGCTCGGTCGAAATAGGCCGCGGCTGGCACTGCGCACGTCGCGGGCAGCGCGGCGCTGTCTGGCGACAGCAGGCGTTCGCCGGCCGCCACGAAAGGTGCGCCAATTTTCACACTGGCGCATGCAGTACGAGGCGGAAAGATCGGCTCTTTCCTTACGATGGGCATGGCTCCCGTTAGTGCCCGCTCTTTGTGACGATCCCGCAACGGAAGCTCGAGCGGCTGCTCCATGGCGGGTGACCCCACGGGGCCATCCCGTCGAGCAGGGTCTTCCGACCGTGGCCTGGAGGGTGGGCGAGCGATCGCGGTCCGCACGATCGCCACGAATTCCGTGATCGCAGGAAGCCCGAGTCCAGCCCTGTCGTACAAATGAGATGAAGCGCTTCTAGGCAGGCACCCGGCGCGGGCCCGTTCGCGGGTGCCGCACAGCGTTCTTGCCGCGGTTCCCATGAAACTGCTCCAGATCACCGACACGCATCTCAGCCCGTCGAAGCCCCACTTCAACGACAATTGGGAGCCGCTCGCGCGCTGGATCGCCGACCTCGCCCCGGACCTGGTAATCCACACGGGGGACCTGTCGGTCGACGGCGCCGACCGCGACGAGGACCTCGCTTTCGCGGCCGAACTGATCCGGCGGCTGCCGATACCGGTCCTGTGCCTGCCCGGCAACCACGACGTCGGGCATCTGCCAGGCACGAGCCAGCCCGTCGACTCGGCGCGGCTCGCGCGTTGGCGCGGCCTCGTCGGCCCCGACCGCTGGATGGAGGATCGCGGCGACTGGCGCCTCCTCGGCGTCGATAGCCTGCTCTGCGGCTCGGGCGACGCCGAGGAGGCGGATCAACTTGCCTGGCTCGCGCGCTGCCTCGGGGAACGCGACGGCCGCCGCGTCGCGATGTTCTCCCACCAGCCGCTCTTCATCGACAACCCCGATGAGGGGGACACCGGCTACTGGGGCATTCCGCCCGATTCGCGCCGGGTGATTCGCGATCTCATGGCCCGGCACGACGTTTCGCTCTTTGGCAGCGGCCACCTCCACGTCGCCTCCGAGGGAAAGCTCGACGGCACCGCGCTGGTCTGGGCGCCGGCCACCTCCTTTACGATCGGGTCGATGGAGCGTGACATGCCGGGGCGCCGAACGCTCGGCGCCGCGATCCACGAGCTGGACAAGACCGTGACGAGTCGGATCGTCGCCGTGCCGGGTCTCGTGCCGCACGTGCTCGACGACGTGGTGCACGAGGTCTACCCCAAGCTCGACACGCACGCCGCAAGCGCTCGCGCCTCGTGAACGCCTTCGCGCTGAAGGGCATCGTCAAGACCCACGGAGCCCAACCGGTCCTCAAGGGCGTGACGACAGCAGGCCGGCCCGGAGCCCGTCGGCGAGGCGCTCGGCGAGTTCCGCCTCGCAACTGCGGTCGTGGGCCAGCGCCAGCAAGGCCACCATGGTGCGGCAGGCGTCCCGCTCCGAGCCGGAGACCAGGAGCGCGTCGAAGGTCTGGCGGTAGGCCTCGCGCGGGAACAGCCGGTCACGGTAAACGAGGCCGAGCAGTGCCATCGGCTTGCGCCGGAGCGCATGGATTACGTGATGGTAGCTGACGACGCTGTCGTCGTGCCCATCCGGCCGAGGGCGTCCGCGCGGCAGGGTCATGAGATGCGTGCCGCCGACGAACACGTCGAGCCGGTCGTCGTAGAGGCGCACGCGGAGCCGGTGGCCGACGAGGCGCGAGGGAACCGTGTAGAACACCTTGCGCAGCCGGAAGCCGCCGGAAGACGTGACGCGCACCATGACGTCCTCGTAGTCGCAGGTGCGCCGGTCGGGCAGACGCTGGAGGTGGGGACGCTCGCTCTCGATGCGCTTGGCGTTGCGGGCATTGGCGCGGCCGACGATCTCGTCGACGAAGGCCCGGTAGGCGGGGAGATCAGGGAAGTCGGACGAGGTCCGCAACAGCAAGGCATCGGCGAGGGTGCGCTTGAGGTGGCCGTGCGGGCTCTCGATCGCGCCGTTCTCGTGGGCCACGCCGGCAGTGTTACGGGTCGGCGTCATGCCGTAGTGGGAACACAGCGCCTCGTAGCGCCGAGTGAGGTCGGCCTGGGCTGCGTCGTCGAGGTTGCGGAACGCTGCCGACAGGCTGTCGGTGCGATGCTGGCGCGGCGCTCCGCCCAGCATCCACAATGCGTTCTGCAGCCCCTCGGCCAAGGCGACGAAGCTTTCGCCGCCGAGGATCACGTGGGCGTGCTCGAAGCCCGAATAGGCGAGGCGGAAGTGGTAGAGCCGGTGGTCGAGCGCGGCGCCGGCGATCGTGACGCCGAGGTCGGCCATGTCGGTGAAGTCGGACAGGCCCATGCGGCCCGGCTCATGCGTCTGGCGGAAGATGACGTCCTGCTCCTCGCCATGAAGCGCCCGCCAGGAGCGGATCCGGCGCTCCAGGGTGCGGCGGATGCCAAAGCCAAGATCGGGGTGGCGCCGGACGATCTCCTCGAAGATCGCAATTGGCCGCAGGCCGGGCGCAGATGTGAGCATCGGCACGATCTCGGCTTCAAACAGCTCGCCCAGCGGGTCGGGCCGCCGCCGGCCGCGAGGGGCCTGGCGCATCGACGGCAAGCGCGGGTCTCGAGCGATCCGATATCCGGTCGCCCTGCTCATCGACGCCTTGGCGGCGGCCACCGCCACTGTGTCGGTCTGACGGAACTGCATGAAGAGCCTCATCTGATGATCGGTCACGTGGCGGCCGGGCACGGAAGCCCTCCTTCCTGACGAGGAAGGGCATCCTCATTGCCGGCCGACCGCGATCACCACCCTGGCCCCTTGAGAGGTCTATGCCGCTGTGCCGCTCCCTTCGGTCGAGCTTCGCTCTCCCTCACGGAGCGGCACAGCGGCGCCTCTCATCCTGATTGACGCGCTGTCTCACCTTCATCGCCGCGCTGCAGGCTGAGCTTGTCGGTGCGATCGGACCTGTCGCTCCAGGCGCAGGTGACCTCCTCCGGGGCGACCTGGCTGGACCGCACGCTGGTCGCCCGCGAGCCTGCGCTGTTTGCTCACGGCGGGTTCGGGGCGGAGGTGCGAGAGGCGCTCGAACGCCGGACCAATCATCTTGCGGCCGAGGGCTTGGCGAGACGACAAGGGCAGCGCACGGTGTTCGCGCGCGACCTGCTCGATACGCTGCGTCGCCGTGAGGTCGACGCGGCGGCCGGGCGGCTCTCAGCTGAGACCGGGCTCCCTCGGCAGGTCGCGGCCGAAGGCGATCACGTCGCTGGCGTCTATCGCCAGCGCGTGCAGCTTGCGTCAGGACGGTTCGCGATGATCGACAACGGGCTCGGGTTCGAGCTCGTGCCGTGGAAGCCGGCGCTGGAGCAGCATCTCGGGCGGCAGGTATCCGGCGTGCTGCAGCCAGACGGCACGGTCGACTGGAGTTTCGGGCGAAAGCGCGGGCTGGGGCTCGGGTGAGGCTGCATTACAGCTCCACACGTCTGCACGCGACTCAATGTCGGTCGTTCGCAGGGACGACGTGGACACCCGGAATCCGACTTGGCGTCGGATGAGTGAGGCCGACTTTTCGCATCAACCGGCGCTCGCGCCACTATCGCAGGCAAGGACGATTCCGGTGGTCCATCTCGCTTCGTCGGTCAGCAAGGAACAGGGCCGTGCGCCGGGGCTATGAGCGTCGTCGGCGATGTCGAGTTTGGCTTGGCGCACCCGGGACTGTTCGCGATCATGGCAGGCGATCCGCGCCCACGTCCCCGGTCCCCTGCGGCGGCGGCCGGTGTGGAGATACTCCGCCGGCGCGTCAGGAATATCGCGCTGGCGGGACGTCTTCGGGTCAGCGAGGCCCGGGCAGTTGGGCTGCTCGAGTCGGCCGGCCTCGGCACGATCCTCACGCTGCTTGGCCAACCCGAGAGCCGACGCGATCCGGGATTGTCGGAGTCTGCACGCGAAGCGGTTGTTGTCGCGATCACCGGCGAGCAGGTCGCAACTTCGGATCAGGGTGTTAGCGGAGCGGCAGCGACACTGCGTGCCTCCCTTGAACGAACCTCGGTTATCACGAGTGGCGAGCGACATCTCATGGATGAATTGCTCGATCGCATCGCCGATGGGGATGAACGACCCTCACCGGCAGCATCAAGAACGCCTTCTGCCGCCTGAGGGACCTCCGTCGCGTCGCCACCCGCTACGACAAGCTCGCTCAGCCGTCGGGCTCGCCCGTGGTCGCCTTTTGGCTGTCAATAAGTCAGGGCCCTACGAACGCGCGTTTATCCACAGCGCCATTCCTCGCGCATCCGGCAGGAACGAAGTTGACGACACGTGGCGAGGTACCGTTGTCGCTACCCGTCGTCGATGATCACCATTCCCTCACATCCGCTTCTCGCCGAAATGCTGTCACGGCGCCCGGCGGTACACGAATGGCCGGCTTGTCCCCACCTGAACGCCGAAAGCGGCCAGTTCATAGCTCCGACGAGACACGGCCATCCCGTTGAGGGCCGCGAATGAACGCCCGTGTCGCTACGCGCCGGGCATGTGCTCACTGCATCGCCAACGTGGTGGCGACAAACCAGGCGCCCGCTGCCGCAATCAGCGCGCCAAGGGATTGGCGCAGCCGCACTTGCCAGCGCGCGCCCGACATCAACTCCGCGCCGAACAAGCCGCAGACGTGCAGGAACAGGCTCGCTGCCAGAAACCCGAAGGAATACTGTAGCGGGGCGGCGCTCCGCGGCAGCTCGAGCCCGTGTGCATGGCCGTGGCAAAGTCCAAACAGGACTACGCCGCCGAAGACCGCATGGCGCCAGCGCACAAGGCTCGGCAAAGTCAGCGCAAGCCCCAGAAGCAGTACCGAGGAAGCAACGCCGAGCTCGACATGCGCGACACGCCAGCCCGCATAACCTGCGATAGCGCCGGTCAGCATCGCCGCCAGAAACGCCGCCGGCACGCGCCAGATTGCCGCGCCGCCAAGTACGACGCTGACCATGCCGACAGCGACCATTGCAAGCAGATGATCGGGTCCAGTCAACGGGTGCAAGAACCCCGCCTGCAGACCAGCTTCGCCATTCTGTGAATGCGCCAACGCGGCATCCGCCTGCGCGATCATCATGATGCAGATCAGCGCGGCACGCATGCGGCATCGCAGCCGGAAATGCGCGCCCAAGGTACCGATCGCCGCGCTCAGCTGATAAGCCGCGAATCGTGCGCACCTTCGCGGGTCCCCTTGCGAAACAGCCAGTAACCGACAGCCGCGATCGTGATCCAAACCACGCCCACCAGCGCATTGACCTGAATCGGAATGCCGAGCACGATCGGCGTCACCTTCTGAATGGCCGGATCCCACTGCGCGAAGTTGGACGCGTTGTATGGCATGCCAAGGGGGCTGCTCGGCGCCAGGCTGGCTTGTGGAAACAAGGTCGTGATGTAGAGAAACGGCGTCCAGTACACGACCACGACCAGTGTCGCGGCGAGCGCGGCGACGGTCGGTTCGCGCGAACGCCGGAACAAGAGCCATAGGCAGATCAGGGATACGCCATCGAGCAACAGGAACATGGCTGCGTCGTGGAACAACGCGTGCGGCGGCCATGTCTGGACGGCGCGCATATGAGCATTGGATCCAGAAACGTTGTCGATGATTGTCGAGCCAATCGCGCCAAGCACGATGCTCATTGCGATAAGCATTCTGCCCGTCGACACCTTATTCATTGTGGGATTCCCTAGAGGCCGCTGATGTGTTAAGCTCTTGTAATCTCCAGATATTGGCAGCTGATATCGGCATAGTCACTGCCGAACAATGCCACCCGACTGGTGCCTAGCAGAAATCGGCCCAACTGCGGTCGATCAATGGGACTGTCGTGCCGTCCGAAACCGGACGGTCCCATGATCATATTCGAGCTGCGCTGAGGGCAATGTCACGGGAACCGGCAACATCGCCCCTAGTCTGCTATGATCCCCGACCATGACCTCAATCTCGTTTGCTCGCCACCAGTTCCCGCCAGACGTCATCCGGCACGCGGTATGGCTCTACCTGCGGTTCACCCTAAGCCTGCGTGACGTCGAGGAGATGCTGGCCGAGCGCGGGCTCGACCTGACCTACGAGACGGTCCGGCGCTGGGTCACCAAGTTCGGCCCGCTGTTTGCTCGGGAGCTGCGGAAACGACGGCAGCGACCGACCGGACGCTGGCACCTCGACGAAATGGTCGTTAGGATCGCGGGCCAGCGGCATTGGCTCTGGCGGGCGGTGGACGACGAAGGCGAGGTGCTCGACATCCTGGTGCAATCACAGCGGGACACCCGAGCTGCCGTTCCGCTCATGCGCAAGCTCATCAAGAAACAGGGCGGAGCTGGCCAGGGGCCACGACAAGCGAAGCTTGGCGGGGTGGACAGCGTAGGGTTCGCGCCCGAGGTACTGGTCACCGACAGGCTGGGCTCGTACGGGGCCGCCAAGCGGAAGCTCGGTCTCCTGGGCCGCCACGAGCAGGGCCTGCGCAAGAACAACCGGGCCGAGAACTCGCATCAGCCGACACGCAGGCGCGAGGGCAAGATGCAGCGCTTCAAGTCGCCCGGGTCGGCCCAGCGCTTTTTGTCCGCCCATGCTGCCGTCCACAACACGTTCAACACCCAGCGCCACCTCGCTTCCCGCCGCACCCTCCGCCAGTTCCGGGCCGAGGCGGCCGTTGCGTGGGAGGCGGCCACGGCCGCGTGAGCTTCGGGGCCGAGTTCGCTCGACTGCCGCCCGCTTTCAGTTCCCGTGACAGTGCCTCCCCAGCACCTCGGCCGCCTCGCAGCAGCTCAGCTCTTTCGATCGATGCAACCCAATCGCATCGATGATCCGGGCCATCCGAACCTCCGGCAGCATGCGACCCTCCAGATCAAAATCCGGTCATGTCGCCCGCCACCAAAACGGACATATCGTGTGCTACCGACACTTCATTCTTGTGCCGGGCGACGGACTGGGGTAAGGCTTAAACATCGATCACTCCGGTGGTCGTGTGACACTCTCGCAGCAGTCTCAGCGTCGTTTTTCCGAGCAAGCAGCAGTGTGGATGCCGTAGTTGGCATTTGCTCGTCTGCACGACAGCTGTGGTGATCTCCATTGGAGATCCGAACATGAGTCTTGTCACCGTTCGCTCGATGCGGGCCAACATACCTGCCGAAACACCACTGCTCGCCAACGCCCAGCCGATCGATGAGGCTCCGCGCTTTGCCCTGGATCAGGGTCTCACAGCTCGCTGCGGGCTCTGCGATCCAGGGGTGCTGCAGCTCAACCCGAAGAGCCATCGCGTGCACTCCAAGGCGCAGATCAGAAAGATCGCGAGAGCGATCGAGGTCTCAGGCTTCCTCGATCCGGTCATCGTCGATGAACACTGGATGATCTTGAGCGGTCATGGGCGCCTGAACGCCGTCAGGTACCTCAAGCGATCGTCTGTTCCTGTGCTGCAGGTCTTTGGTTTGTCGGACGCCAAGAAACTGGCTTTCCTGCACGCCCACAACCGCATCGCCGAGGACGCGCGGTGGGATCGGGAGGCGCTGGCCTTCGACCTGCCTGAGATGACATTGCTGCTCGAAACCGCTGGGATCGCGGTGACCGACTTGGGTTTCGAAGTCGCCGAACTCGATCAGTTGGTCGCCGACTTCGGGGACAACGACGATGAACCCGACGACGGGATCGACGACGCCATCCTGAGCGCACCTCCCGTTCTGCAGATGGGTGACCTCGTCCAATTGGGCGCCCATCGGCTGCTCGTCGGCGATGCTTGCGACGCTGCAGCACTGGATCGGCTGTGCGGCGACGAGAAGGTCAGCGCGGCCTTCCTGGATCCACCGTACAACCTAAGCGTGCGCGAAATTGGCGGTCGAGGTCGCGTGAAGCATCCCGAGTTCGCCCACGCCTCGGGCGAGATGACGCCTCCGGAATTCGTGGCGTTTCTCGAGTATGCGGCTGGCAATGCAGCGCGGATCTCCGAAGCTGGCGCCGTGCACTTCGTCTGCATGGACTGGCGGCACATCCGCGAGCTGATCGAAGCGGGGAACGCTGTCAACGCCGGTCTGATTCCAGGCCAGCGGGGCGGAGTAAAACCAGGCCAGTGGATCGGGCAAGCCGACATGGAAAGGGCCCCGATCGGGGCCCTTTCCATGTCGGCTTGAAGTTTTGGATCAG
>JAABUP010004862.1_pt1 | contig 21445 bp, 19 predicted proteins | sample 5559201 | NCBI WGS metagenome assembly JAABUP01 (sample SAMN10711887, study PRJNA513373) | rock metagenome | isolation source: Antarctica rocks | place: Antarctica | reverse complement strand
TTTCGGGCTTGAATTTGTTTTTGCCTGGTGGCGAAGGGCTTAAAGTGATTCTGCAAGGGCAGAGCCCAGCTTGACGAAAATCCTCATCATTTTCATAGTTGTAGGGTCACTTTAGTCTTCCTAGTGCAGGAGACGCCACTAAGAGGATAGAAGTGACGATGAGATCATGCTACCTTCTCAGTCTCGTTGATCTCGCCTCTGTGGTCTGGCCAGTATAATACCCACACGCGGGGCTATCGTGCAATGCGGATGAGGAGTATGATATCAGCAGATTCCAACTCTTCCTAGACAGTCTACGAATCATACCTGACATCTAAGTGTAGGAGGGAAAAAGAAAGCGAGAGTCAGAGCTACGCGCTTCATCATTGGAGTCTTCAACGCCGCAAGTATTGCTCGAAGATCCATCTCCAGCCGCAGCACTCCTCTCATTAGGTACTTCTTCGATACCAAGTTTGTGGTATTCACGAGGCACTGCGTATAGCGTAGTAGTCAGTGTATCAATCGATCAGGTAAGAATAGAGCTTGCGTGCTTACCGACACCACCAGTGTGCCCAAGCTGCGGGTTAGGACTGTCAGGACTCAGGAGGCGCGGATGGATTTCAGACCATCTGGGTACACGAATGATACCCATCTCATGTAAGATCCCCTTGGAAAGACACAAGAGTCTTGGACCCATTCCCCCATCCCACTGAAGCAATAGTTCTGGTAAATCTTTCCCAACAGAACATGCTTGGTCTTATTCGAGAACGATCTCTCAAAACAAAGAAATAAGCTTCTCTGAACCTAGAGTCGTAAATCAATAAGAACACATCAGTCCACAAAAAAGATGGGTGCAAAACGACCCTGTAAAGTTCTCGGACCATTTGATAGGCTTCTGTGTCTCCAAAAAACTCACATGAAAAAACCCACGTTGACGTCAGAAAGCTTGCCGGCGATAGTGCTCGCTAGGGGCCCGATGATTAGCTCTCAGTCATTCCGGAAAGATCGTAACTCTCAGCAAACAACTGATACATACTAGGGTTAGCTAGGCCCCAACCCCATGCCTACCTCCCCTAATAACGGGGAATGTAGCCCCATTACGCCCGTAGGAAATATTACCGAAGAAGACACGACCTCTCTGCTTGTGGTGATTTTGTTAGTGGTGCTGGCGATTCTGATAGTGCTGCTGCCGCTGCTGCTCCTGCTGTGGTTGTGGTGGCAGAGGCAGAGGAGACTGAATAGAGCCCCTTACCCACCCTGCTCATCATCCACTTTCCTACTTCCAAAAAAAACCCCTTCAAACAAGGATCAAGTACCACAAGATCAGAGCGCCAGTTTCGTCCACAAATCCCACCTTTATTTTTTCAAAAAACAAAAAGTTGAAACACTGCCCCCACAAGTCCTATTCAGAGGAGCGAAACGAAACGTATGAAATTTGTGGACGCGTTGTCATCTTTCCCCGCAAGTCCAGCCACATCGCCCGGACTTCCCACAAGCACATCAGCCCAACCCCTCCCTAAAAACCGCACGACTTACTTTTCCTCACCGCACCTTAACTCTGCACTCCTATCCAGCTTTACCACCTTTCCAACTCCGCCAAGGTATCACCGTCGGCCAACGCGCATAGTTTGATGCCGAGCGCCGGATTTGGTAACAGCCAGATCGTTCCTCTCCTTGAGAAGACAAGACAGTTCTACGAAAGCATAATACGAGGCTCGGCCCGAACAAAAATCCACAAAGGGTTGCAAAGCAGCGTTTGAATATGTAGTTATGGTGAGAAGAGCAGCAATTGGTGATGCTGAGGGAGGCTGCGATACTGCGGAAAACGGCCGGGAAGCTCCTCGTGAGAGGCGCCCATTTTGGTGATAGAGAAACGATTTCTGTCGTTGATAAGACAAAATCATTCGATGAAAGCGTAACATGAGGCTCGACCCATGTAAATGGACCAACCGGGCCCAAGGAATTGCGAAGCAGCAATCAAAAATATATATGTACCAAACACAACAGCAGCGATTGATCATGTTGAGAGAGGCTGCAATGACGGGGAAAACAATTGAAAACTTCCTCGTGAGAAGCGCCCATTTTGGTGGAAAACACGGCGAAGGGAAAAGACAATGTAAGACACCGAGATGCAGGATGGATTTTGCCACCTCTCACGAGAAGTCCTGACTTCAAAGATAGAACTTGAACAGAGAACTGTAACACAGCAGCCAAAACTCCCAATAATCCATCTCGAATAACACACACCATCAAATCAACCACCGCATTTGCGATTACCGCGTCACATTGCACAGGAACGAAATCTGCCAACATCAGCAGCGCAATTTCAATCTGAAAATTATCATGGAACCCTTTTGATATATAAATCCCTTGTCTGTATTTGCCCGGTCAGCCTCAGCCTCTGCTCCTTCCCCAAAAAAAAAACCGTGCAGAGAAACACAGATTGAAATCAATGACCCCCAAAAAGACGTGGAGAAAACCCGTGCGATAATAATCTGTATTCAGCTCTTGGATGCGCGGGTCAGAGATTTCGAAAGCGCTGTGAGAGAATTGCAATGGATGTTGGGGGTTGTTTTTATTTGAATCATGTAGTCATGTAGAGATTGCAAGGGGATGGAGGACCGACCTTCCAGCTTTTCTGGTGTGGTGGTGGAGAACGAGGATGAGTGTGGGGAGTAAGTTCCCTTTGGAAGTTCGATGTGGAAGTGGGGTGGTTGGGAGAGACAGTGAAATGAGGAAAAGGAAGGAGAGAAGGACTGGGAAACGGGAATGAAGGGAGTCCACCCACCCATTCCCATCTCTCAACTCCCAAACCATTCACACAACCCTCAACAACAATGCCGCCTTGAGTATTCATGCCGACAATCACAAGACCTCACCGAAAAAGCAGCGTAGAGAAGAAAAGGATTTAGAAATGACGCATGCAATTAGAGACGAGCACACACTAGCTATGTATCGACACGAAAAGTCCAGCGTACATTTACAGGCCGCGAGGCCATACAACTCTAATCACTCCCTCATCAAACAAACAGTAAATCCATTTCATTCTGCACCTCCTTTCAACTCGGCTCGAAAACTTTTCCTTAATGATAGACAAGAATTGAACCACCGTCGCTATGCAGGAATTCCTTCATCCGGGAGCCTCGTCGGCTTCAATTAGATGGAGGGAGGATGTGTGATGAAATAGATTAAGTGAAATTATCGTGAAGTCGTAGATATGTCCAATGAATGTGGGGTGTTCGTAATTCGTACAATGGGTAAAATACCTGATGCTTGCTAAAGATGTTGATGACAAGATTGATTGAGAACCATTCCGGACGCAAATGAGCGCTCGCAGCCTCGAGTTCCTTTGAAGGGAAGGTATCATGCTAGAGAATCAGAAGAACATGGTAGGCACGCTCTCGTACGGCGTAGGGCCAGTTGTGACCTGCTCTGGAGACTTGGTATTGCGACCTCGACTTGAGCTCCGTAAGCGACCAGTGATCCCCTTGAAGCCACTCTTGAAATTGTCACTGCGTCCTCGGCGATGACCTGAGCCTGAGGCCCCACAGTCAAGAGGGGGCGAAGCTGCAGTGCCGATGGGTGGAGATCTAGCATTCGGCGCAGGTGGAGGCGGAGGTGGAATCATGGGCGGCACCTCGATCAATTTCTCCTCGTTGTCAGGATCGTTGTCAAGGACCATGTCAATCACGCCCACATTGCTGTTACTGCTGAGTGAGCTGGATTCGGGATCGATGCGGTGGGCAAAGGGAGGAGGCGGTGGAATCGGCGGTGGCGGCGGAGGTGGGATTGCTAGATGTTGCAGCTCGGGTAATAGAGGTGGTACCTCCACGTTATTGGAGTTCCTGGCGTCATGTGCATGCAGCCTCTCATCAATACCAGCTGTGACAGGAGCGTGCATCATCGCCTGCATATCACTAGACGGTCGTCGTCTATGCTGACCAATCTCTCCCAATGGTGAGAAGTTGTTACGCTTAGAAGTAGGGTGCAAGCCTTTGTGAAAGGCTGGATGACTTGGTAGACTGTCTGGCATGGGCGCGCGCTGTTGTTCTGGAATTGGGGCAGACATAGACCGAGGAAATTCCTTCATCGGTTGACCCGTGTAGTAAGTCTCAGGTAAGGGCTGGAGGGATTCAGGAATCTCCGGCACGACTGGTATATCATTGGCCTTGTTATCGTAACGAGGATGTCGCATGGCTCGTGGCGTTGCCGGGAGACCATACGGGCCAACACTAGCTGCTCGATCGATGAAGCCTCCGCTGTCCGCCATTGCCGAGATAGAAGGAAATCTTTGGGAATGATGTTGGGGTACATTAGGGCTCCACGAGACTGGACTGTTACTTAGATCCGTCTGGGATCGATATGGCATGGTCGGCCTCGCGTTATTCACTTCCTGTGGATAAAGGATTGGCGGCGCCTCGGGATTTCGAAGCAGCGACTCTCGGCGTGCCTCCAACTCCCTTGCGGCCAGCTCTTTCTTTTGAGTCCTCTCGGATTTCTGGCGGTGAATCTTCGGTTGCTCCCTCCCACTACCATGTTGATCGCCAGATGAACGACGAGATTCCATAGCAGATGTGCGCTCGTCGTTATCAGTCACGCGAAGATGACGATCTTCTTGAGGTCGACGTCGGTCTGAAGACATATCCCGACGTGACGAGGTACCACGCTCACGCGGCCTTCGACTTTGGCTTCGATGGCTTGAGCGAAGCCGTTGACGGTTTGCCTCAACGAAACGTAATGGATCATCATCACCGTCGCTATCCTGGTAGTACTTTGCTTGAGGCGACATTGGGAGTGGAGAAGAGGGTGACCTGGCAAGAGATCCTCCTGTCTTGGACTTGCTCCTCCCACGGCCATTCGGGTCAAGGAGGCCCCGTGGGCTTGGCTGGCGACTACTTACTTTGCTTCGGCTGAAACTCGCCTCACTGCCTAAGTGGCTATCGTAGATTCCTTCAGGAGACCTCCGCCGAACAGTGCGATGGGAGTAATCTGATGCTTTGGAACCAGACCGTATTTTAGAGGCGGCCTTTGCTTCACCACGAATGTGTCTACCTTCTGAGACTGGTGTGCGAAGATCAGCCAGATGACCATCAAGGCTCTCCCCGCTTGTAGGGTCTCTGTATGTCTCTGGCGACATTGGCTTAGGCGACGACGGAGACCTTTTAGCGGGGCGAATGTATCTTCGATCATCTCGACCACGATCCTCAGAACGGTCACGCGTTCTGCCCTTGCTTCGAGAAGTTCTACCCTCGCGACTTTCGTGGCGTTTCCTCGTTATGCTTTTCTGTTTGCGTTGTCGGTAACCAGCTTGTTGCAAGCTGCTGATGTATTGATCCATGCTTTTCCCACTGACACTGGGACTCTTTCCCGATGCCCAACTTTGGCCACTCATCGACTGGGTATCACTCCTGTTGTCACTTCGGCCTGTCGTAAGTCCACCAGAAGTGAGTCCACCAGAGTAAAGTGAATTGCCATCCGAAAGGCCAGAGCTGAGGCCACCAGTGGAGATGTAGTGAGTGGTTTTTATTTGATCTTGCGAAGGCATACGTATGTGCAGTCCATCCGGCTTTCTGTCTCTTGAGCCATTGCGAGCCTGCGACTTCTCCCTGAATGCAATGAAGGAATCTTCGGAGGGGTTTGGCAGCACCGTTGTACGGACAGTGGTTTGAGGCACCGCCGTCATCGGACTCTTTCCTATCGGGGTCAGTGGGTCGTAGCGGGCAGAGCTGAGAAGAAGCGGTGCAGCCTCTGGGGCCTGTTTCTGCGATTTGTCTTCCGCAATGTGGGCTTTGAGCTGGATATCCTTCTCTTTTTCGAGATCAGATCCTGAATTATCGGGTGTTGGGAGCTGACTTGGCCTTGTGACATGAGAAAGGGACACATCAATTGGGGTTTCACCAATGGAAGGCAACCGATTCCGATAGTAGCCTCCCGGAGTGACAGTGCGATTTAGTAAACTGTTCAAGGTAGGATTATATCTCCCGCCGAAGCCTCCAGGAGTACCTCCAGGCGAAATGGCCGATTCCGCAATTGGCGTGATCCCAGGTCCATTAGTTGGTGTTCGATCAGTGGAAGCAAGGCCTGGGAACTTGAACTGAGCCTGACTGGAACCTTCGAAAGAAGTGATGACTTTGAGTGAAGAGTTTTTCGTAGTCATTCGAGTAAGTGGAGCTGATTGGGATGTCGGCGGAGGTGAGACTGGTGGGCTAAGCATGGTTGAAACACTCGAAGGTGTCTGGGAAGGCGTGTTGATTGGCATGGGAGATGAAGACGACCAAGGTAAGGGCGGCTCGACTCCAGTGCATGAGAAACACCTGAAGGCAAGGTGTTGCTGTGAATTTTCAACCACGAATTCACCCCACCGCCGGACCAAGTGAGCTTGTCTTTCCCAGTCGGTCGGGAACACGAGGCAAGTGAGAAGGATAGCCTCCATGTAAAAGCTTCGCGACACATAAACCTCCACTGCATCTTCTCGATCGCCTAGGCCAAGAAGTATGGTGGCGGAAGTGTGAAAGTCGCCCTGCTGGAGTAGCCTCTGGACAAAGGCTTGACCCATTTTACCCATTGAGCTAGACCCTCCCATTTGACTGAGGGCAAGTACCATCCAGTCAGACGAGCTCACATTGCCGGAGCTAATCGCTGCAGCCATCATGTCTGAGTCAACTTCACCAAGCCATTTGGATAGCAGGACAGCACTCGTAGAGCCGGGTTGGTGATACTGTAGCTCATCTCTTATCAGTGGTTCAATGTCATCGGGCCAACCAAAGACTACTTCAAGCATTCGTCTTCGTAGGTCATCCGCAGTCATACTTTCTTGGTCCACTGGTTGAGTCTGCTGATATGCAACGTTGGCGAGTCGAACGCGAGTGCGTGGGAAGAGGTCGACATAAGTGCTCTCGGGACTACGGAGGACCTCGTTGCGAAGGCGAGAACCCTTAGACCGTCGTCCTGAGGACGCAAACGAAGCTGTGGATGGGTACATCGAAGTCACCCCAGAGTACAAGCTGTCTCGGCCAACCATCGATGGTGATATGGTAGAGAAAGTCGTCCCACTTTGAGCTCTCGATGAAATGGATGGGATATGCCTCGGGTAAGCACGGTGGTTGGATGATCGAGAACTCATTGTGTCGGTTCTACTCGCCCGACTAGTGGAGGAGACGGGGCTCCCCATCTCCTCGCGCATGTTTCTAGCATGCTCAATCGCACCCATTTCATTCGCAGTCCTCTGGATAGTCGACAAGGTCACAGCCCCTCGATCTGGTTCTGACATACCCCGGTTGACAGGCATTGGCGGCGCCGTACCCGGAATGTTTTGACCTTGCGAAGATTTACTCGGAACCGGCGGAGGGTTCATAGGATTGTATTGTGTATTCTTAACGAGGGCACCGGGGCTTGTGTCATACTGTTGGATAGTATTGTTGGGACCAAGAGTAAAGAGGACTGCTTGCGGACCGTAACAAGCCAATCCCCTGACGCCTTCAACGGTTGGAATGGGCTCGCAAGAGACATGCTTCGTTCTGACATCCCAAGACCATGTTTCACTAAATCATAATGTTAATAAACCTATTCGTTAAAATCCCTTTTGTGAGAAGAGTCAACCTACCCGTCAGAATATTGTAAAACCCTGCCATTCTTAGACCACCCACACCAATGAAGCCCCGGCTCTACGTTATCCCTTCTCTTCAGAATTCGTATAGTCTTCGGTGCTTCCGCTGTCGCCGGCTTTGCGACACTCCAAACTCGTAGGTCTCCATCCAAAGTCTGCGACACCAGCATGTCTGACTTTTGTTTGGTCGACGAGGCATGCCAGGCGAGATTAACGATTGGTGAAGGCGCACGAGCGGTGGTCAGAGTATGCAAGATGGTGAAGCTTGGCTCGAGGGAGACTATCAGAATCGAACCGTTCATATACCTGTATCATGTATTTAGCAACGTGCTAATCGTAAGGCTGCATATACTGACCCAATCGCATATGTCTGGCAATCCGAAGCTGGCGCAAGGGCTGTAATTGGATCAAAGATGGTTCGTGCACTTTCGTGCTCCGTGTTGGAAGGATTGAAGATGATAACATTGCCCTGCGAATTTCCTGCAGCATACATGTCAGTATCCATAATTTCCGAAGGCTCTACCTTGTCTTACCAAATGCAATATGCCCATTCTTCATCCACGTGGCAACCTTGATATCTTCGTAATATTGGAATCTTGTAACTTCTTCCCCCGTGAACAGATCCCACACAATCGCCGTCCGCCCCGCATCGAAGCTTACAACGAGCCGCCCAGCCCCTCGCTCGCTGACGTTGTCTACTGATATGCCCAATACCCTGTCGGTATGCTTTTCAAAGCGACGTTCCACGGCCAAGGTATCGTGATGTAGACACAAGATTGAAGCATTTTGGCTATACAGGAAGATCGAAGCGGTAGCGGCGCACGGTTCAAACTCGACGTCGGTGGTGCGGGGATCAATTGGTGTCGCCGCTCTGATGGGAGGTCTGGAGGCAGAGGACGATGAGCGGTGCCTTGCCAATTGTCCTACGGACATGGCGAAGGCCTCGCGGTCGAGGTCTGGTATCAATCAGCAAAGGCAGCTCGTCAGGAAGCGCTGGCAGAGTGCAAGCGCCGTGGGTGTTTCTCCAGCAGCGATAGATCGTACAAAGAGTGTATCGCCAATCTGAAGCGCACTGGGAGCAAGGCACTGACCCAGGTATTTGTCCAAGTCTCCGCAAGCCGCAGTAGATGCAGGTGATCCTGGTAGCAAGGAAAGATGGGGAGGCAATGCTGAAACGTGAGAGCTGCAAGTCACTTTGCGGCTAATACGGATTCATGCACGAGAAGTGGGTGTGCCATGAAAAAGGATTCAGCCCTCTTTTTTTGGAAAAACGAGTGGAGAATTGCCGTCTCAGGGGGGAGGCAGCAGTAGAAAAGGGTTTCAAATGTTGAGATTAATTCCAGGCGAATATCGAATTTTCTGCCCTATCAGCGCTGCAATGCTAGGGTCAATCCACAGAGGAGCAGGCGCTTGAATGACGATATGTGACAGGCTCCACGCAGTGACGACCGTCCGTGACCGCGTGATCGGCAATGGATAGACGGTTGGGGGCTTCAACGGACTGGAGAATCACACTGGTGATGGCTCAGGAAACGGGAAAGAGTCGGAGGAAAATGAATCCAGGACAGGACCCAACCATGAGCGTGGAGGAGCCTCGCAGCAGAGCTCCCTTACCGCGCCGGTTCGACGCCATCGTGCCGTCTGATCTTGCCAGAAATAGGCAGAGTCCCATCGCCAGAGGTGAGAGTGTGATAGTGGGCGTGGCTGGGGAGCGAGCAAGAGAGGACGCTTGTTCGATGCAGCTTTGGCACCAAGGAGTCGCAGATGCAGGTCCTTCAGCAGTAGGAGGGCCACGATTGGCGGGCGGGCCCTGCACGCTTCGTCACACGCTAGCCAATGGCACGCCTAAGCTGCAGCTCTGCTCGAGGTCGTGAGAGAACGTTGACACAACAGGCCAAGCGCGGCGCGTAGAGAAAAATAGAATGGGAAGAGTGCCGTAGCGAGGGTCGGTGGCACGGGAGGACTCGATACTCGTGACTGCCTTCTCCACACTGTCTCACCACTCATTACAAGAAGCTCCACGTTGCCAGCTTCCGAAGGAGCCCCACCGTTGTGGCTCTGGTGCCTCCTAATGGCCCGGTACCTGAGCCCTTTCTGAAATGGTCGGGCCCGTTGTGATCACGTTTTTCTTTGCTGCACACTCCAGGAGATTTGTGCGGGGAGAAGGAAGGCGTCTGCATGTCAAGAGACACGAAACTCATTGACCAAACCGGGCGGACCCTCGGACCCCTTACTCTGCCCAACTCCACTGCGTGGTCGAGGTCGACTACAAAGTCATCACATCCCTTCTCACCAGAATGATAAAATGCCTCTACGCGCAGGTTGGGTCAGACTGCTTTCATGCATCTCATGCTATTTGCTACCGCTCAGGCGTTCGTCGTTCGCTTCACCTTTCATCCCGTCTTTTCTGCACGACTCCAGACTTGCTGCTGTGATGACCTGGCTCGACTCGAGTCCGTCGCAAAACCCTCCGCTCAACTCCCGTCTCCTCCCACCATCGCTTGTACAGCACAGCATCACAGTCACTATACAACTGTCTCATGCAAACCTACTGCGCTGCCTGCATTTCCGATGTAGCATGTTATGCAACCGGGCCCGAAGACCGATAGAAGGTGAAGACAGCGGGTGCTTCCTGTCTCCCCTGCCCCGCCCCGTAGCGCTCGGGAATCCCTTCATTCCCCTGCCTCCCATGCCGATCCTCATCCTGCTCCGGCAAGGATGTTGATATCTCATTTTCCAACTTCCTTCCATATTGTGACAGAACCCAAAGCCATTTCTGATCGGCTCGTCGATTGATTGAGACAGCCGTCGCACTGTGCCTTTGGGCAAATGGGGCAGACCTCACGGGGAAATGAAGGATTCCCAAAGCGCTGATGTTCCCAACTTAGCGGTGACTCACCATCCGGCCATCGCCGTAATTGGACATCGTGACGCTCCGCGATCCTGGGAGCCTGGTCATCAACAGGATGAGGTCATCAACGGTAGGGACTTTGGTTGAGATCGCATCGCATCACTTTGCCATGCGAATGCCCTACCCTGCTGTTGCAGTATTGCTGGCAAGGTTGAATGGTGCCAACGTTATGCTCTAGTCTGTTTATGCATTAGCCGATTGGAGACGTCAGATGTCGCTTGCAGCGCTCACCATAGTTATGATTGATTTCAAAAGTCGCTTCACATTTCATTCTGGTGCCTCAGCAATCGGGCTCATGCTTAGTGTCGCCTTCTTCTTGTTGAGCGGCGAGCTTCTCCTTCGCTTTGAGGTTGATCGGCCCCTGGGTTGTTGGGCCGGCATCGAGTGCAAGACGACTGGAGGCTGCTTGGTCGCCTCCCATGAAATGCCTGCAGTCTTTTCTACCGGCACCCTGATGTTGTCGCAAAGCTCCAATCGTTCGAGGTCGAGCAGATCTTCGTCCGAAATGTGAGAGCTGGCTTGGCGACCACAGAAAGAGGCCAGTGGAGACAAAATGTCGCGCTTGGGCCAGTCCGGGTATGCAGTATTGGCGAATGACTTGCTGCTGACTGGCGAGGACCGTGGGGAAGAAGAGATTGAGGAGTTGGAAGAACTGGGTGATTTTGACGACATCGGTGATAGCTGGAGAGGTGATGATGTCGTTGACGGTGGCGATGGTGTCGCTTTATACGAGATGCTCATGCCGCCAGTGTAGGCGACTGAGGGATAGACTCTTCGCGACGGCGATGCGCAAGCTCTTTGCTCGCGACTGTTGTATTTGAGACCCATAACGGTGAGATGATGATGGCGTTGTGAGTAAGGTGAGGCGACACAAGTCTTTAAGAGGGCGAAGTCAGGCAACAATGGTCATGAGCGAGAACACAGGCCTCGCCTGACCTTTTCTTCCAGGCTACTCCCCACAAGTATTTATTTGCCCAGAAAATACAAAATTTCCGTCCCAACGGTGAATAGATTGTTTGTGTGATGTATCAATCCGCAGAACAATTAAATGAAGCTGCAAGTGTCCACGTTTGAAATGGGGCGATGACGGGCGACTGCGGTGTGGCGTGCAGCATTTCTCTGTATAGCCGAGATGAACACAAACACCATGGAGGGGTTATTATCGCGCAGTGAGAAGTGGAACGCAGGCTTTGATATATATCCCAGCGGCACGCACTCAGCTCACTCAGCCCACATATCAGCGGAGCGGTGTAACGTTATGATTCCGAATCCTCATAATCGATGAGGTGAGACGTGTGCGGCGAGCCAAACAACGAAAAGGACGACGAGTGCGACCGTAACAACTAATCATCCGCGTACGGTCATCACGACATCCTTTTGTACACAGGTCGATTGCTTGGTTCACCCGGCCGTGGCGCGTCGGAGCGTTCTGGCGTTCTGGCGTTCATGACTCACCTCCAGCGTATTGGGCAGCAGCGGCCAGGCCTCGCAGTGCAATCGGCCTAAAGGGGCGGTTCCAGCGGCGGTGGTCCAATGGGTTTCACCAGAATGGGGGTACTGAGGGACAAATCGGGCGGTGAACAGACAGCAAGCAGAGGACGTGGGTGGATGTACTCGACGGACCGATGGGCAGATGGAGCGGTGTGAGGCACCCGCGCCAGATGCGTGGCTCGCATGGCTTGCTCCTGTTGGGGCGGACATGTGCGGTACGCCTCCGAGAGATCTTAGCTCGCATCTTGTTGGATCGCAGCAGGAGATGCCTCTGTGGGAAGCTGATTGCGACGGGGTTGATACGCCGCCGGGCTTGCGGTGTCATCAGAGAAGGCGTGGAAGGGCACCGAAGGAGTGCTGGCGGCGACCGAGGCCCACGGGGGGAGGTCCGATTGGGCTGTCGTGGGGGAAACACCGAGGACGGGAAGGCGACGCCATTCTACTCTCTTAGTGTCTACTTTAATTCTGTAACACGATGACGGATACGATTACTACATTCTATGTTTCACTGGATTCTTCGCATCTTCGCCACACTAGCCGGCCCCCTGCTCCCACATGGCCATGGCAGCGGATATGGTGATGATCATGACGAATCGACAAGTGTGGAGGATTATGGCGGAGTGTGGGGGCGCCTGCAGGCGGAGAGTTTCATCTTTGTATACTCTACAGAGAGGCTGTGAAACGTGTCTCGCCATCTCAGCCGTTCAGCTCGCCGCATGCTCCATATGCAGTGGACCACTTCCTCAATCCTCGGCATTGTCAGCTGCATGTCATGAGGCCTCCTTGGCAAATTGGTGGAGTCTGGGGAAGGAAGTCAAAGTGTCCACAGCATATTCTAGTCTCGTGACATCTATATACGACGTCCCACGTCAACATAATGGAGTATAGCTAGTGGGCCGAGGATCGAACATCCGGTTCGCGGCAAGCAACCTCCATCATCTCCAAATCTCCACTATATCCCGGCATCGGGATTCACTTCCTTCTGTCCCATCGGTCCTTACTCTTCCCCTTCCGCCATTCTCTTTCCTTCGATGCGGGCTAGCGATGCAGTGGCAGGGAATGAGATCCCGATGTAGCCCTTTAATTGTAGATATCCTTCAGAGCACGCAGTCCCCAAGGTCCGGTGTCTGCTAATTCAAGGAATGCCCTTGGTTTTCGTAGCAATTGTAATCCTTCAGTCTGCAGGCGCTGTCGACGCCGACGTCACTGCAGCTGGATGATCTGGAGCAGTAGAACCTTCACCGGTGGATGGAGATGCTGTAGGAGTCTGTGGTGCCACGGCAACCTTTGGTGGTGTAGTCCCTGTTCCCGTTGCGGATCTGCTGTTGACATTGGGCATCTTCATCCCTCCCCTCCCGAATCCGCCGCGCGCCCTCATGGGTCCTCTTCCACCCATAGGCATCCCGCCCCCACGATTTCCCATCATTGCACCACCGCCTCGTAGATTTCTGGCTTGTAGGCTAGAGCCGGTCTTGCGCTCGAGTACCACTACCTGGCCCTGGGCCACTTTGATTGGGCTGGCCTTGATGGCTTTCTGTAAGCTCTCTGGTTCTGCAAAGTCAACATATGCGAACCCCTTTTTCTTGTCAATCTCCACTTTGTTTATGTTGCCAAATGTAGCAAAGGCCTCCTCCAGCAAAGGCTCGGTAATTCCTTGTGAAGGGTTGGCATGCTTTAGAAAGGCTTGTGTGGCTGTGGAAGGAGGGCTTGTGGGTTTTGTAGTTGTAGTGTGGGAGGATGCGTTATTATTGAATGCTGTGGGTGCTTTTGCAATTTGTCTGGAAGCTGCCGGTCCACTTGGAGGCTGAACAGGTGGTTTCGTAGCGGTCCTCGACTCTGAGGCAGATGTGGCTGTGGCCGGAGTAGTAGACTCAGGTGCTGATGCTGTTGCCAAAGGGCTTGAGACTTGCGGCGCCACCGCGTCCTGCTTGTTAGCAATGCTGGCATTGGCGGCAGTGGTTCGAGCTACATGGCCTATCGGACCGCGCCTTCCACCTCTGCCACCTGCATTCGTACCTAAGCCCAAGTCCCGCTGTAATATTTTTGCTGCAGCGCTAGCATTTCCCCGTTCACGCTTCTTGTCCCCATGTGCAGTATTGGCTGTGTTGTTAGCTATCACGACAGGCGACTTGGCCGTAGGGGGAACAGCAGGAGTTTGCGAAGATGCGACGCCTTTGCTTGCGTTCGCTGCCTGTTTATTTAGCACTTTCACTGCATCTCGAGCAGCCTGCTCCACCTTGACAGCCTGTGCGCTGCGTTTCTTTGGAGAAGCTATTGTGGCAGTTCCGGCGGCGGTCTTGATGTCCGAGTCATTTAAAGCTTTGACATCCTTAGAGTCTTGACGACCGTGTTTACCGCCTTTTGAAGGAGCGGCGTTCTCTTTGCCCTTATTCGCCTTCTTGTCCTTCAAAAATTGTACCAAAGGAGTCACGGTGACCTTCTCTTTCGACTTTCCGGTACCATCATTCTCTTGATCACCAAGTCCCGACTTGGCGACAGGGTTTGTAAGACTTTCTAAGAAATCTATGAATTCTGGGTCTTGGTCGATGGTGCCCTGGCGGGCATCTTTGCGCGGCCTACTGTTGGGCACTCTACCATATGGAGCAAATTCAATTGATGGGGGCCCCAACAATGCAGAGTCCTTGGAAGACCCTTTGGCATCGTCAAAAGCAATACTGCGGACATGGTCTGAAAGTGAAGCTATATGCTCTTGCTTTGTAAGGTGGAGATATGCGCGGGAGGGTCTTGAAGGCTTTGCTGGGCTGTAGAGCAGATGTTAGCAAACGAGTTCATGCCCAGTAGCGTCTCCAAAGTATGCTCACTCCTTTGAAGCTTTCCCTGCCCTATAGACTGCCCAATCAACTTTGTTCCCTCCCGCTTTCCAATCATCTCCAAGCGTCTCTTCAAATTCAGTCTGTGTTAACGCAGGTGGTAATCTCCTAATGATAATTTTCAATCTGGCAGCATTCGCTCTGGAGGACTGAGTTTCATGAGCTGGCCCCTGTTTTCGCTGTGTAGCTGAGGCCGGAATTGAGAGTACTCCATTTGATCGAGATGGCCGGGCTATGGTGACCCGAGGAGCGGGCGATGCCATTACAGTCTTCACCAGGAATCACAAAATTGTCCGTAAGATCTCATCCTTGAGCGATAGCAAATTACTAGATTGAGTGAGCGCTGTCTGGTAAGTACAAGAATTATGCCTTCAATTCAGAGGTTAATAGAGGTTGGTAGTGACACGTGGGTCTAACCCGAGACCGACTAGGATATCGGTCTCTCGCGTCAAGATGCCGATCTGGGGAGACATCAGATCCTTCCTTCCCTCCCGTTCTACCCTCGCGCTCCGAGACCTCCTTCAAGTCTCGTGGCGACAGGGTGTGCTCGTCAAGACCTTTCCTTTCATTTCAGCCAGCCAAGATGCCGGATGGCAAGAAGCTGCCAAAGCCTGGCCCGGCCAAGCTCTCCAAGAATGGGTTCAACGACATTGACGAATGGCTCAAATGTGCTTTCAACAATCAATACTTGCCCGAACCAGTAATGAAGAAATTGTGCGAAATCTGTAAAGAATATCTTATGGAGGGTAAAACTACAGGACAACGTTTACTATAATCTCGAAGGCTGACCATTGTCGGAATTAGAGTCCAACATTCAACCTGTCTCTACTCCTGTCACTGTCTGCGGGGATCTCCATGGTCAATTCTACGATGTGATTGAGCTGTTCCGTGTAGCAGGAGGTGCGCCAAGTGATGTCCGGATAGAGCCATCACCTGCACCAGCGGGGATCATTACATCAGACGATATTGAGCCGCCGAGTGAAATCACGAACCCGAAGCTTAAGAAAAAGATTCGCTCGACAAAAGACAAGGAGGGAGAGAACAGTGCTGCTAGCGGCGGTCTCAGCGAGGATGACGATCTGGAAGAAGAGGAAGAGCGGGGGCGAAAACGAGAAAGTAGCCATGGAGGCAGTTTCGGTTCTGAAAAAGAGGGCAACAGCACAGGTGTTCCTGGGAATCAGAATTACATATTTCTTGGAGATTTCGTCGATCGGGGATATTTCAGCTTAGAAACATTGACTTTACTGCTGTGTCTCAAGGCTAGGTACATTCCCTTACCACAAAGACGAGGAGAAAGCTCACCGTTCCGCAAGATATCCTGATCGTGTCACACTTGTCCGCGGCAACCACGAATCTCGTCAAATCACTCAAGTCTACGGTTTCTACGAAGAGTGCCAACAAAAGTATGGAAATGCCTCAGTTTGGAAGGCTTGCTGCCAGGTCTTCGATTTCCTTGTCCTTGGTGCTGTCATTGATGGCAAAGTCCTTTGCGTTCACGGTGGGTTGAGTCCTGAGATTCGCACACTCGACCAGATTCGTGTCATTGCTCGCGCTCAGGAAATTCCTCACGAAGGCGCGTTTTGCGATCTTGTGTGGAGTGATCCAGAAGATGTAGGGACTTGGGCCGTTTCGCCGCGCGGGGCTGGATGGTTGTTTGGCAACAAAGTCGCTACAGAGTTCAATCATGTCAATGGCTTTCAGCTTATTGCACGCGCTCATCAACTTGTCAACGAGGGCTACAAGGTGATTTCTAAGGCCATCCTGCAATGCCTACTTCGGCTAACCCTATTACAGTGGCACTTCGAGGATAAATCTGTTGTCACCGTCTGGAGCGCGCCAAACTACTGCTACCGCTGTGGCAACGTGGCTTCGATCATGAATCTGGGGGAAGACCTAGATCCCAAGTTCACTATATTTTCTGCAGTCTCCGAGAGAGACCGTCACGTCCCTCCAAACACTAACCGTCGTACCGAATACTTCCTTTAGACATGATGATCATGTGATACCCCAGCATAGCCGGCGCACAGCGAGTGTGGAGATTACCATTGGCTTAGGTGGAATGTTTTCAGCCCATGTGTAGTACGATAGGGGCAATGTACACTGTACCATAGGCATGAGTGATGAAGTATCGAATGAAAAACTGTCTATACCCGAGTTTTCATACTTCGAATCATTTGCATACTGGGAATGTCCTTAATGATTCGTAGCCCCCTGAAAGCAGGTCTAGATGACAGAGGAGAATGGTTTGCAATCTTCCTCAAGTAGCATAGGAAGATCTCACCTCTCAATTGGCTTTCTGAGTCATAATTATTGACGGTTAACAATAAGCGAGGTCTTAGTGCTACTTTATCAGGGCTTTCAAAATTTGTTTTCTCATTGACTTTTTGAACATGTAAACAAACTCTACAATTTCACTTACTTGGGGTATCCAGTCCTCGCTATGGTGCAATTCTACGATTCGATTTCAGACGACCATAAAGAATGGGTAGATACTCGAACAAACCGCATTCGAGCCTGAAAACTTAGCTGATTTCAGTCAATCAGGTACTCAACCAGCAAATCTTCTTCACGGCCTCAGCACCTCTGGTTGGCATACATGTGAACCTTTCTCCCAAAGGCCTGCCATCAGCCACATTCTCCATCTTCGATCCCAACCACGCAGCCTATGTAGACGGCACAGGCTCTGGCAGTGAAACCATAAGCCATCTTAATGAAAATGGACGCATCACCATCATGTTCTGTTCCTTTACTAAATCGCCGCGAATCATGCGATTCTTTTGTACAGGTAAGGTGGTGGAGTGGGATTCACCAGGCTTTGAACCTTTGTTGAGGAAAATGGGGAAGGAGGCGATCAAAGGGGCGCGAGCTGTGATTTCGCTTGACGTCTGGAAGGTAACGATGTTTATCCCCTCGCATCGAAAAGCGCGTTTACCGACTGCTTATGTAGGTACAAACATCTTGTGGGTTCGGGGTTCCTTTCTTGGCCACAGCTCCCCAATCAGATGATAGAGTCTCGCCAGAGGAAATAAAGCCAATCTTAGCAGATAGGAACACGATGGATCATTGGGCAAGTCGCAAGATCGAGACAAATACGCTGCTGGATTACCAAGCTCAGAATAATTTCAGTAGTTTGGATGGCTGTCCTGGCATGCGCACGGCCATGAGAGATCATGGAGACAGGATCTGGCTCGCTGTAGCTAAGGCGGAAGTACGACGAATGTATGCGCAAAAGGAGGCATTGCTGGTGGGGTTTCTGGTGGGCATGACTCTGGTGCTCATTCTTCAGACGATAGGGAAACAGCTTAGTACCATTGTATAAGTCAAATCCTCACAGATGAGAGAAGGCTGAAGGCGTCAACTGTTGTTCAATGCAGTGAATGTTCGGTGAATATGAGACAATGAATTATGTATATTAGACATGGAAAAGATTTAAATGAGAAGATGGACTTCAAGTAAAGAATATATATTGAAATAGTAGGCCAAGGCTTTTAGCTGTAATGGCTAGACAGTAAGAAGATTTCCGCATCCCACATTGCGAATTCCTTAAACTACGCGAGAGCACGATGCCCGGTTCGAGTTTGGAGGTGACTGTCAACTCGCTTGTGAAAACAGCGAAGATTGACTTTCGTAAACAATGAGCATGACTTGTGAGAGAGGAAACTCTGCAGCAGCATGTTCACCTTGAAATGGCGGCGCTGGTTTACATCTCCTCTGGTTCGGAATTTGCGACGTGGGTGGTTCTCAACTTTTTGCCCTTTTTTCGGGTTTCCTCGGAAGTAATTCCGCGCTAGTTCTATGAGCTAGTCTAGTCTCGTCCCCACCAAAATAATTCATTGTAAAGTCCAGCTGTTCCAGCAAACCATCCCCACTCTGATCTCTACAACGCAGACGCTGAGAACGAGTCAATGAGTATTGGATCTTTTCCTATTGTTCTGTTCTACGATCCTGTTACCAAAACATTCCTCGAAGCTTACACCATCACTACCTTGTGAGTCTTATTCTGGCGGAGACGAGCTCGTCACTCGTTCTTTTAAGCTTCACACATTCTTTATCTTTCTCTTTCTGTGGGTGTGTTCACCTCTCTACGCCGTGCGTTCACAGAGGCTAAATCTCCCACAAGCCAGCTCTGGACTCTCCTTTCTGAGCTACCTTCCTAAATGTAGGCCCACTTACATCATCCGCCAAGAGCACACTGCAGAAGAGAGGCCTGACATCGCCAAAACTAATGCGTCGTCCTGTCTCTATCTGTATTGGATCTACAATTGCCACTACTATGGCAACTGTAGCTGCAGGGACATTCCCAATGTGGGTCAAATTCTCCGACGCTCCCAAATATATCATCACTTCGTGGACACCCTCTCTTGATGTTTTAGCATTCAGTTTCTGCACCTATGCTGTGGATTTCCAATCATGAACCACTCATAATGTGTGTAGGCCAAGGCCTCGCTACTCAATACGCTTTATGTCCAAATGGCTTGATGCTCTATCGAAGGGATGGATGTCTTTCCCCGTTGCTCCTTGATCTAGCCATCTCCTATTTTGTTGGCTTTACGAAATGGGGGGCTGCTATGGTAAAATTTCATACAAAGCCAAGTCTCAAGGCATGCCTTTGGGGAAAATGCTGGCTCCGTTGTCAGATCATTACAATCAGAAAAATTCTTCCTTCAAATAATTTGTTATCATGTATGGCGTCGCCAGTCTCATAGTCACAGCAACTGTACTGCCTTTGCTCGGTGTTATCGCAGTATGTTTGCGGTTCTACGTGCGGCTTCGATTGAAGCCAACATTCGTCGGCATTGACGATTGGATGATCGCATTTTCCTGTGTCCTCTTGTGTACATTGGGTGCCAATCAGGTCGTCGGTGAGACTTCAATCATCTAGAAAGAAACCCGAAGCGCCAATCGCTCATGTAATTACCTCGACGCAGGAACAACTCTAGGAGAGCTTAGAAGAGATGCTGATCTGGTGGAGCCTCATCGCGTCAAAATCGAGTCTGAGGTTCGCTGTTTGACTCTGCTTTGCTCAAAACTGCTACACAGCCAAGACGTACTCACATGGTCTCTTCTCTAGGTTGACCATGCAACCGTGATCGTCGAAGAGATTGCGTACAGCTGCATCAAAATCAGTGTTCTGCTCTTCTACCGACGAATCTTTATCACTCGGACCTTCCGGCTCGTCAATAACATTATGATTCTTCTTATCGCCTCATGGGGCCTTGCATTCCTATTTTCACGAGCTTTCATATGTGGCCCTGATTCTCATGGCGGTCATCCATGTACAGGCGCTGAATGGACCGCGCTATGGTTTGCCATCACCGACGTGATAGGAGATATTGCCGTCCTTGCAATGCCCTTTCCAATGATCAGAAGGCTCCAGATGAGAAGAAGGGATAAAATCGGTCTGAGTGCTCTTTTTTTGCTGGGAGCTCTGTAAGTTGAATACGTGCGCCCTGTCTCATTAGACAATTCTTTACTCAACTTCGACAGTTCTGTCATTGCTGGAATCGTACGACTCGGATTTGTCATCAAAACCTTCACCGGTAAGGCCTTCAATATGCGATGTAAGGACATTAGGCTAACCCAAGGCTATCAGTATACCTCCATCCATCTCACAGTATGAGAAGCCCGAATCGAACGCCTCCGTCCTTCTGGACAACCATGGAAATTTCAATTGGTGTTCTGGCCGCGTGTCTTCCCCCTCTGGGACCCTTGATACGCCGTGTACCAAGCCCAGGAAAGCTGTACGGTTCTATAAAGGACAACTTGGGCTTGCATTCCAGCAGAACAGAATCTACGAAGGAAACGCCAAGAATAGCGCATACTTCAGATGGTGGTTGGATCAATCTTGTCGATAGAAAGAGGTCTGGAGGGCATTCGTCCGACGCAATTGATATACACGTAGAGTCGCAGGGCTCTCGCCAATATTCAGATGTGTAGCTGAGAAGCGTTGAGTACGGCAAGTCTGGTCTCAGCCCAATCGGAAGTCGGATCCACGGACACTGATATCATACTTCCATGGCAGTATCGAACCACAGTGCTCATAACCACGGTTTAGGCTCCTTGGTATGGGCAAGGTAATGTCAATAAGGGAGTGTCAAGCTTAATCTTGGTCATGTGTGCACTTCGATTTATGCAAGCAGTATGTGTTCTGGATAAATTCATCAACGACTTTCCTTGTGTATCATTTCATCTTGGTTATTGAAACGATTGGAATTAGGAAACTGATATTGTTCGAGGGTCACATTCATTACATCAAGAAGCGATACCTTCACATTAAACAGTGATAACGAATGGGCTTCAACCGGGCCCTGCGGTTTTTCCTCATTGCGTGGGACCAGCTCTAACATGCATTTGCAGCAGCAAACACAGTCATGTCGTCGGATTTCCGGCCATGGAGGCCAACGAAATTGTTAGGAGACGACAACGTTGATAACGCATGGGCAATGAGATGCACCGGATGCTGCTTCGGAATGAACTGTGGGTCAAGCTGTTCGATGGGTGGTCCTCTAAACTTAGCGAACCCTAATCTAAGCGAAGACTGACTAGCGGAGCATCGCACAATGACCCACAAGTCAATATTCCGATGCATGAACGCCCACACAGCCTACAAACACTCTGCCTTGACAG
>JAABUP010004861.1_pt1 | contig 21446 bp, 16 predicted proteins | sample 5559201 | NCBI WGS metagenome assembly JAABUP01 (sample SAMN10711887, study PRJNA513373) | rock metagenome | isolation source: Antarctica rocks | place: Antarctica | reverse complement strand
CCTGTCTCGCCAACCCCGACGCCCAGCATCTTCGGACCGAAATCGCGATGAAACAGGCGCAGTGCCGAACCATGTCCGGCGCTCAGATTTCAAAACGAACCTCAGAGCGCTGAATAAGATGGGTTAACCGTCGTGGTAGGCTGCAACGACGTGTCCCGCTTGCTCAGATAATCATTGGACACCGATGCGATGTTCGCCGACAACGCGCCTCTGGGATAAGGAATAATGTTCATCGCCGCGCCGGTGCAGATGTCGGTGAGCGTGCCGGATGGGGCCGTCACCGACGATTGCCCGGCAACCAGCTCCGCAAGCTGGCCTGCGGCGACGTTCAGCTTGGCCTGGAGACGGATCGCATTCAATATCTCGACCGTGCCCATGATGAAAAGCAGCATCGTGGGCGCCACGGCCGCGAACTCGAGCGCCGCCACGCCGGACCGGTCACGCCACGCACTGGCGCACAGCGAAGCGATGCCCCTCATCCGAACGGCTCCGTGCGGACCGCGGCGGTGGACAGGACGGAGTTGGTGCCGGTGAAAGTGACCAGTTTCCCAATGTAGGGCAGGGTGAACGGCAACGGATAGGCCACCTGCACCAGCACGTTCACGTTGGGCGCGTATGCAGTGCCTGAGGTGAAAAAGGCGTTGCTGAACTTGCCGGTGGAGCCGAGCTTCACCGGGACGAGGCCGGCAAAGCCGGCGGACGGCGTGCTGGCCTGGACGTTGTAGGTCAGGTTTGCCGTACAGTCCGACGCCAGGGAGCCGAACGTCCGACATACGGCAGCCACGAAGCCGTTTCCGCTGGATGCGGCGGGTCCATCAATTTGGATTTGCCGGCCAGCCTCGCGCACGGCGTCGTCGAGCACAAGTTGATAGAAGCCGACAAGCCCGACCCCAAGTGCGGCGAACAAAAACAGCATGAATACCGGCCCAACCATGGCAAATTCAAGGGTCACTACGGCCCACCGGTCACGGCGCAACTGAGCGGCAATGAGCGCAGGTTGATGCAGTAAGAAGCAGGTCAACAATCGAAGATAGTTCCTCAATCCACTAAGACCTTTTCCATAGCCTGGATAAATTCATGTAAGTTTCTGACAATTATTTATGTTGATAACAGCAAATAACATTGACATTATTTATTATAGTTTAGGCTCTCGACTTCGGCGAACGCGCCCTGGAGAAAACGCCATGCGGCTGGTCTGCCGTACTTAGCCGATGCTCACCATAACAGCTGGTTTGGAAATGTCGTATTTTGTTCAAAGGAATTTTTCGTATTGATCTCCGTCACTTATTGTTTTTGGAGGTCTTCCCATAATTCCGGCAGTGGTGGAGTTGCGGTCGGCGGGATCGTTCGGCTGCGGCGTCGTGGCCAAGCCGTGTGCCGCCAATCCGGCCGGGCTGCCGTCACACCCAATTTATGGTAGGCGCTCCGCCGGGTGGCGGTCCTTGTCGTGCCGACGCCGGGGCAGGGGCGCGCGATCCGCGACGGTCAGGCGCCGCTGTTCCGACAGCGCCGGAACACGCAGCCACAACGTCGCCGCGCCGCCTAGGACGCCCCCTCCTCACGTTTCAGCAGCGCTTCGTCGATTTGCGTCAGCAGGTTGGGAAAGTTGACCGGCTTCGCATGGTAGTCGTCGCACCCCGCCGCCAGGGCTTTCGCACGGTCGCCGGCCATGGCGTGCGCCGTCAGCGCGATAATCGGGATCGCGGCGCGGACGGGATCGCTATGCAGGGTGCGGGCGACGGTCCAGCCGTCCATGATTGGCAGGTCCATGTCCAACAGGATGATGTCGGGCGTCTCGGCGGTCGCTTGGTCAAGCGCCTGCTGGCCGTCATGGGCCAGGACGACGTCGAAGCCGTGGCGGCGGAGCCGGCGCGACAGGAAGTCCCAAAGCTCCTCGTGGTCCTCAACCAACAAAATCTTGGTCATGTGGCTTTGCTCCCGCTTTGCCGGCCCCGCCGCCCGATGTAGTAGCCGCGCGGGTGTGGCGCCACCTCCGGCGGTCCATATGGGGGCGCAGGCCCCGCCCGCCGAGCCGCCCGCCTGTCCCGTCAGGAAACCTCCTTCCCAGGAAAGCCATCGATGCCAGTGCCCCGCCCCAACCAGCCCGAAGCGGACATGCGGCAGGCCGCGCCCGGGCCGGGCCTCTCGGTCCTGAACACCGGCGCGGTCATCGTCGCCGCGCTGTACTTCGGACGCGGGCTGTTCGTGCCCCTCGTGCTCGCGGCGCTGCTGGCGTTCGTGCTGGCGCCGGCCGTGGCGATGCTGCAACGCGCCCGCGTTGGCAAGGCGGCGGCCGTCCTGGTCGTCGTGGCGCTGGCCTTCGCCGCCATCAGCGGCATCGGCCTCGTCGTCGGCCGCCAGGCGACGACGCTGGCCGCCAGCCTGCCGAGCTACAGCGCGACCATCCAGCAGAAGGTAAAGTCGCTGGCCATCGGCGGCGAGCTGCTCGGGCGCGTCAACGACTCGATCCGTTCGCTGATCAACGGCGCCGTTGGCGGGGCAGGGGTTGGGCTGAATGGGGCGCAGACCAGCGTGACGGTGGTTCCCGCGCCCGCCGCCCCTGGGTTAGCAGGCGGGGAGTCAGCAGGCGGGGGATCGGCAAGCGGGGGATTGGCAAGCGGCGGGCTGGCCGGCGGGCTGGACGCCTCCTCGGCGCTGCTGATCGCCCGCACGGTGGTCGAGCCGCTGTTCAGCCCGCTGGCCACCCTCGGGATTGTCGTGGTGTTCGTCATCTTCGTGCTGCTCTCCCGCGAGGACCTGCGCGACCGGCTGGTCCGCCTGGTCGGCCGGCAGGACCTGCACCGGACCATCCTGGCGATGAACGACGCCGCCCGGCGCCTGTCGCGCTTCTTCCTGTTCCAACTGGTCCTGAACACCGGGTTCGGCATGTTCATTGCCGCCGGCCTGTGGTTCATCGGCCTGCCGAACCCGATCCTATGGGGCATCGTCGCCGCGCTGATGCGCTTCGTGCCGTTCATCGGCAGCTTCATCGCCGTGGCGCCGCCCTTTGTGCTGGCGCTCGCGGTGGCGCCGGGCTGGTCGCTGGCCGTGCTCGTGCTCGGGTTGTTCATCCTGGGCGACCTGGCCATGGGGCAGGTCATCGAGCCGCTGCTGTACGGCCACAGCACCGGGCTTTCGCCGATCGCGATCATCCTAGCAGCCGCTTTCTGGGCCTTTCTGTGGGGGCCGATCGGCCTATTGCTGTCAACCCCGCTGACGGTCTGCCTGGTTGTGATGGGGCGCTACGTCGAGCCGCTCGCCTTCCTCGACGTGATGCTCGGCGACCGTCCGCCGCTCGATCCGTCGGAAACGTTCTACCAGCGTGCGCTTGAGGGCAACGCCAAGGAGCTGGCCGCGCAGGCCCGCAAGGCGATCAGCGAGACCTCGTTGGCCGAGTACTACGACCGCGTCGCCATGCAGGGCCTGGCGCTCGCCCAAGCCGACCTGTCGCGCGACGCCCTCGCGTTCGAGCGGCTCGAGGCGATCCACCGGCAGATCGAGGGCCTGCTCGCTGGCCTGGCGAGGACCGGGCCTGAGCACGGGTCGGCCCCCAACGCGCCGCCGCCGGAGTGGCAGGCGGACAACGCCGTCGTCTGCATCCCCGGCCGCGGGCAGCTCGACGACCTCGCCGCCGCTATGGCGATGCAGGTGCTGCGCGACGCGGGGTTCGGGGCGCGCGTCGAGTCCAATTCGGTCCTCGGCGCCGGGCGCGCGGAGCAGGCGGACCTCGCCAGCGCCCGGCTGTGCTGCCTTTCGGTGCTGGAGCAGGGCAGCAGCCCATCCGGCATCCGCTACCTGCTGCGGCGGATCGAGCGGCAGATGCCGAATGCCGCTGTGGTCGTCTGCCTGTGGCACGCGGAGGGCGCCAGCTCCATGCTCGCGGCCCTGCGGTCGGAGGGCAGCGAGGAGACGATCGTCTTGTCGGTGGGCGAGTTGGTCGCCTTGGCAAGGGCGGTCGCCACGCGGGCACCGCGGCCAGCCGTCGAGCCGGCCCAGCCGGACACAGTTCTGTGATCGCGGTTTTGCGCAGGCAAGGGCCGCGTCAACAGAGTTGCACCGCAACTATGCCGCCCGGCGCACGCTTGGACAGACTTCAAACCTTTTTCTGTGCAAGGTAGGCGGATGACCCAGTCAAGTGGCTTTCGTGTCGAGGAGGGCCGTCCGTTCCCGCAGGGTGCGACCTGGACCGGCCTTGGGGTGAACTTCGCCCTGTTCTCGGCCAACGCCACCAAGGTGGAGCTGTGCCTGTTCGACGACAGCGGCGAGACCGAGATCGGCCGCGTCGCCCTACCGGAGTACACCAACGAAGTCTGGCACGGCTTCCTGCCGGAGGCGCGTCCCGGCACCGTCTACGGCTACCGCGTCCACGGCCCCTACGACCCCGAGAACGGGCACCGCTTCAATCCCAACAAGCTCGTGCTGGACCCCTACGCCAAGGCCGTGGTCGGCAACATTAAGTGGGCGCCCGAGCTGTTCGGCTACAAGATGGGTGAGGAGGACACCACCTTCGACGAGCGCGACAGCGCCCCGTTCATGCCAAAAGGCCGCGTGATCGACCCGGCCTTCACCTGGGGCGACGACCGCGCGCCCTGCGTGCCGTGGGAGCGGACCGTCATCTACGAAACCCACGTCAAGGGCTTCACCAAGCTGCACCCGGCGGTTCCGGAGACGTTGCGCGGCACCTACCGCGGCCTCGCGACGCCGGAACTCGTGCGCTACATCCGCGACCTCGGCGTCACCACGGTCGAGCTGCTGCCGACCCACATGTTCGCCGACGACAGCTACCTCGTGGAGAAGGGGCTGGTGAACTATTGGGGCTATTCCACCTTGGCGTTCTTTGCCCCGAGCCGCCGCTACGCCGCCGTGCCGGACTTCGCCTTTTCCGAGTTCAAGGAGATGGTCAGCCGGTTCCACGCCGCCGGGATCGAGGTCATCATGGACGTGGTCTACAACCACACCTGCGAGGGCAACGAGAAAGGGCCGACGCTGTCGTTCAAGGGCATCGACAACGCCAGCTACTACCGCCTGCTGCCGGATCAGAAGCGCTACTACATCAACGACACCGGCACCGGGAACACCGTCAACCTGTCGAACGCCCGCGTCATCCAGTTGGTGATGGACAGCCTGCGCTACTGGGTCACTGAGATGCACGTGGACGGGTTCCGCTTCGACCTCGGCACCATCCTGGCGCGCGAGGCCTACGGGTTCGACCAGGAAAGCGGCTTCCTGCGCGCCGTGGGGCAGGACCCGGTGCTGAGCCAGGTCAAGATGATCACGGAACCCTGGGACTGCGGGCCCGGCGGCTACCAGGTGGGCGGCTTCCCGCCGGGCTGGGCCGAGTGGAACGACCGCTACCGCGACAACATCCGGGCGTACTGGAAGGGTGACGCGGGGAAGATCAAGGACGTGGCGACCCGGTTCACCGGCAGCAGCGACTTCTTCAACCGCCGCGGGCGGCCGGCCTGGTCGTCGGTGAACTTCCTGACGGCGCATGACGGCTTCACCCTGAACGACTGGGCCTCGTACAACGAGAAGCACAACGAGGCGAACGGCGAGGACAACAACGACGGCAGCAGCAACAACGAGAGCTGGAACTGCGGCGTGGAGGGTCCGACCGACGATCCCGACATCAACGCGCTCCGCACCCGGCAGATCAAGAACATGCTGGCGACGCTGCTGCTGTCCCGCGGCACGCCGATGCTGCTGGCCGGCGACGAGTTCGGCCGCACCCAGGGCGGCAACAACAACGCCTACTGCCAGGACAACGAGATAAGCTGGCTGAACTGGGAGTTTGAGGACAAGGGCAAAAGCCTCATCCGCTTCGTGTCCCAACTGACTGCCCTCCGGCGGCGCCTGCCCATCCTCTACCGCTCCCGGTTCCTGACGGCGGAGTGGAACGACGAGCTCGGCATCAAGGACGTGACCTGGCTCACGCCGGGCGGCGAGGAAATGGGCCAGCCGGCGTGGGACGACGAGAGCACGCGCTGCGTCGGCATCCTGCTGGACGGGCGGGCGCAGGCCTCCGGCATCCGCCGCCGCGGCGCGGACGCGACCGTGGTGGTGATCTTGAACTCCTACCATGACGGCGTACCGTTCACTCTGCCGGTGGTGCCCGGCGGGCTGGCCTGGCGGTGCCTGATCGACACCAACCAGGAGAACGGGCCGGACGCGACGCAGTTCGAGTTCGGCACCGAGTACATGGTGACTGGCCGCTCCTTGCTACTGTTCGAGCTGCTACTGGACAGCGCCTACACCGAGGCGCGCGGCATCCAATCGTACTCCCACCCGGCTGTTGCCTTGGAGGAGGGCGACTGACGCGGCCTCAGCCGAGCGCGAGCGGCCAGAAGAACGCGATCAGCGGCACGCCCGCCGCCACCACGACGACCGAGAGCGGCAGCCCAAGCCGCCAGTAGTCGCCGAACTTGTAGCCGCCCGGTCCCATCACCAGCGTGTTGCACTGGTGGCCGATCGGGGAGAGGAAGTCGCACGCGCACCCCAGAGCGACGGCCATCAGGAACGGGTCGGGGTTCAGCCCAAGCTTGCGCGCCAGCGTCCCCGCGATCGGGCCGAGCATCAGCACCGTGGGCGCGTTGTGCAGGAACGGCGTCACCAGCATGGCGATCACCATGATGATCGCGAGCGCCCCCGTGGGCGGGACGCTGTGCAGTACGCCCTCCAGCCAGCCGGCGAGCAGGTCGGTGCCGCCGGTGCGGCGCACGGCCTCGCTGACCGGGATCAGCGCCGCCAGCAGGATGAGCACGTGCCACTCCATGGTGTGGTAGGCCTCCTCCATGGTCAGCACGCGGGCCACCAGCAGCACCACGGCGGCAGCGAAGAAGGCGATGGCGACGGGAATGAGGTTCAGCGCCACCAGCCCCATCGCGACCGCGAGCACCACGGGCGGCAGCCAGCCGCGGTGGCTCTGCCCCAGCGCGATCGCCCGCGCCGCCAGCGGCAGCACGCGCAGCTCCCCGAGCGTTTCCGCCATGCTGCTGGACGCGCCCTTCAGCACCACGACGTCCCCGGCGCGGAGGCGCAGCGCGTGCAGCCGCTGGCCCACGCGCTCGCCGCTGCGGCTGACAGCGAGCAGCGCCACGTGGTAGCGGTCGCGCAGGCCCATCGCGTCCGGCGTTTGGCCGATCAGGGCGGAGTCGCCGGTTACAACACCCTCGACGACGCTCTGCCCGGCCTCGGCGCCCTCGCCGGCGTCACCCGCCAGCCGCAGCCCGCCGCGTGCGATTAGGCGCTCCAGGCTTTCGGGCTCGCCCTCCAGCATCAGCACGTCGTCGGTCCGCAGCGCCGCCGCCGGCGTCGGCAGGAAGCGGCGGAAGCGCTCGCGCACGATCCCTGAGACAACGACCTCGCCGTCGCTGAATGCCTCAAGCGCCGCAACCGTCTGGCCGACCAGCGGACTCGCGTCCGGCAGCCTGGCCTCGGCGACGTAGCTCTCCAGGTTGAACGCCGCCTCGATCCCGGCCACCGCCTTGCGGCCCCGCGGCAGCAGCCGATATGCGAAGCTGAGGAACGCCATGCCCAGCACGGCGATGCACAGCCCCACCGGGGTGAAGTCGAACATCCCGAACGGGTGCCCGGTGACATCCTGCCGGACCTTGGAGATGATGATGTTGGGCGAGGTGCCGATCAGCGTGACGACGCCGCCGACCAGGGACCCGAACGCCATCGGCATCAGCAGCTTAGATGCCGAGGTGCCGGTGCGCCGGGCAAGCTGGAGCGCGACGGGCATGAAGATGGCGAGCGCGCCCACGTTCTTGCTGACCATCGACATGACGGTGACGGCCACCACGAGCGCCGGGACCTGCGCCTGCTCGGTCTTCAGATACGGCAGCACGGGCCGCATCAGCGTCTCGACCACGCCGGAGCGGGAGATGGCGGCGCTGACGACCAGGGCGGTCGCGACGATGATCACGACGTCGTCGCCGAGGCCCTCGAACGCCGACTTGGCGGGCACCACCCCCGTTACGACGCCGGCCAGCAGCGCCATGAGCGCCACGAGGTCGTAGGGCAGCCGCCCCCAGATGAACAGGACGATGGTGCAGCCGATGATGCCGAATGCCATAGCTTGGTCGAGGGTCACGCCACCTCCGCTTCTTATGGTATATACGCCGCGCCGGGACCTGGCTGGGGAACATTGCCGGAGCGGTTGCGTAGTATCCATTCTGTCGCAAGGTGCCAAGTGATGAGTGAACTGAAGGCGCGGGAGGACCGGCCCCGCCGTCCGGCGGCTTTCGGGCGGGAACTCGGCTGGCTCAACGTGTCGGCTGGCGTGCTGCTGGCCATCGGCCTTGGGGCGGCGGCATGGTCGCTGAGTGCCGCGCACCACGCCCGCGTCCTGGTGGCCGGGGAAAACCGGGTGCTGGTGGCGGCCGAGCGGCTGTTGTCCACCTTAAAGGACCTTGAGACCGGAGAGCGCGGCTATGCGCTGACAGGGGAGCGGAACTACCTCGAACCCTATGACAACGCGAATGCCACGCTTGACGACGCCGTCGCGGCGCTTGGGGCGCGCAGGCAGGCGGGCAGTGCGTTGGGAGCGCTCGTCAACGTCAAACGGGAGTTCGCGCAGCGGGTCGTCGCGGCACGGCGGGATTCGGGCCTGGAGGCGGCGACCGCGCTGGTCCGGTCCGGCGAGGACAAGGCGTCGATGGACGACGTGCGGTCCGCCGTCGCGGGGCTGCAGGACGAAGCCCGCGCGCGGATCGCCCAAAGCGACCGTGCGGAGGCGGTGCGGGGACCGTTGCTGGTGACGGTCGCGGCCCTGTCCATAGTGGGGGCGTTCGCCGCGGTCGCGCTGCTCGCCCTGCGCCGCCGCCGGACGGAGCGCGCCAGCGCGGCGTTGTTTGAGAGCGTCCTGGACAACGCCCCGATCGGCCTTGGCTTCCTCGATCCGGGCCTACACGTGCGCCACATGAACCGCCGGCTTTCGGCCATGGGCGAGCGCACGCTCGACGCGGACGTGGGAAGCAGCATTTGGGACATCCTGCCCGACATGCGTACGGAGCTGGAGCTGCGGCTGCACGAGGTGCTCGAAGCCCGCCGCACGGTGGCCGACATCGACGTGGCCGTACACAGCAAGACCAGCCCCGCGCGCCTGCGGGAGTTCCAGTTCGGCTTCTACCCGTTGTCGACAGCAGCGGGGGCCGGGACGGCCGGCGCCGGATTGGTCGTGACCGACGTCACCATACGCAAGCGGGTCGAACGCCGGCTGCGCGAGAGCGAGGAGCGGTTTCGTACTTTGATTGAAACGAGCGCCGCGATCGTGTGGACCACGACCCCATCGGGCGAGCTGAGTGGTCCGCAGCCGAGCTGGACCGCCTTCACCGGGCAGGCCCCGGCGGAGTTCGCGGGCCTGGGCTGGCTGCAAGCCGTCCATCCCGACGACCGGGACGCCACCGTCGAGGCTTGGAACCGGGCGGTGGCGGGCCACGCGCTGTATGCGATCGACCACCGCCTGCGCCGGGCCGATGGCGAGTGGCGCACGATGGCGGTCCGCGGCGTGCCGATCCTGGACGACGGCGAAACCCGCGAGTGGGTCGGCACCCACACCGACATCACCGAGCGGAAGCGGGCGGAGGAGGAGCTGAGCGCGGCCAAGTCCGCCGCCGAGGCCGCCAACCGGGCCAAGAGCCAGTTCCTCGCCAACATGAGCCACGAGTTGCGCACCCCGCTGTCGGCCGTCATCGGCTACAGCGAGATGATGGAAGAGGAGATGGAGGAAGCCGGCGACGAGGGCCTGCTCGGCGACGTCCGCAAGATACAGTCCAACGCGCGCCACCTGTTGAGCCTGATCAACGACGTGCTGGACCTGTCGAAGATCGAGGCGGAGCGCATGACGACCTTCGCCGAGACCTTCGCCGTCGAGGAGCTGGTGCGCGGCGTCGCCTCGACCGTGGAGTCGCTGGTGCAGCAGAAAGGCAACGAGATCGTGCTCGACCTGGCGCCGGACCTAGGCGAGATGCACACCGACCAGGTCAAGCTGCGGCAGTGCCTGTTCAACCTCGTCAGCAACGCGGCGAAGTTCACCGAGGGCGGCCGGATCGTGTTGCGCGCCACCCGCTCCGGCAACGAGGTCGTGTTCAGTGTCGCCGACAGCGGCATCGGCATGACGCCGGAGCAGTTGGAGAGGCTGTTCCAGCGGTTCAGCCAGGCCGACGTTTCGACCACCCGGCGGTTCGGCGGTACCGGGCTCGGGCTGGCGATCACCCGCGCATTCTGCCACCTGCTGGGCGGCGACGTGCAGGTGACGAGCACCTACGGCGAGGGGTCGACGTTCACCATCCGCCTGCCTATCGAGATGCCGGAGCAGCCGGCCGAGGAGGCGGAGGCGCCGTCGCCGACACACTCGGGGCAGCACGTCGTCCTGGTGGTGGACGACGACCCGGCCCAGCGCGACCTGCTGACCCGATTCCTGGAGCGCGAGGGGTTCTCGGTGCGGACCGCGGCGGACGGCCGCACCGGCATCGAGCTTGCCCGCACCCAGCACCCGCGCGCGATCCTCTTGGACGTGATGATGCCGCAAATGGACGGCTGGTCGGTGCTGAGCGCGCTCAAGGCCGATCCGGACCTGGCGACGATCCCCGTCGTGATGGTGACGTTCGTCAACGAACCCGGCCTGGGCGAGTCGCTCGGCGCCGCCGAGACCGTGCTCAAGCCGGTCGAATGGGACCGGCTCAAGGGCGTCATGGAGCGGTTCCGCGGCGATGCCGGCGCCATCCTGGTGGTGGACGACGACCCGGATGCGCGGGCGCGGCTGCGCAGCGTGCTCGAACGGAATGGCTGGACCGTCTCGGAGGCGGCGAACGGACGCGAGGCGCTGGACGTCGTGGCGCACGCGCCGCCGCAGCTCATCCTGCTCGACCTCACGATGCCGGTGATGGACGGCTTCACCTTTCTGCACGAACTTCGCCAGCGGCCCGGCTGCCACGAGATCCCCGTCGTGGTGCTGACCGCGCGGGACTTGGACGCCGACGAGCGGAAACGCCTCGGCAGCGCAGACCGGGTGCTGAGCAAGGGGGAAACGAACCTCCGCCTGCTCGCCGGGGAACTCCGCGCGCTCACGCCCTCCCATGCCGAGCCGGCAGAAGACGGCGCGGCCCTGTCCGAACACCCTTGAACGCCCTGCGGAGACACAGCCATGCGCCTGCTCCTGGTCGAAGACCATGAAGAAATCTGGGATTTCCTGTCTCGCCGCCTCAAACGCCGCGGCTACGAGGTGACGGTCGCCACCGATGGGCAGGCCGGGGTCGACCGGGCGCGGGCGGAGCTGCCGCAGATCATGCTGCTGGACATGAACCTGCCGATCCTCGACGGCTGGTCGGCCGCCCGCATGCTGAAGGCCGAGCCTGCCACCGCCGGCATCCCCATCATCGCCCTGACGGCGCACGCCATGTCCGGCGACCGGGAGAAGGCGCTGGCGGCGGGCTGCAACGACTACCATCCGAAGCCGATCGACTTCTCGCGGCTGCTCACCCAGATCGAGGCGCTGGCACCTGGGGGCTAGGCCGTGCGGCTCCCTTTCGGCCTCAACCAGCGCGACGGGGAGGCGCCGGCCCTGCAGGAGCTTGCCCTCGCAGAAGGCGCGGCTGCCGCCCGCCCGGCGGCGCACCGTCCCATTCCGCGGCCCGAAAGCGTCATCGAGGCGGCGCTGGCGCAGAAGGTGCTGTTCGGCTGGATGCAGAACCGGCACCAAACCCTGTATCCGCTCGTGCTCAACCTCGGCAACATGGACGGCGGTCAAAGAAAGCTGATCGTCGGCGCGATCGCCCTCGCGTTGCAGGCCGGCGAGCACGACTCTGCCGACCAGCGCGCCGAGACCTGGCTGCGCTCGGTGGGCGGCACCGACGACGACATGGCGGCGCTGGCCGAGGCGCGGCGCGTGCCCTGCCCGGTCGATGCGTTCGCCGCATCCGTCCGCAGCGCCGGGCAGGGTCCGCAGGCGTATGCGGCGGCGGTCGGCGCGCTGAGCCGGCGCGGCCTCGTCAACCGCCGCTTCCACGACTACCTCGCCGCCCGCCTCGGCATCGCCGACGAGGTGGCGCGCGGCATGAACCGGCGCTACGGTTGAGCCTCCGTCAGCTCCTGCATGAACCTCTGCAACGCCTGGCTGTCGACCAGCAGCTTGCGCGACAGGTCGGCCAGGGTGATCCAGCCGACCACCTTGCCGCGGGCGTCGCGCACCGGCATACGGCGGACGTGGTTCGCCGCCATCGAGTCCATCGCGGCGCGCAGCGCGTCGTCCTCGTCGCACGAGACGACCGGGCTGGTCATCACGTCCCGGACCGTGACAGCGCCGGGGGCCAACCCCCTAGCCACGTAGCGGTAGAGGATGTCGCGGTCGGTCACAACGCCTTCGAGCTGGTCGACCGAGCCGACCGGCAGGGCGCCGACGTCCAGCTCGCCCATCATCTCCGCCGCCTCTTGCAGGCTGGCGGCGCCGTCGATGAACTCGACATCGCGCGCCATCACGTCGCCAACCTTCATCGCCCGCCCTATCTGCACTACCACGCCATCTGCACTACCACGCCATCTGCATTACCACGTTTGCACGACAACACAGGAGGGCAGCCATGTCACCGCCATCCCCGTCGCCGTCGCTTGGCGAGCCATACGCGCCTGCTGGTTCCCTCGCTGATGCCATTGGCCCCAGCGCGACGGAGGCCCTCCTGCGCTTCGCCGGACAGCCGGGCGGCGAGCCGTTGCCGGCGTTCGACGAGGCGGACGTTTCTGCGGCCGGGCTGGGCTCCCGCATCGAGGGTGCGCCCTGGTGGGACGCGGCGCTCGGCGGCGTCAGGCTGGGCGGGCGCGACCTGGCCGGCGCCAGCCTGCGCCGCGCCAACCTTTCTGGCGCCGACCTGGCCGGCGCCGACCTCAACGGGGCCTCGTGCAGCGGCCTGGTCCTGCGCCGGGGGCGGCTGGAGGAGGCGAACCTCCGCGGCGCCGACCTGATCGGCAGCGTCCTGACCGGAGTGAACGCCGGCGAGGCAGACTTCAGCGACACATTGCTGGAGGACGCCAACCTGTCCGGCGCCCGGCTCCGCTTCGCCAACTTCACCGGTGCCGTCATGGACGGTGCGGACCTTTCCGGCGCCGACCTTTGGGGAGCCAAGCTGTCCGGCATCGCGGCGGAGCGGGCCAGCTTCCGGGGATCGCGCCTGGACGAGACGCAGCTCGCGAACGCCGACCTCGGCGCCGCGGAGCTCGTCGGGGCGACCTTGCGGCGGGCCAACCTCATCGGCGCACGGCTGCACGGCGCGAACCTGCGCGAGGCCGTGCTGGACGGCGCCGACCTCGCCGGCGCCGACCTGAGCGGCGCAGTGCTGCCCCACGTGTCGCTCCTTAGCTGCAACCTGCGCCACGTCCGGTTCGCGGGCGCGTGGCTGGAGCGCACCCGCATGCGGGCGCACCAGCTTGGCGGCGCGATCGGCGAGGAGGCGGCCGGGGAGTTCGAGGCAGCGCGCGAGGGCTACATCGTGCTGGAGCAGAACTTCCGCACGCTCGGCAGCGCCGAGGACGCGAGCTGGGCCTTTCGCCGCCGGCGCCGGATGGGCAAGCGGCTCAACGCGCAGCTCGCCCGCGCGGCGCTGCTCCGGCGCGATGTGCGCGCGGTCATGCCGGGCCTCCGCTGGCTGGGCGACGTGGCCGCGGAGTGGATTTGCGACTACGGCGAGAGCGTCAACCGTGTGCTGCGCGCCTTCCTCGTCGTCCTGTGCTGCTTTGCCGCGGCCTACTGGCTGACCGGATGCCTGGAGCCGCGCGAGGGGGTCGCCACGGGGACCGGGTTCCGGCTGGTCGACTACCTGTTGTTCAGCCTCGACTCCATGACCACCGTCGGCACCTCCGAGGTGGGGGTCAGGCCGAGCGGCCAGCTCGGGGTGCTGCTGTCCAGCGTGCAGACCGTCATTGGCACCGTCCTGCTCGGGCTGTTCGGCTTCGTGCTCGGAGTGCGCATGCGGAACTGAGCGGGCGTCCCGCCACCGGCGCCATGGCCATCTCCGGCCTGCCAACCTTCCAATCAGCCCAACGCGCCCCTGGACAGTTAGGTCAGGAGCGGAGCCATGTCCGGGTCGCCCTTCGCCATCGCCCGCCGATACGCGCCGCGCTCGCCGATGCGCCGCAAGTACGAGAGGATGTTGGGATACGGGGCGATGTCCAGCGGCAGGAACAGGCGCATGGTGGTCAGAGAGAACACCATCATGATGTCCGCCGCGGTGAACTCGCTGCCGGCGAAGTAGTTTGCCTGGCCCAGACGCGCCTCGATCAGGTCGAACGCGCGGTCCAGCCGTCCCTTCATCGCGAGGACAGTCGGATCGTCCGCCGCCACGTTGAGCCGACGTAGGACCATGTTCCGCCCCATGTTCGGCTGGATGTTGCCGTTGGCGAAATGGAACCAGTAGAGATACTGGGCGAAATCCGGGTGGTCCGGTCCCAGTGCCAGGCGGCCGGCGCCATGCTTGGCGATGATGTACTCGATGATCGCGCCGGACTCGCCGAGGACCACGCCGCCATCGGTGATCACCGGCGCGGTCCCGGCCGGATAGAGCGCCTTGTACTCCGGCGGGGCGAGAATGGTGACGGGATCGCGCTCGTAACGCTTCAGCTCATAGGGAGTGCCGAGTTCCTCGCATAGCCAAACCACCCGCTCGGACTGCGACTTGCCTAGGTGATGCACGGTCAGCATGGTGGCGTCCTTTATCGAGAGAGTTGGCATCGAGGGGGCTGGGGGAGACGGAGCATGGAATGCATGTAGCCTCCCGGTCCCCGTCATGGAAGACGCAGCGGCGTCGGCTCTGGAGGAACCTGGGACAGAGCCGGCGAGGCTGAACCCGGCTACGCCGCCATACTTGTCAGGCCCTCGCGCCGCCCCCGCCGCTCCGCCGCTGCAACGCCTGCCAAACCCGCTGCGCCGAGGCCGGCATGTCCAGCCGCTCGACCCCGGCCGGCCGCACCGCGTCCAGCACCGCGTTCATCGCCGTCGCCAGCGCCCCCGTCGTCCCGGCCTCCCCGGCGCCCTTAACTCCCAATGGATTGTTAGGGGACGGCACCGACAGGTCCTGGATCGTCACCCGGCGCAGCAGGTCCGCGTGCGGCATGGCATAGTCCATGAAGCTCGCGGTCAGCAGTTGCCCGTCCTCCTGGTAGACGCACACCTCCCCGAACACCTGGCCCAGCCCCTGCATGATCCCGCCCAGGATTTGCCCCTCCAGCAAGGTGTGGTTCAGCACGACGCCGCAGTCGTCCACGGCGACGTAGCGGATGATCTCGACCATGCCCGTTTGCGGATCGACCTCGACCTCCGCGACATGGGCGCCGCTGGGGAACGCGCGGCTGGACGGCAGCGCCGCCTGGGTATCGAGCGGGCTGCTCCCGTCCCGCGGGCGGGCCAGCTCCAGCAGGCTTATGCCGCGGTCGGTGCCGGCGATCCGGTACTCGCCCGCGGCGTATTCGATGTCCGACGCCGCCGCCTCCAGCGCCTCGGACGCCAGGGCCAATCCTTTCTCGACCACCGCATGGGCCACGACGGAACTTGCAGCGCCTTGGGACAGCATCGAGCGGGAGGAGAACGCGCCGCCGCCGAACACCGCGGGCCCGTCCGGGTCCCCGGCCGACAAGGTGATCGCGCCGGGGTCGAGGCCCAGCACGCGGGCGACGATCTCGGGGAACACCGTCTCGTGCCCCTGGCCGGAGGAGTGGGCGGCGGCATGCACCGTAATGCCGCCGTCGTCGCCGAAGCTGATCAGCACCTCGTCGCGTGGCGCCACGCCGCCGGCCGGCTCGACGAACACCGCGCAGCCGATGCCACGCAGCCGCCCGCGGCCCCGCGCCTCGGCGCGGCGTGCCTCGAACCCGGCCCAGTCGGCCTCCCGCGTCGCTGCGTCCAGCAGGGCCGCGTAGTCGCCGCTGTCGTAGACGGCCGCCATCGGCCCGCCGGTCGGCAGGCGGTAGGGAAAAGCCTCCCGCGGGATGAGGTTGCGGCGGCGCAGCTCCAGCCGGTCGATGCCGGTCTGCCGTGCGGCCTCGTCCACCAGGCGCTCGACGACATAGGCCATATCCGGGCGGCCTGCGCCGCGGTAGGCGGTGATCGGCACGGTGTTGGTGAGCGCCAGGCGGTGGCGGCCATACACGGCCGGGATGCGGTAGGTCCCGGTACACATCATGGATGGGTTCAGCGTGTTGATCAGCGGCCCCGTCGCCACGGGGAAGGCGCCCTGGTCGCACAGCCACTCATGGCGGATCGCCAGGAACCGGCCCTCCGCGTCCAGCGCCAGCGCGCCCGCCATGCGCAGCCCGCGGCCATGGTAGTCGCTGAGGAAGGTCTCGGTCCGCGTCGCCACCCACTTCACCGGGCGTCCGGTGCGCCGGGCGGCGAGGGCGAGCGCCGCGTGCTCGGGATAGGCCGGGCCACGGATGCCGAACGCGCCGCCCACGTCCTGCGCGCGGACGCGGATGCGCTCGGCCGGCAGCCCGGTTTGCGCGGCCAGGCTGTCGCGCAGCGCCACCATGCCCTGGGTGCTGGTCCACAGGTCCAGGATGTCGCCGTCCCAGCGGGCCAGGGCGGCCTTTGGCTCCATGGGGTTGCCGACGACCCGCGCGCTGTCCAGCTCCAGCCGCACGACATGGGCGGCGGCGGTGAAGCCAGCGTCCGTAGCGGCCTCGTCGCCGTAGTCAAAATCGAAGCACAGGTTGCCCGGCGCCTCCGGATGCAGCAGCGGCGCACCCGGCGCCAGGGCGGCGGCGGCGTCCGCCACGGCGGGCAGCGCGTCGTAGTCCACGGCGACCCGCTCGGCCGCGTCCTGCGCCGCGGCGGCCGTCGCCGCAACCACCAGCGCCACCGGCTCGCCCACGAAGCGGACGCGGTCCAGCGCCAGCGCCGGCCGGGGCGGCTGGCGCAGCGCCTCGCCACGGCCGGGGAACGGCATCAGCGCCTGCGGACGGTCGTATCCGGCGGCCACCATGTCCGCCCCGGTCAGCACGGCCGCCACGCCCGGCATGGCCAGAGCCGCCGACACGTCGATGGAGCGGATCGCCGCATGGGCATGGTCCGCCCGCAGGAAGACGGCATGGAGCTGGCCCGGCTGGTTCCAATCCGCCGTGTAGCGCCCGGCGCCGGTCAGCAGCCGGGCGTCCTCGCGCCGGCCGTTGTAGTGCCAGCCTTCGTGGTGGTAGGTCATGCTGTGCCCTCTTGGTCCCATCCCGGCATATCGGGCGCGGCGCGGGAACGTCTAGCCGTGGGCCGGCTGCGCCGCCGCAGCCTGGGCGTCGCCAGGCGCCGCGACCTCCTCCAGCCGCCGCCCGCTCGGCTCGACGCCGAGCAGCAGCACGGCGGCGATCAGCAGCGCCAGCAGCCCGATCATCAGCGCCAGCACGCCGCCCACGCCGTAGTTGGTGAACAGCGGCACGACGGCGAAAGGCGTCAGCACCGTGGCGCCGCGCCCAAAGGTGTTGCAGATGCCGGACGCGCGCAGCCGCACCTCAGTCGGGAACAGCTCGGGGATGTAGACGCCGAACAGCACCGCCACCAGCACATAGATCGGCACCGTCAGCGCCAGCCCGGCCAGCGGCAGCAGCACCGGGTCGTGGACGAACGGATAGACCGCGCCGAACAGGATGGACAGCAGCGCCGCCCCCACCAGCGTCCGCCGCCGGCCCCAGCGGTCGACCGTGAGCGCCCCGATCAGCGCACCCACTGGTGCCCCGAGCGCCATTACTAGCGAATAGCCGAACGATGTCGCGACTGAGAGGCCTTGCTTGGCGAAGAACGTCGGCAACCAGGTGATGAAGCCGTAGACCAGCGTGTTGATGACGATCAGGCTGATGGACCCCAGCACCATGCGGCCCAGCAGCGGCGGCGCGAACAGGGTGGACAGCGCACGCGACGGCGCCGTGCTGGCTGGGGGCGGCAAAGGCGGCGGCAACGGCCGGCCGGCGGCGACCTCGGCCTCGATGGCTGATATCAGCGCCTCCGCCTCCGCACGCCGGCCAACGCTTTCGAGCCAGCGCGGGCTTTCGGGCAGCGCCTTGCGGCTGTGCCACACCAGCAGCGCCCCTACGCCGCCGATGACGAACATGGCGCGCCAGCCGAGCAGCGGCACCACCACCCAAGCCGCCAGCGCCGACACCGGCAGCCCCGTGACGACGAACACCGCGACATAGCCGAGCCAGCGGCCCCGGCTGGCCGGCGGCACGAACTCCGTCATGGTGGAGTAGCCGACCACGTTCTCCGCCCCCAGCCCCACGCCCATGACGAAGCGCAGCAGGATCAGCACGGCCATGTTGGGCGCGACCGCCGCCAGCAGGGCCGCGACGCCGAACACCGCCAGGTTGGCCTGGTAGGTGAAGCGCCGGCCGTAGCGGTCCCCCAGGAAGCCGGTCAGCGCCGACCCCAGCATCATGCCGAAGAACGTCGCCGACACGAACGCCGCGTTCTCGCCCAAGGTGGAGAACCCGGACCGCAGCGTGGCGCCCAGCACCGACGCGCCGAGGTAGATGTCGAAGCCGTCGAAGAACATGCCCAGGCCCACCAGCCGCAGCACCCGGCGGTGGAACGCTGAAAGCGGCAGGCGGTCCAGCCGCGCCCCGGTGTTCACAGCAGTGTTCACGCTTGCCATGCTGCCCATGCATCCCCTCCCGGCGCTTTGCCGCGCCCATGGGGAGCTTGCTGCCCGGCGGAATGGGCGTCAATTAGGCGAAACAGGAGGAAGCAGGCGATGCGGCAGACATTCGGCACGGTCTCGGCGGAGGCGCAGGGCGCAGGGCCGGCGGTGTGGCTGTTCCATTCCCTGTTGGCCGACGCCAGCAGTTGCGCGCCGCTGGCATCGGCATTGTCCGCCACGCACCGGGTCATGCTGCCGGACCTGCCGGGTTTTGGCGGGACGCCGGCGGCCGGGCCGGAGTTGGAAGCGGTGGCGGACCGGATGGCCGAAGCGGTGTCCGCCGCCGGCGCTCCCGCCATGGTAATCGCCAACGGCTATGGCAGCTTCGTCGCATTGCTGATGGCATTGCGGCACCCTGGCCTGGTCAGCCGGCTGGTGCTGGCGGGGACGGGGGCCGCGTTCTCCGGACCCGGCCGCGCCGCCTTCACCGGCATGGCGACGGCCGCCGCCGCCAAGGGCCTGGGCGCCATAGCCGACACCGCCATGCGGCGGCTGTTCGCGCCGGGCTTCCAGGCGTCGCACCCGGAGTTGATGGCCGCCCGCCGCGCCAGCTTCCTGGCCACCGACACCGCCGTGTTCATCGACGCCTGCACGGCGCTGGCCGCGCTCGACCTGCGGGACCAGGTGGGCCGGCTGGCGGTGCCCGTGCTGGTCATGGTCGGCGCCGACGACGAGGCGACGCCGCCGCCCATGGCGCGGGAGCTGGCGGCCCTGCTGCCGAGTGCGGAGCTGGTCGAGATGCCGGGCCTGGCGCACGTGCCGCAATTGCAGGACACGCCGCGCTTCGCCGCCGCGGTCGCGCGGTTCATCGCGCCAGCCGGGTAGCGGCACGACGTTTGCAAGGCCACCGCCGTCAGTTGGAGAACGATGATGCGGCGTCGTACCCTGCTCGGAGCTGCAACGGCCGGGACTGCCCTGTTGACGGCCCCGGCCATCGTGCGTGCGCAGCCCGAGACCACGCTGCGCTTCGTCCCCTACGCCGACCTCGCCCTGCTCGACCCCGCGGTGAGCGCCTTCGTGACGCGCAACCACGTGCTGATGGTCTACGACACCCTGTTCGCGATGGACGGAGCCGGCGTGGCGCAGCCGCAGATGCTGGCCGGGCACACGACCGAGCCGGACGGCCTGACCTGGACCCTCACCCTGCGCGACGGCCTCCGGTTCCACGACGGCTCCCCCGTGCTCGCCCGCGACGCCGTGGCCAGCATCGGGCGCTGGTGGGTCAACGACGCCTTTGGCCAGTCCCTCGCCGCCGCCACGGCGGAGCTGTCCGCCCCTGACGACAAGACGGTTCGCTTCCGGCTCAAGCGCCGCTTTCCCCTGCTGCCCGACGCCCTGGCGCACCCGACCAACACCATGGCCGTCATCATGCCCGAGCGGCTGGCCCGGACCCCGGCCAACACCCGGCTCACCGAGATGGTCGGCAGCGGCCCGTTCCGCTACGTGGCCGCCGAGCGCGTGCCCGGTGCCCGCAACGTGTATGCGAAGTTCGACGGCTACGTGCCGCGCCAGGGCACGCCCAGCTTCTGCGCCGGCCCGCGCACGGTGCATTTCGACCGCGTGGAGTGGATCACCACCCCCGACCCGGCCACCCAGGTCGCGGCGCTCAAGGCCGGCGAGGTCGATTGGGTCGAGCAGCCGCTCATGGACCTGGTGCCGTCGCTCCAGGCCGACCGCGCGCTCAAGGTCGAGGTGGTGGAGACCAAGGGCCTGATCGGCTTCCTGCGCTTCAACCAGCTTTTCCCGCCATTCGACAACCCCCGTATCCGCCGGGCGGTGCTGCGCGCGGTGAACCAGCGCGAGTTCATGGAGGCGGTCGTCGGCGGCAACGCCCCGTTCGACAGCCAGTGCGGCATCTTCACCCCCGGCACGCCGCTCGCCAACGACGCCGGCATGGAGGCGCTCAGCGGCAAGCACAGCCTGGCCGACCTGAGGCGCGAGCTTGAGGCCGCCGGCTACAAGGGCGAGAAGATCGTCTACCTTGAGCCGACCGATGTCCCGCGCATCAACGCCATCGCCGAAGTGAGCGCCGACATGCTGCGCAAGCTTGGCATGACCGTGGACGTGGTCGCCACCGACTGGGGCACGACCGTGCAGCGCTCGGTCAGCCGCCAGCCGCCGGAGAAAGGCGGCTGGCACATGTTCGCGGCGTTCTCCGGCGGCTACGACATGAGCACGCCGGGCAGCCACCAGTTGATGCGCGGCAACGGAGAGGGCGCCTACAACGGCTGGCCCACTTTGCCGAAATTGGAGGCGCTGCGCGACGAGTGGCTGTTCGCGGAGGACAAGGCCACCCAGCTCGCGCTGGCCCGCACGATCCAGGAGCAGGCGTTGCAGGACGTGCCCTACCTGCCGCTGGGGTCGTACCGCCAGCCCGTCGCCTACAGGGCGGACCTGACCGGGGTGTCGAAGGGCCTCGTGCAGTTCACCGGGGTGCGGCGGGCCTGACGTACCGCCCGGTCTTTTTTCAGGCCGGCTTTTTCCGGCAATGGGTCGGTTTGAAATTAAGTGCGGACTGGAGGCATAAGAGGCTGGGAGTGCATCGTTCTACAACTCAGGGCATAACCATGTTCGAGGTGGTGTCGGAGCCTGAAGTCGAAGAGCGAACGAGTCACTGAAAACCTAGTGCGAGAACTCTTACGCAAGCAATCCTACTCTAGCCGCAATACGGTTCATTTAAGTGTTTGGAGTCCCCATATTGCTGGTTAGGTTTTCTGGGGTGGACAGTGATGGCGGGTGTTCCTGCCGGCCTTCCGGCCGGCGTTCGTGTCAGCGACCATA
>JAABUP010004860.1_pt1 | contig 21447 bp, 20 predicted proteins | sample 5559201 | NCBI WGS metagenome assembly JAABUP01 (sample SAMN10711887, study PRJNA513373) | rock metagenome | isolation source: Antarctica rocks | place: Antarctica | reverse complement strand
TGCACGACCCAGACGCCCGACCGATCGCCAAGGGCCAGCTCGGCAAGCCGGTCCAGTTCGGCTACAAGGCCCAGGTCGTCGACAACGAGGACGGCGTCGGACCACAACCTGGAGCAGGGCAACCCGCCGGACGCGCCGCAGCTCACGCCGGCGGTCGAGCGGATCATCAAGCGCACCGGCCGCAAGCCACGGACCGCCACTGCCGACCGTGGCTACGGCGAGAAGAGCGTCGACGACGCCCTGCACGACCTCGGTGTCCGGCACGTCGTCATCCCGCGCAAAGGCAAACCAGGCAAGGCCAGGCAGGCCGAGGAACACCGGCCAGCGTTCCGCAAAACAGTGAAGTGGCGAACCGGCAACGAGGGCCGGATCAGCAGCCTCAAACGCGGCTACGGCTGGGATCGCACCCGCCTGGACGGCACCGACGGAGCCCGGATCTGGACCGGACAGGGGGTCTTCGCCCACAACCTGGTCAAGATCGGGACCCTGGCCAGCTAATCGGGCCAGGGAGGAGGCCAATCCCTCCCGGATCGGTTGCCGCCGACCCGGCGTTCTCAGCCCACCGGGTTTTTCAGGTCGAAGTAGCTACAGGACGATCCACCCCGTGCAGGGTGGATGTCTGCGTCGCAACCAGTAGCTCGAGGCAGCGGTCATGCGCGCTGGCGACACGTATCAGGTCGCCCTGCGGCATGAAGTCGTTGGACTCGTCGATCAGGTCCTCCGTCTACCGTTAGGGCTGGACACGGAATCAGTTGTCGTTGTGAGAGTAATAGCGCGGTGTTCGCTCGCCTAGAATCCCGAGGTCGGTTCGGATGGCGTTGCGCAATTCGTGCTCGGCGACGTCGTACGCCTCTTGGTGCTCGGCGGAGCGGTCGCGGCCAGCCTGCGTCTGACACCCCCAGGTCCACAAGACGCTGTACGCCTTATCAGCGGCGGCATCGACTAGCGGCGTGGCATAGAGACGAAGGACGCCGAGCTTGGCGTAGAGCGTCAAGTGCCAGGCGCCTCGCTCCATGCTCGGACCGCGGTCAAGCCCCGTGTAGTTCACCGCTCGGGCGTCAGCGCGCAGACGCTTGTAGAACTCGACGTACGCCTGCCGGCGCTGTTCGAATGTGCGAGTTACATCCTCTCTTTCCCGTGCCTCGCGCTCCTGCTCCCGCTCCCGTTTCCACCGGGCATCCTCCCGCTGAGTGGACCACCACTGCGTAATGAGCACTCCGGCCAGAGTCCCCAACAAAGCGATGGCGGCCCCCGCAAGCGACACCCACCACGGGATCACCGGCCCTGCTCCAGCGTCACGAGGGCTCCGGCTGACCAAGAACGTCTCTGCGTGGGCAGACTGCTTGGACCTCGGCGGCTGCAACGGGACCGTGTCGAGAAACAACTAGCGAACCCGGACGACGGCGGCGGTGGCGGTGGCGGCCCAGCAGATGCGACATCCCGCGCACCGTACCGTAAGCGTCGAACCGAACCGTCCATCGAACCTCGATTCCGGACACCAGTAGCGCTACGCCCTACTCAGCCGCGACACGCTCATAAGCAGGGGCCCTCCGGAGGCACCTCAAGCATGCCGCATACGAGCGCTTGCTGGACGCCTGCGCCCTCAGCTCAGTGAACGAGTTGCAGGTTGAGTCGCCGGCCGGCGAGGGCGTTTCGACTGTGACGTCGAGCACCGTGGCACGCTCCGTCGCTGCAGTGACAGCGGCGTCCTGACGGCCCCTCCCTGCCCCGGAGCCATTAAGGCATCGGGCAAACGCGAGCACAGTCCACGATAGAGACCGACGTTAGATGCCTTGACGGGCTACTTCTTCGGATCTCCGCTAGGCGCTGGTGGCTTGCTGCCGCCACTTGGTGGTCGCACCTTGCCGAGCGACCCCGTTGGCACCTTGCCACCCTTTTTCAAAAGACCCGGCACCTTGCCGCTGCGCTCTGTGCCACTCGTGTTTGGTCTTGCTTGGCCTCGATCACTCACGTGTCTCTCCAAGCTGCTCGGGATGTTCACTGCCCTGAGTGTCCTCGATTGCGCTGCAGAACTCAACCGTTGTGGCCTCATCACAGGGTATCCAAGCACCAAGCGTCAGATCTTGCTCTTGGAGAAAGGCCCCCTGCCCGTTCACCTGCCAGGTCTGCTCAACGAATATGCCCGGGGGCTCGGGGAAGGTTGAGAAGTACGACCGGTTCCCGAAGGCCCCACCCTGCCATTCACCATCCTTTGTCTTCACCCGCACGAATCCTTTAAACGCGACGGCATGGTCTACCGCCCAATCCCACGCAGTGGGGGTCGGGTCATATCGAGAGCCAATCTTGCTTTCCGCTCTTATTTGCAGTCGTTCCAACAACTGCGGGCGAGGCACGGCGCACCCTGGTTCGGAGGGCGTGGCGGCCGGGATCCTGCTCGCCCGCAAGCTGAGAAGGTGGGCGAGAAGCGGCCAGCGCCTGGCCACCAAGAGAGCCGCCATGGCCGGCACGAGCAAGAGGAGCAGAGCTATAAATGCTCCCGCCTCTCTCGGGTGATCGCTGGCCCAACGCCGGTGGGTAGCGGTGAGTCCGACCGCCTTCACGATCCCCGGTCCGAGCAGAATTAGGTAAAGGCTGACAAGTGCGACGCTAGCAGCTAAGGCTCGTAGGATTTTGTTCGTTGTATCTTGGTTTTGCGGAGACTCCCCTGCCAGTCGAGCCCGTACAACCTGGAATACCACCCCCGGCATCACGAAGATGACCAAGATTAGAAGTTGCGTAACGGTACTTGGGGTCATGTTTCACCATTAGATTCGACGCTCTTAGTCATCTGATCCTCGAATGCAACCACGCCAACAGCTTAGCGGAGTAAGGCGTGCAAAAGGCCTTCACCCGCCTGCGGTAGATCCCGCTGCCGACCTGACTGGCCAGTACCACCGAGACCCAGCAACTTCAACGATCACGGGACCCCAGACCCCGGACCCCGCGCAGGCGCCCCACCCTGCCCAAGATCCAAGATCCAAGATCCTTGCCGGATCAAAAACGACCAGTCAGGCGACTACTGGAACACCGGGGCTAGAGGCAAACCGTTCAGTTAGGCTGAAGAGTGTGGTAGCTGGGTGGGTGTTGCGGGCGGGGCCATCCGGCGTGGTGGGCGCGCTTGACGTGCCACTTGGGCATCTTGCGCTTGATGACCCGGGGTGCGGCCCGCAGCCGACGTGCTGGGTTGAGACGGTTGGCCAGTCGACGAAGTGCGGTGTGCCAGACGTGGTCGCTGGCCTGGGTGTCGTCAGGGGGGAAAAGCGCCCCGGGGGGCGACGGACTGGCGGGCGATGCGCAGGGCGGCGACGAAGCTGACCCGGTCCGGGTCGTGCCCGCGGTGGTGGGCGGCGTCGGCCATCAGGGTGCGGATCGCGTAGTGGCAGCACAAGTGGCCCCAGATCTCCTGCTTCACCAGCTCGGGGGATTTGGAGCGCAGCACGGTCCGGGGTCCGCGTTGGTGGGTCTTCAGCTCGTCCAGGGTGAGTTCGATCTCCCATCGCTGGTTGTAGGCGGCGGCGAGGTCGACCGCGCAGGCCTCGGTGGGATCGAGCAGGGTCGTGAACAGCCGGTAGCTGGTGGCGTTCTCGCGCCCGTCTTCGATGGTGTAGTCCACGATCCGCACCAGCATCGGCTCGCTCTTGGGGCCGGTGCTCCTTTGCAGGTGGGCCAGCCAGGAGCCGTCGTCGAGGTTCTGCACGTGGGTCGGCTTGGGTCCGTTGGCATCGGTCCGGATACGCCAGAGCAGGTCCGCTCCGGTCGCGGATGCCTTGCGCCACAAGGCGTAGGAGAAGAAGCCACGATCGGCGAGCAGCAGCATGCCGGGCTCCAAGGCAGGCAGCAGCCGCTCGGTCAAGGCGGCCTCGGAGTCGGAGTAGATGCCGATCTCGGCGGCGAACACCGCATGCGTGCCGCACTCGGCCAACGCGACGATCCTGGACTGCGGGAACGCGGCCTGCTCGCCCTTGTTCACCCCGGGCCGTCCGAAGAACTTGGCGTTCTCGACCGTGTCGGCAACATCGAGGCAGGTGCCGTCGATGGCGACCAGCCGGCGGCCGGCCAACCACGACCCAGCCGCGGTCTCGGTCGCGGTCGGCTTGGCGACCCGCGCGAACAACGCGGCGACAGGCTCGGACCCGAGCCGCTGCCGAGCCTGGAAGATCGCCGACTTCGACGGCGGGCTGTAACTGTCCGCCCAGCCAGTGGTCCAGGCCAGCCCGTCGGTCAGCTGGCTCAGCACGTCCTCATACGAGCCCTCGGAGTACAGCGCCATCCCGATCGCGAAGTACGCCATCACCCGCGCCGGCAACGTCCGGTTGCGCTGCTCAGTCCGGCCAGCCTCGGCGATCACCTCATCGACCAGATCCGGCGGGAACACCCGGGTCAGGACCCCCACAGAGACCAAGTCCGACAAGCGACGATCCGAGACCGGCTTCACCCATCCAGCGCGAGGCATGCCACCGAACTACACCGCTGTAAGCCTAACTGAACGGTACCGGGGCTAGCAGGCGGCGCACGACAGCGACGTGAGCATGCTGACGTCGTCGAAGTCGCCGGCCTGCTCGACCCGTTGCACTTCCTCGACAAGAAGCGCTGGCCGAGGCAGCGAACGTCACCCCAGCACCTGTGACTCTGTCGGCAAGCCCGCCAAAACCGCGGCAACGTCGGATGCGCCGATGCGAGTCGCCCCGGAACGCAATACTGCTATCGCCTGGTCGGTGCTGCGCACTCCGCCGGACGCCTTCACACCGAGCCGGCCGCCTACCGCGGCTGCCATGACCTCAACCGCGTGTAGCGTGTGGCCGCCGGCAGGATGGAAGCCGGTTGAGGTCTTCACGTAGTCCGCGCCCGCCCGCTCCACTTCCTCGCAAGCCCGTACCAGGTCAGCATCTTCAAGTAGCCCGGACTCGAGGATGACCTTGAGCAGGACCGCGGCGGGAACGGCTGCCCGAACCGCGGCCACCTCGGCGCGCACGTCCACCCACGCGCGGTCGCGCAGCGCCCCTAGGTCAAGAACCATGTCCAGCTCGGTCGCGCCGTCCTCGACGGCCTGCCGCGCTTCGGCGACCTTGACCGCCCGCCGATGCGCTCCTGAGGGGAAACCCACCACCGCCGCGCAACCGATACCCGGCGCGAGCGCGCCCGGCCGTAGGGGAAGCCGAGCAGGTGACACGCAGACGGTCGCTGCACCCAGGGATGAAGCCACTCGGCACAGCCGCGTGACGTCGTCATCGGTAGCTTCTGGCCGAAGCAGAGTGGCGTCAATGCGGCCGGCCAGCTCCGCGCGGCTCAGCTTCTTCACGTCAATTATGGACGGCGACATCGGGGCGTCGCGGTGCCCACGTGAAAACCCCGACTGTCCCATTTCGCGGCCTTCCTTCGCCTGAGATCCTGCTCGGAGCAGGGACATTACCAACACATGGTCGACCGAACGATACGACAAGCGGACGATGCGCCCATGGAGACTTGGAGCGAGGCCGATCTGCCGGCGGATCCGGTGCCGCTGTAGCACCAGCTCGCGGAGCGGCTGCGCACCGCCGTCGAGAAGGGTGAGTACATCCAAGGGAGACGCTCTGCCCTGCGAGACTGACTGCCCCTACCCGAGCTTCGGGATCAGCCGCACCAGCGCCGGCACGGCCCTTGCCCGGGGCTTTCACGTGGCTGGCCGCCACACGGGCCTGGAGAGCGCGAAAGTGCCTGCTCTCTAGGAGAAGATGGGCTTGCTGAGGGTCATCATCACTGCATAGAATGGCACTTCGCGAGTGAACACTACGACCAGGCACACTCAGATGAAACACACCGCAGACGGGGCGGGAGTCGCGTCGCACGCCCGGGCGGCGTTGCTTCCGGAACTGGCGGATGAGTCGGGTCGGACCGCGGGCTGGACCCAGGCGTTGCTGGGGACCTACAAGGGCCAACCGATGCACCTGCCTGGTCGGGTCCTGACCGACTTGGCCGTCGCCCTGGCTGTGCTCCTTGGAGATCGACGGCTTACGCCCCCGGCCACTGACGATCTCGCCAAATTTCACGATGCCATGCTCGGCGAACCGGTCCCGCCACGCCTTCGCTGTCAAGGGCGAACACCAACCTCAGCGGCGGCCGCCGCGCTGGCCAGGCCCTGCCCAGCCAGCAACAACGCCCGCGACCGCTGAACCTGCCGGTGTGCGTCGCAGTTCGCGACCCTGTAAGGGCCTGGGAACTGGCGTGGCGTCGCCACCAGGTAGGACAGGAACGCCTTGGCCTACAGAGCTGGCGTCGGCCTGGCCTCGATCCTTCTCTGGCTGTCCTGACAAACGAGACACGACCTAGTGCCGACTCCTTCCTCCCCGTCCCTGAACATCCCCACTGGCGTTCAGGCGTAGCTCGCGAGGCACGCGTTCAGCCGCTCAAACCCGCAACGTCATCAGCGACCGCAGCGCAGAGGTTGCCACGACCGTCCCGCACTGATACGGTCTGCCCCTTCCTGCTGGTATCGGTTTTAGAGATCGGTCTTACTGGTGCGCAATCCGCCAACCATCCACGACGTCGCCTCGCTCGCGGGCGTCTCACCGGCGACTGTCTCGCGTCATCTGCAAGGCCAGCACGTTCGTGCTGCGGAACGAATCGCCGAAGTCATCACTAAGCTGAGTTTTCGCCCAACACCAGCAGCCCGCTCGTTGAAGTCTGGTTCGACGGGGTCGATTGCGGTGGTCGTGCCGGACATCACCGACCCGTACTTTGCCGCGGCGGTGAAGGGTATCGAGTCAATCTCTCGGCAGGAGAATTACCACATCTTTCTCTACAATACGGAGGAAGATGGAAGTCGGGAAGCAGCGATTCTTGCCGATCTGCGCGGTCGGGTCGACGGCGTCATCTTGACGCCTGCGGATGAGTCACAGGCCGCAGCGGCGCGGTTGTTGTCCACGGGTATCCCCACGGTGCTGCTTGATCGCGAGATCGGCGACGGGTCCCTTCTCGACAGCGTGCTGATTGACAACGTCGAGGGCGCGCGGCAGGCGGCCAGCTATCTGTGCGGCCTGGGACATGTCGACATCGGCGTTATCAGTGGACCGCTGGACACGACACCGGGCCGGACGCGACATGAAGGTTTCATGGCGGTCTTGGAGAAGGAGGGGGTGGAGCTGGCCCTCAGCCATATTCAGATCAGCAACTTCCGTGAGGAGGGCGGCTATCAGTCAGCGTTGCGCTTGCTGGCACTGGAGTCGCCTCCTACCGCGATTTTCGTGGCGAACAACTTGATGTGCGTCGGCGTCCTGCGCGCACTCCACGACATGCGCGTGGAGGTACCGGGCGAGGTGTCAGTAGTGGGCTTCGACGACCTTCGGCTGGCCGAACTCCTTAGCCCTCCTCTGACAGTTGTCGCACGAGCTACGGAAGAGCAGGGAGCCTTGGCCATTCGGCTTCTGCTGAACCGGCTGAACGGTGGATCGGCGAAGTGTCGAAGGATCGTCTTGGACACTCGGCTGATGATCCGGGAGTCCTGCGCTCCTCCGACACGTAACCGTCAAGTCAAGAACCCAGAAAAAGAGCGGAGCAACCACCATGCCTGAGCTCCTCGTTGGTCAGCCGGTGTTGATTTCGATCGACCATCAGCTTGCTGGCTACAACCTCGACTACTCCATCCCGCAGATGCCCGGCTTCGAGAAGCGGGTGGCGCTCGGCGTCACGATGGTGCAGGCGGCACGCCGCGCAGGCATCCCCATCATCTTTGTCCAGGAACGGCATTCGCGCACGCATGTCGACTTTGGTCGTGAACTCGACGGGGCCGAAGGCGTCCATTGCCTGGAAGATGATCCCGAGACAGCGCTGGTACCTGAACTGACACCCTTGCCCGACGAGTATTGGGTGCCAAAGCGCCGCTACTCGGCCTTCTTCGGCACAGACCTCCACGTCATCCTTAACGGCCTCCGCGCCGAGACTCTCGTCCTGTTCGGCGGCCTAACGGACGTATGTGTCCACTACACGTTCGTCGACTCGCATCAACACGACTACCGTGTGCGAGTCGCACAAGATGTGGTCGGGGGGTCTAGCCAGCCGGCTCACGAGGCGGCACTGAATGCCATGGAATACCTGCAGTCGGGGGCGCTGCGCACGGCAGCGGGCATCGTCGAAGCCTTCGACCGCTACAGCGGCGCAAGGCGCCCCGCGGTCGCTGCAGCAGCGTTGGCTTAGTCCAGCTATGCGCGGTTCATCGGTGAAGCTGACAATGGCCACCTCGGCCACTTCGACTGCCACGGCACGGGAGCGAGCCGTGGCTGAGATCCATGCCCTGACTGTGACCTTCGCTGGCCGCGGCGCGCCCGTTCGGGCCCTTCGCGGTGTCGATCTCAGCATCGCTCCTGCTGAGATCGTTGGGCTCGTAGGCGAGTCGGGCTCCGGTAAGACAGTCCTTGGTCTTTCGTTACTGGGTCTGCTGCCTGACGGCGCACAAGTCGGCGGAACTGCCGCTATCGACGGCATCGACATGGTCGGAACGGAGGAAAAGACCAAGCGGTGGGTGCGTCGCGACAAGCTAGGTGCGGTCTTTCAGGACCCGATGAGTTCGCTGAACCCCACCATGCGAGTAGGGCGCCAGGTCGCTGAAGTCGCTGGAACTGAAGCCGAGGCATTGCGTTTGCTCGACGCTTGCGGCATCGCCGACGGGAGGCGACGTCTACGCCAGTACCCCCATGAGCTGTCCGGCGGTCTGCGCCAACGCGTGATGTTGGCGATGGCGCTGGCGGGCTCACCGGCGCTAGTCATCGCCGATGAGCCGACCACGGCACTCGATGTGACCGTTCAGGCCCAAGTCCTGCGATTGTTCCGTGAAGTCCGTGACGAGTTCAGGTGCGCCATGATCCTTGTCACGCATGACCTGGCGGTCGCGACGAGCGTCGCAGATCGCGTATGCGTCATGTATGCCGGGCGGCTTGTTGAGGTGGGCCAGGCAGCTCCAACACTAGCGAACCCGGCGCATCCCTACACACAGGCACTACTGAGTGCTCGCGTCGCACTCGACGCAGACCCGTCTCGGCAGCTTCCCATGCTGGGTGGGGAACCCCCCGACCCTCGAGCCGATGCACCAGGATGTTCCTTCGCTCCGAGGTGCCCCCGAGCCGAGGAAGTGTGCTGGAGGCAGCGACCACCGCTGATGCCCACGCCGCTTCACCCCGGCGAATCCGCGTGCCACTTCAACGCTGATCCAGCGGTCGCGCACTTGCTTCCCCGTTTGTCCTGGCCGGCGCGCACAGCCGCCACCGGAGGGGCAAGCCTGCAGGACGTTCGTGTGGCTTTTGCGGGCAACGACTGGCTGCGGCGCCGACCGGGAAGCGACGTCCTCCAAGGCGTCAGCTTGGACGTCGCGGCAGGCGAGTCAGTGTCACTGGTGGGCGAGAGCGGCAGCGGCAAAACGACACTCTTACGGGTTCTCGCCGGCCTGCAGAAGCCGTACTCCGGCACCGTCGTGACACCAGAGGTGCCCGCGCAGATGGTCTTCCAAGACGCTGGGGCCTCACTGACACCGTGGCTGTCGGTGGGTGAGCTGCTAGAAGACAGGATCCGGTCTCTGCCCCGGCAGCAACGACGCTCTCGGGTCCAGCAGGTGCTGTCCCATCTCGGGCTACCGGCTGACGTAACGGCAGCGACCCCCACTCAGCTGTCCGGCGGTCAACGCCAGCGGGTGGCCCTAGCCCGCGCGGTGATCGAACCTCCCCAACTGCTTCTTTGCGACGAGCCGATCTCAGCCCTGGACGCGTCGCTAGCAGCCACTGTCCTGAACTTGCTCGGCTCACTCCGACGGGAGCTCGGGTTCGCGATGGTGTTCGTCACCCATGATCTGGCAGCGGCGCGGCTGGTCGCGGACCGCATCGTCGTGATGACCGAAGGCAGGTTGGTCGAACAGGGCCCAGCCGACGACATCATCTTTCGACCGACCCATCCGTATACCCAGGCGTTGCTCGACGCGGTTCCCAAGGCCGGGGCGCGCGCATGAGTGTTATCGACTTGACGACCCCTGCGACGCAGCGACGCTGGATACGGGAACGCCCCTCGCCTGGTGGCGTCTCGCTCGCAGAGCACATCGGGATCGGCCTGATCGCCGTCCTTGTGCTTGCGGCCATCACAGCACCGCTCATCGCGTCCAACCCGACTGTGTCGGTAGGACAGCCGTTCGCTAGCCCCTCGGTGCATCATCTGCTTGGAACGGATGACATCGGTGAGGATCTTTTCTCCCGAGTAATCTTCGGTTTGCGCGCCAGTCTGGTGGCAGCGGCAATTGTAATTGCCTTCGGTGTGGCGGTAGGAGGGTTGGTCGGCCTAGTCGCCGGGACACTGGGCGGCTGGGTCGATGCGCTGCTCATGCGCGTGACCGACGTGTTCCTAACGCTACCCGGGCCCATCCTCGCGATCGCCATTGTCGCGGCGATGGGGCCCAGCCTCAAACATACCGTGATTGCGGTCGCCGTCGTGTGGTGGCCGTGGTACTCGCGGCTGGTGCGCAACGAGGTACGCATGCTGATCGTGCGACCTCACATCGACGCCGCGCGCCTCGCCGGAACCACGACTTCCCGGATCATGGCCCGCCACGTGCTGCCTGGGACGCTGCCGCCGGTCGTTGTCGCCGCGAGCCTCGACGTCCAAATCCTGGTGCTGACGCTGGCAGGCTTGTCGTTCCTCGGATTGGGCTCCCCGCCGCCGGCCCCGGAGCTGGGCGCCATGGCGGCGCGCGGCTCGGACTACCTGATCGGTCACCCGCTGGTCCCTCTGGCACCGGGGTTTGCGCTCTTCCTCGTCGCCTTCGCCGCAAATCTTGCCGGCGATGGTGTCCGTGACCTTATGCACCGCCATCGATGACCGCCGTCCAAGGCTAGGAGTAATTATGTCGCCGTGTCGCAGGTCCCTTGGGTTGACAGGGTTCGCGTTAGCTGGCGTGCTTGTCACAGGCTGCGGGGGCGGACCGGGCCAGGGCCTGGCAAAGGTTCCCGCCGCCCAGCAACATGTGCTGCGCCTCGCTTTCTTCGCCGACATCGCCACCGCCGACCCGGATGTCTTCTACGACATCGAGGGAGACGCGGTCACCCAATCTGTCTACGACGGACTACTGCACTACGCCCCGAAGTCGACGACGTTGCAGGGGGCGCTCGCCTCGAGGTGGTCGGCCTCCTCTGATGGACTCACGTACACCTTTCACCTGCGGGACGCACAGTTCAGTGACGGCTCTCCCGTGACCAGTACGGCCGTCAAGACCAGTTTCGAGCGCCGAACCAAGATTAATCAAGGCCCGGCGTATATGCTTGCTGACGTCGCCAACTACCAGACCCCGAGCTCGACCGTCTTCGTCGTACACCTCAAGCACCCGGTCTCCGACTTCCTCGACCTGATGGCCTCTGCCTGGAGCCCCAAGGTTATCAACCCCAAGGTGCTCGGCGACAACAGCCGAGATGGCGCACAGCAGTACCTAAAGACACACGCGGCCGGCACTGGTCCTTTCATGCTGACCAAGTTCCAGCAAGGGACGGGGTACGCCCTTACCCGCAACCCCCACTACTGGGGACCGAAGCCGTACTTCGAGCAGGTGCAGATTTCCATACAGCCGGACGTCTCCTCCCAGGAACTCCAACTTCAAAAGGGCAGCCTCGACGCCATCCTGCACGGGGTTCCGGTGTCTAGTCTGAGCACGCTGCAGAGCACCAAGGGCGTCACCGTGGCCAGTTTCCCGTCACTGGGCACGCTGACTCTGGCCATGAATCAAACCTCTCCCGCGCTCAGCAGCACCCCCGTCCGTCAGGCGGTGGTCAACGCCCTTAATGTCCCGACGCTGGTCAGCGACGTGTTCGGCAGCCACGCTACGGCAATGCCCAACACGTTCCCGTCCCCGCTGCTGCCACCGGGAATGAGCCCCAACGATCATCCGTACGACCCGGCCCAGATCAGGGCGGCTCTTCCCAAAGGTCTCAAGCTCACGGTCGTCTACACGCCTGACTCGAGCGGTGTCGAGCGCCGCTTTGCTGACCTGATGCGACAGCGGTTGGCTCAGTTCGGCGCGACAGTCACCGAGCAGCAGGTCCAGTTGTCGACGGTTTATGGCTACCGCGACCACACGAGTAGTGCTGCAGACATCTACATCTCAACGCCAACGCCGGATGCCGCCACGCCGGACGCATGGGCCCGGATCCTGTGGTTCACCAAGGGTGGGTTGAACTTTTTCAACTACTCCAACCCCCGGGTCGACGCAGCGATCGAGGCGGGTCTGCGCAGTCCGGACAAGGCGCAGGCCTTGCTGAGCTACGCGCAGGCTGGCAGCGCCGCGACGGCGGACGCGAGCGAGGTGCCCGTCGCCCAGGTTGATGACGTCATGGCCGTCGGCAGCGGGCTGACCGGAGTCGAGCACGTTCCCGCCTACCCGTGGACGTTGAACCTCGGCGCATTGGGGCGCAAGTAAATGCTTCGTTCCCTGTTCGTTCGCGGGCTCGGTGCGGTGGGTGTACTTCTCGTCCTGGTCACCGTCGTCTTCTTCTTGCAGTCGGTGGTACCAGGTGACCCGGTGCGGGCCAGGGTAGGGGCCAACGCCTCGGAGGCCACCGTCGCGCAAGAGCGTCACACGCTCGGGCTGGACCAGCCGTTGGCACACCAATATGTCATGTACGTGAAGCATGCGGTAACCGGCTACCTCGGACAATCAATTCGGACCGGCCGATCGGTGGCCGGTGACATCGGCCGCTTCCTGCCCGCCACGTTGGAACTCGCCGCGGTTGCGATGTTGATCGCGATCATCGGTGGCGCCGCTTTGGGAGTGCTTGCCGCCAGCGCGTCTCGCGGATCGGGCCTTGTCCGGATGCTGTTCGTCGGAGGCGCATCTGCGCCAACATTTCTCCTCGGCTTCACCTTGATCTATGTCTTTTACCTGAAACTGGGGTGGCTACCGGCGGCGGGGCAGTCGGGAGCAGCGAACCCCCCTACTGGGCCGACCGGAGCCCTCCTACTGGATGGGCTCCTGTCCGGAAGGCCGGGCGTCAGCCTGGATGCCGTCCAGTACCTAGTGCTCCCAGCGGTTTCGCTTGCCTTGCTTCCCGGCGTCGCGATCGGGCGAGTGCTGCGTTCGTCGTTGATCGTGGTGTATGACGCCGACTTCATCCGTACCGCGCGAGCGAAGGGACTGAGCGGACCTCGGGTCATGCGCGTACATGCCTTGCGTAACGCGATGTCCGCTCCCCTCACCATGACCGGGCTGCAGTTCGGCCTGATGCTGGGCGGGATCGTAATCGTTGAGACGATCTTTGGTTGGCCAGGAATCGGGCTCTACGTCGATCAGTCGATCGCGGCCGGGGACCTTCCTGCGATCGGCGGCGTGACGCTGGCGCTTGGTGCGATCTATGTCCTGGTGAACGTCTTGGTCGACACCGGCCAGGCAATGGTCGACCCCCGGGTGAAGTTGTGAGCGCAGCCACTACCGGTCAAGGAGAAGCAATGGCGGACCTCGGGGGCCGGATCTTGCTGGCTGGTGAGACGTGGTTCAGCTACGGAGTCCACCAGAAGGGGTTCAGCGCGTACACCACGGGCACCTACGACGAAGGACAGACCGAGTTGGTTCGCGCGCTGAGTGAGCGAGAATGGACGGTCGATCACGTCCCCAACCATCTCGCTACCGAGCAGTTCCCGTGGACGGCCGACGAACTGGCTCGCTACGACGTAGTCGTTCTTAGCGACATCAGCGCCGACACCTTGCAGCTGCACCCCGACACTTTCCTTCGCGGTCAGCGTCGTCCTGACCGTCTCGCCGCAATCGCCGAGTTCGTTGCGGCCGGCGGCGGCTTTCTCATGGTTGGCGGCTACATGTCGTTCTCCGGCTTTGAGGGCAAGGCGCGATTCCACGGCACAGCCATAGAAGAAATCCTGCCGGTCCGGATGCTCGGGTTCGACGACCGTGTCGAGACGCCCCAAGGAGTGACGCCGACCGCACGCTCGGCCTCGCATCCCATTCTTGAGGCCTCCCCAAACGCATGGCCGCACTTCCTCGGGTACAACCGCCTCGTACCGGATGGCGGTGAGGTGCTCCTCGACGTCGGCGGCGATCCCTTCCTCGTCGTAGGGAGACACGGACACGGTCGGACAGCCGCTTTCGCCTCAGACTGTTCACCGCATTGGGGAAGTCCCGAGTTTATGGCCTGGGAGGGGTACGGCTCGTTTTGGAGTGCGCTCATGTTATGGCTGGCCGCGGGAAGGGGGAGCCGGTCTCCGGGATGACAACGACAAGTGAAGTACCACGCGTCGTCGTTGTCGGCTCGGTAATGGTCGATTTGGTGACCTACGCCGATCCGCTACCCGACTCGGGCCAGACTGTCACGGGCTCGGCCTTCGAGATCGGATGTGGAGGCAAGGGTGCCAACCAGGCATTGATCGCCCATCGATTGGGCGCCGACGTCACGTTCGTGGCGCGGGTCGGTCCGGACATCTTCGGGGACATGAGTCTCGCCAACCTGTCTGCACTGGGAATTGACCCAGCGTCGGTCAAACGCGTCGCCGGATCGGCGACGGGCGTAGCCCCCATCTGGGTTACGTCCGACGGCAGCAATCGCATCATTATCGTGCCGGGTGCCAACCAAGCCATGTCGGCCGAGGTGGTTAGGACCGAGCTGGCCGATCTCGCCCGAGCGGACAGCATGGTGTGCCAATTAGAGATTCCCAATGACGCCGTCGCCGAAGCGCTAGTCATGGGCGCGGCAATGGGAGCCGTCACCATATTGAACCCTGCTCCCGCACGCCGCAACTCCATCGCGATGTTTGGTGCGGCCGACTGGGTGGTGCCCAACGAGCACGAGTTCGAGATGCTCTGGGGAGCAAGCCCGACCGACGATGAAATTCTTGCCGCCGCAGCCCAGTGGGGTTGTGGGCTGGTTGTTACGCTGGGAGCAGCGGGGGCCGCGGCGACTAACGGCGCCGATGTCATTCGCCTTGAACCACCGCACGCCAAAGTGGTCGACACCACAGGCGCCGGCGACGCGTTCGTGGGTGGACTGGCGTTCGCCCTGGCAACCGGGCTGTCATTGCACTCTGCCATTGAGTTGGGGAATACTTGCGGAGCGCTCAGCACCGAGGTACGGGGCACGCAGAGCTCCTTCCCCAGCCGACAGAAGGTTGAGCTCCACGGAAGAACAGGAATCACCGGACAGGCCACATCCCGCTGGGTGGCCCCTGAGCCGTGATGGCCCAAATCCTTCAGACTGCTGGGGCCTTGGCTGTACTGGTCCCGTTCGCGTGGGCCCAACTCGGCTCGTTGAGCCCCGCATCCTTAAGGTACCTGGGTTTCAACTTCAGTGGCTCAGCGCTACTGGCAGCCCTGGCTGGGGCCAGTGATCAGTGGGGCTTCCTTCTCCTTGAGGGCTGCTGGGCTGCGGTCTCGGCCCTAAACCTAGTGCGCACGTTTCGCCGCAGGCTGAGCGGGGATTCAACGTCCAGCTGTTGATCATGCCGACCTCGGCTTATGATCTTGCTGGTGGAAGTGGATGTGCGGGATCGGCCGGTCTCACGCCTCGCTCCGGGCAGCTCCCCGGGTACCAGGTGCACCGCGGGGGGATCTACTCACCGGACGGCCACTGCCGGGCCTTCGACGAACATGCCGACGGCACAGTGATCGGGGAGGTCGCCGGGCTCGGAGTCCTGAAGCGGCTGAGCGATGCGGTGGCCGACGGCGACGACGTCCGGGCGGTGATCCTGGGTCAGCAACCGGGAACGATGGTGCGACGGGTCGGCTCTTCCGGGGTGTCGAGCACGACACACCTTGTCGTGCGCGACAGGAATTCGCGCGGCGGCGGCGTCAGAATACACCCACCTGCAGTAATGAACCTGGACTGGCGTCCAGGTGCCCTTTAGCCGCGGAACTCCGGGCAGGCCCAGGCAGGGTTGCGGTCGGGCTCTTGCGGCTCAACGAGGACGGGCTCCTGCCCAGGGCTCCGTGACAACGGAGGTATGTCCTGTATCGGTCTTCGTTAGAGCTGGATGAGGGTGTGAGGGGCCAAAGTGGCTCTTCACAGATGAGGGTGTAGTTGGGGTGGTGGTCGTGTCGCTGGCTGGATCGGGGTCGAGGTCCTTCGAGGATGGGATTTTTGACGCTTCCATCTGAAGGACGCCGACACGTGCTGGACGCTACATTCGCCTGCCCTGATTTGATCACGTTCTGCCGGCTCGACGAGCTCGGCCCGGAGGTGCTCGGGCAGCAGCTCGAGCCCGACCAGTCGGTGCTGGCCTGCCGGGTCAACGAGCCGGACCGGTGGTGCCAGCGGTGCGGCTGCTAGGGCGCGCCGCGCGAGGGCGTGACTCGCGTGCTTGAGCACGAGCCGTTCGGCTGGCGCTGGACGACGTTGCTGGTCACGGTCGGCCGGCTCCAGTGCTCCGGTTGCGGGCACGTGTGGCGTCAGGACACAGCAAGGCCGCCGAGCCCCGGGCCAAGCTGACCCGCGGTGCGCTGCGCTGGGCGCTGGAAGGGATCGTCTGCCAGCACCTGACGGTCGCCCGGGTGTCGGCGAAGCGCTGGGCGTTGCGGGCAACACCGCTATCGCAGCGGTCCCGGCCGAGGGTCGTCGGGTCCTGATTGCCGACCCGGACCGTTTCGACGGAGTGCGGGTGCTCGGGGTCGATGAGCACCTCTGGCGCCACACCCGCAAGGGCGACAAACCTCACCGTCATCATCGACCTGACCGGCATCCGGGACGGCAGTGGCCCGGCCAGCTGCTGGACATGGTCGAAGGCCGCTCCAAGCAGGCGTTCAAGACCTGGCTGGCCGCACGGCCGAGGCCTGGCGCGACGCAGTCGAGGTCGTGGCCATGGACGGGTTCACCAGCTTCAAGACCGCCACCAGCCCAGGAGTCCCCGAGGCGGTCGCGGTGACCGACCCCTGCCACGTCGTCCGGCTGACCGGTGAGGCCCTGGATCCAGAACTCCTGACATGGTGAGATCGTCTATGCGAGGGCCGGCTGGCCTTTGACGCTGTAGTTGAGGGTCAGCTTCGTCCCGGGGTAGATCGTCGCGGTGTCGTTGAGTTCGTTGCAGAGGGCGGCGATTGCCTTGCTGCGTCGGGGTGCTGAGGCGGGGTCGAGCCGGACATGCAGGGTGTCGCCGATGACTTGTAGGTCGCCGGACAGGGTGAAGGCTTCGCGGAGCAGCGCGCGTCCTTCGTCGTCGCCGCGGGCGTAGTGCGGCCGCAGTAGCCGGGCCAGGGCGCTTTCGCTGTTGTAGGCGCTCATCCGGATCGCGTGGGTGAGGAGCTTGCGTTGGGTCTCGAGCAGTCGGCTGCCGGGGCGGACTTGCCCGAGTGGCAGGTGGGTGGGGATCTCGCGGGAGGCCTGCTTCGCGGCGGTGAGGTCGTGTTGTGCGGCGGTCAGGGCTTGGCCAGCGGTCGGGTCGACGACGGCCTTCCCACCGTTGCCGGGTCGGCCGGCCTTGGCGACGGCGCTATCGAGCGCACTTGCCACGTCGGCGTGCGCGGTGGTCAGGTCTGCGCGGGCCCACCCGACCTGGTCCAGGGCGCGGGCCTTCGCGGGGTTGGGGACCAGTCGGGTGGGGTCGTCGGGGGAGTCGGCGTAACTGTCCAGGGCGTCGAGGGCGAAGTGCTCACGTCCGTATTTGAAGTAGTTCTCCTGCCGCCAACGCGCGGCCATCCGGTAGGCAATCTCGGCCGTGGTGAGGTCGAGGCGGTTGGTCAGGATCGGGGTCTGATGCCCGTCGGGGCTGCGCCGGATGACCAGCCGCAACGTCAACGTGGTTGCCGTGGTCGCCGCGACGCCCTCCTTGCCGGGGCTGGCGTGCTGGCCGGGAAGGGGCAGTTCGATGAGGCGTTCGGCGAGCTCGTAGCTTTGGGTGATGCCGTCCGGGCCGGTGTAGTCAACGGTCGTGAACGCGCTGACCGCGCAGCGGGCCCAGGAGCCCTTGAAGTAGGTCAGAAGGTCGAAGCCGGCCGCGAGGATCTCAGTGAACACCCGCGGGCTGTAGCCACCGCGGTCGAACACCACCGTGCAACGTCGTCCTGGTCCGGCTGCGTCGATGACTTTGCGCAGGTCCGGGAGCAGCCGGTGCAGCTCGGCGGCCAGCGACTGTGACGGGGCGGCGGTGATGACCATCACCGGGTCCCCGTCGCTGTCACCGACCCAGGTCTCTTCGGTTGCTGGGCCGGCGATCCGCATCCGCGCGATGTGGGTCTTGGGCAGCTGCCGGGTCCCGCTGTAGACCCGGACGTGACCGTCCAAATAGAGGAACCCGACCGCGTCCGGACGGGTGGCCGCGTGGTGGGCACCGAGGGCGGCTTGCAGTTCGCCGCTCTTGCCGTGGCTGGCGAGCTCGGCGAGCTTGCGGCGCAACGTCTTCACCTCCGGGGCCCGGTCAAGACCGAGCAGCCGGCCCAGGTCCGCCGGTCGCAGCCGGGTCGCGCCCTCCGCGCGAGGTTCCCGGAGCAGCGCCATAAACACCCCCATTAGCAACGTCACCCGCAGCCCGTAGAAGCCCTTGCGCATCGACCCGAAGACCTCCCCGGCGACGGTCAGCAGGCCGGTCATCTCCAACGACGGCAACGCCAGCAGCAACCCGGCCAGCGGCAGCTGCGCACCCTCGGTGACCACGACCGGCGCCTCGATGAGGTCACCGAAACGGGCCGCGACCCGCTCCGCGATCCGTGGCACCGGCGACGCCAACACCACCAATTCACCCGCGGGGTCGCCTGCAGGCTGCAGATCATCGGTGGGCCGCAGGTCGCCCTCGAAGTCCAGGTCCGCGTCCATCGCGGTGGAGCTGGCCTCGCCAGCCTGCACGCGCTCGTTCGGCTGGGGGTTGCGCGGCGCGACCCGACCCAACGCGACCCGGACCGTCGCGGTCGACACCCCGGTCTGCGCGGCGATCGTCAGCAGCGTCAGGCCATCCGCCTGCAACTTCACGATCTGGGCCGTCACGGCGTCGATGAGCTTGCTCGGACCTCTCGGACCAGGCGCATCCCGGACCAGCCCCGGCACCCCCTCGGTGCTGTAGGAACCCACCCAGCGCCACAACGTCGCCTGGTTGACCGCGAACGCCGACGCGACCTCGGTCGCCGTCGCGATCTTGCTCCGCACCAGCTGCACTGCCGCGAGCCGACGGCCGGCCTGATCGGAGGCCGCGTAGTCGAAGGTCGCCAACCCGAACACGAACACCACCCCACCGTCTGGGCCTTCCAACAGCCCGGCCGACGGGCCAATCGAACGCGCCTGAGCCGGCAGCAACGGCAACACCGATTGGCTCACCCGCCCTATCCTTCCGCCACGTTTAGTCACGCAACGATTATCTCATCCCTCGAGCATGAGGACGCGCACGACACCCCGAAGACCCCTGCCACGTAGGGAAACTTCTGGACCTACCCGGCCTCTATGTCAGGAGTTCTGGGTTCGCAAACGGGTGAAGTCGCGTCCGATGGCCACGACTACCGCAAGGGGTCGTTAGCTGATATGGAGGGCCGGCTGTCAAGGGGCAGCGCTGAATTGGCGCCTTGCGATCTTTGACGCTTCGTGTTTTGGGGCCTGTGAGGGCCCGCCGGTATCAGCGGTGGGGCTGTCGAACCTGCTGAGGTCCGGGCAGTCTCGACGCGGCCGGACGGGAACCTGCGAGGTCAGCCTGCTCCGCCGAGCGGTCGGCGGTCAGGCCCCGGTGCTTCCGAACCAAACGGGGCCGCCCCACAGCGGAACTCGCTTGCACACGAACCCGCGAGCCTCGCTCACTGGAGATCATGCCCGCCACGTGCCCGATCGGACAGTGTCATCCCGGACGCCGGCGGACGACCCCGGACGACGGACACGCTGCCCACCAGCGTGTACAGACGTTGGCGCACCTCCGCGGACGGTCACCCACCAAGTTCCCAAGCTGAGAACGCGAGTTCGATTCTCGTCGCCCGCTCTCCTGTTTTGACCTGGTCCGGGGCTGTTTTGCTGGCGGATGCTCACCCCAGACATGGACCCGTGCCCGCGACGTGCCCGTACGCGCCTCGGGTCGGGCCGTCAGATGCAGCAGCGGGCGAACGCCCTCCCTCCCGGAGCGCCGGCGTGTCCGCTGGATTGTCCGCTTTGCCGGGTCACCCCCAGCGGCGAGGGCGTCGAAGAAGGCCGTCCCTCCCGCCATCGGCGCCGCCAGAGCAGTCGCAAGATGTCGTCCGGGGGCCCTCGACAGTCCGCCAGCCTCAGAGAGCCGATGTAACCGGCCAGCACTCCGGTGGTGCTCAGTTGCAGGTCTGTCGCCGCAACGGGAGGCCACTGTCATGCAGCGCCAACATCCAACATCCTGGTCTTCTGTCCGCTTGCCGGTGACCGCCGAAGGGCGCCAGCGACCGCTCACGCTTGAGCGCGCGACACGCAGGTCGGCGGTGCGCCCTGCCGCTCCGGCCGGGGTTGCCGAGTAGCCGATCGTCTTCTATCGACCCCTCGTGCCTCCGGAGGTGGCCGCAGGTCGGGTCGCGAGTTGTCGGGTTTCAGCGCAGCCGGCGAGCTCGCAGCACCAGGTCGTCGGTGTGGTGCGCGCCCGCCCCGCTGTCGGGTGCGATCCGCGGCCGCTGCTCGTCGATCTCCACCTGCCAGTCGTCGTTGAGCAGCGCTGTGACCATCGGGGGCCAGACGTAATCGGCCGGGTCGAAGCCGCTGCCGTGCACGGGCTGGGTGTCCATCCCTGCGTGGTGAACGAGGAGCAGCGCGCCGCCCGGAGCGACGGCCGCCAGCAGTGCTCGCTCGGCTGCGGCGTCGGGGGTGCGCAGCAGCGCCGGGTACTGCGCGGAGACCAGCTCGAAGGACGCTGGTGGGAGTGCCGCCTCAGCGAGCCCGGCGTGGACCCAGCGAACGGTGACACCAGCGTCGCGCGCGTGCGCGGCCGCCCGCTGCAGCGCCACGCTCGAGACCTCGAGCGCGGTCACGTCCCAGCCCTTGCTCGCGAGCCAGACGGCGTCCGCGCCCTCGCCGCAGCCGACGTCGAGCACCCGCCCGGGCATGAGCCCGGCGACCTCGGCCACGAGCGCACCGTTGGGCTGACCGCTCCACATCTGCTCCCGGTCGGCGTATCGGCTGTCCCACTCCGATTGCACCGCGGGGTCACCGACGTATCCCGCAGTTGAGGGAAGGTCAGAAGCGGTCGATTCTGCCTCGAAGTGGTCGGTCACGGGTTCATCGTCGCGCATGGCATCCGATGGCGCGCCATCTTCCTTGTCGATCGGGCAACACGGCACCAGCGCAGAGCAGCCAGGCGTAGGCGCCTCACCGACCATCACCGCGGCGTCGGGCTGCGAGGCGGGTGGCCCTTCCTATCAAGAAGCACCGCTCCGCTCGCCTGGGCGATCTCGCTCTAAACGGTCACTAGTGTCGTGGGTTGTAAGTCTTCTTGTGGTTGGGTGATGGCTTGGCGTGGGCGATGATGTCGTCGGCGTTCTTGGTCCAGCTAAACGGGTGGGCTCGCTTGTTCCAGCCGTCAACATAGATCCCG
>JAABUP010004859.1_pt1 | contig 21450 bp, 36 predicted proteins | sample 5559201 | NCBI WGS metagenome assembly JAABUP01 (sample SAMN10711887, study PRJNA513373) | rock metagenome | isolation source: Antarctica rocks | place: Antarctica | reverse complement strand
CCGACCCGCCCGCGCCGGCGGCCGGGCACACGCGGCCGCCCGTGTCCGGCAAAGCGCTGTCGGGCTTGCCGCCCGCCGTGGCGGCCAAGGCCGCGCAGCCGGGGCTGCCGCTCGGCGTGTTTTACGACGCCGCCGGCCAGCGCTGGGCGCTCGGCGGCGGGCTGGCGCCGCGGCTGCTGCCGCCGCGCAACGCGCGCGCACACGTGCCGGCCGCGCCCGCGGCGGCGCCGGGCGCCGGCGCAGCGGCGGAGGCGGCCGGCGCGCCCGGCATGGCGCGCGGCCTGGTGCTGGCGACCGCGCTGGGCGCGTGCGTTGGCGCGGCGGCGCTGCTGGCGGCCGCGCTGCTCGCGCTCGGCTGGCGGCGCCTGCGCTGCTGCGGCGCCCGGTGCGCACGCTCGCACTCGGACAGGCACAGGCAGCGCGTGCTTGCTGGCGGCTGCCCTCCGTCGTGTCAAGCCTTGTACCGCAGCATTGCACAGCGCATTAAGCAGCTGGAGCTGCGCAGGCACAGGCCGCGCTGCGCTTGCAGACCAAGCCTATCGCGGTATTGAACCATATTGATTGAACCAACTCGAGGGCTTCATGCATGCACAAGTTGCTGCCTGTGCTGATGACTGTGGGCGTGGCTGCTGCAGCGGTGTTCCCTCGATCGCTTGCGGCTGCTGGCAGCAGCCGCAAGCGGGCTGCTGCAGAACGTGCGCACGTCCCGCGCCGACGGGATGTGTGTCTGTGACCGCAGGGGCGGCGCTGAGGGCAAAGTGGAGAGCGAGCGAGCAGGCCAGGCGCACTCGCCGTTCTGGCGCGGGGCGCGCGTGGCCGATGAGAGCCGCCATGCTGGCGCCGCCGCGCCGGGCGTCAAGCCGCGAGATGTGGAGCTGGGGGCGGCGGCCGCCGCGCAGGGTCACCACCGGAGTCCTGGCGCGCAGCCAGTCGTGGCAGCCGCGCCTGCCAGGACGACCGAGGCGTGATCCGCAGCGGCGGCCGCGGGTGGCGCCCACTTGCGTGTGGTGAGGCACTGCGGCGCCCGCTGCGGGAGCCACACAGCAATGCTTCTGCATTTGTTGTCGAGTGAGGCTGACTGTGTAGCTTAAGGGGATACTTCATATGTCGCGTGCTCGGCTGTGCAGAGTGTTGTCGAGGGGCTCTGCGGCCCGGGGTTGCAGGTATCATGCCAATGTTCATGACGGCGGACTGCTTTCCAGCTGCTGCACTGCAGGCGCGGTTGGTGTGGGCTAGTCAGGGCAGGCCACTACGGCAGCAAGCGCTATGTGTGACTGCATCGCTGCGCACGTGACCAGGGGCAGTCGGCCCCGCCCAGTGCGCATGCGAGTTTGCCTGTGGCGCGGGGGCAGCAAGGGGCCCCCGACGGGTCCGCATGCAAGGTTTTGCAACGGTCTTGGGGCAGCAAGGGCTCCCGCAAAGTCTGCATGTGAGCGTGTTTGTGTGATGTTTCCTATAGCTAAGGCTGTGCGGCGGCTGCCCTGAGGTGACTCCGTCCGGCGCTGGGGCCGCGCATGCCGCGCGGTGACCTGCATTTTTGCAGCGCAAAAGTGTGCAAGCGTGCTCCGCCGCAAGCGTCATGCGGAGGCGGGCGCCTTGTTTGTGCTTTGACAGCAAAGGCTTTTGGACTGTGCGCAGCTCATTTCCCTGCCCTGTTGTGCCGCCTGTAATAAGGCAGAGGAGGCAGCAGACTTGGCATATGCATTGACACACTGGTCCACTCCTTGTGACTGCTAGGAATACTTGCAGCCACGTATTGGGCATGCACTGCATCCCTGCTCTGGGAACAACTAGCGGGTCGGGCAGAACCAGCCAGGCAGACACAGCACAGCAGGGCACGCGCTTTGCAAACCATGCTGGAAGTACCTGCTGTCATGCTCGATTTACATGTGCAGCTGCTATGGGTGCCGGATCAAATAGTACTCCGAGAGCGCACATCAGCTCTGAGACTGCCCGGGTTCCTGGGCGCTGTGCATGCCACCGACCATACAAGGTCTGCCCGACAACGCACGTTACATGTTCTGTTGTGCAGTCTGACATCATCACACCTCTCATTACCAAGAGCAGGACCGCTACAACAAAGCAGAGGTAACACAGCGCAGCCTGTTGCTATCCCATGTACGCGCGACAAAGGCTGGCGCACTCATGCGGGCCGGACAGGCTGAGCAAGCGCGCCTAGCTGGACACTGGAGCGCATTGTACCAGACACACCAAGGCGGGCAGACGTATGCTGGCCACGCCAGAAGAGGGTACATGCTGGCAGCCAGCAAAGCAGCCAAGCCCCCCCTGTAGCCCACGGTGCACGCTGGACCACGTGCATGAGCTGGCCCCAATCAGCTGATTGGGCTGCGGTTGTACCCAAAGAAGGTGTTCCAGACTAAATGATTCCATGTGTCACAAGGCATGCGTCAGACATCCCAGTTCGTGGAGGAGTGAGCGGGCACTCCCACGCGCGCAGTATGCAAGCCGGTGCAGCGCCATGTTCAGCACTCCTGCTGCGCCACGACTGCATGCTGTTTCACAGCACCTGGTCACGTTCAAGCATGGGCCTACACTTACGGCGTGAGGAGCTGCATGCGTGCACAGCCCACCCAAGCAGCATCACCCCACATGGGCGGGTCGTTGTGGCTATGCTGACATGGCAGCCCACGCCGCCGCGCATGCCACATTTGCTATGCGCAGTGGTTCTGGCCGAAGGGCGCGCCGGGCTCCGGCGTTTCGCAGTCCACATCCGGCGACACCGTTCTGCGCCACACCGCGCAGGCCTGTCACCCCCTGGCGGCTGCGCGTTGAGGTATGCCCAGTAGCGTGGGGTCGCCACAGCCACTGAGCATGACATGTCTATGAAGCGGTAGCATGCCGCACTAGGACTCCCAGCCACTGGCTGCACGCCTGTTGTCAGTATTCGCTGAGCCGAAAGCAACGAGCGCCATCATGCAGCATGGGACAGTGCGCATGCATGCAGACCTCCCCAGACAAGCATTGCAGAGCTCAACTTTTGGAGGTCCAAGCACACGGACGCACCGTCGGCAGGACGCGCAGCACCGCGTGTAGCAGCTCAGCGTGGCGGCCACGAACGCGAGCACGGACGCCACAATGATTGCCAGGCACAGGCCCTCAGCCAGGAATGTGTATGGTGGCGCGCGCACGTCGCCGGCGAGCACAGCTGCGTGTTCGAGCTTGTAGTCCGGCTGCGGCCCGCTCGCGCCTGCTGCCTGTGCCGGCGCAAATGCAGGATGCGGGGCGCCATACGCCGCCGCGGCCTCTGCCGCGCGCGGGCCGGTGGCTGCCGCAGGCGCCTGCAGCGCGTCTGGGAGAGGCCGCAGGCTGCCGCTGGCACTGCTGCCGGAGCTTTGCTGCTGGCTTGCTTGCGCATCCAGGCTTCTCGCACGCGGCCCTTCTCCCGACCCCAAGCCAGGCCACCCTGCCACGCGCTTGAAGCCTCGGACTCCGCTGCAAGTAGAGGCACGGAGACAGGACAGGAGGACAGAGAGGGTGTTCAACGCCAGCATCCAGCTGCCTGTGAAAGGTGACCAATAGCGCTTATCCTGAAGAAGCGGAGAGGCGCTTGCCCCGGTAAATATCAGGCAAGCATGCGAACCAGTTGGAAGCATGTGCCCCGCCCAGAGCTACACATCAGCGGTGGTTGCATACAGAAGCAGTGGTTGCATACAGAAAAACACGGGAGTGCCTGGTAGCTTTTGGCAGCGCGCACTGGGCACGTGCGGTACGGTGTCAGCCAGGACGCAGCTGCACAATAGCGGAATCAGGAGTGTGCATTGCGAGCAGTGGCCCATGCTTGACAGCGTGCCACCCCACAACAGCCACAGCGGCCCTGCTGGCACTCAACCTCGAACACGCACGCCCGCTCTCCCAGGAGGACGCAGCAGCAATTCCGTAACAGGCGCAAGTGGCTAGCTGTCTGAGGTTGAAAATGATGCCTGCTGGTGTAAGGCGGCGCACGTGCCATTCGAGCGCGGCGGCACATATCCTGGCGTATTCCTCTTCACGTCGCCCGCGCGCTTGCTGCGCCCGGTATTGCAGCTGCCGGGCGGGGCGCGCGAGCTGGTCGGCTCACTGGAGCAGACGTACCTGTCCATCAGGCGCGAACCATAGGATTATTCCGCCCCAACCTTTTGCGGCCTGCAGGCGCTGGCGCGTCACGCATGTGCCCTCACACACCTCCCACACCCATGAGCCTCACAACCACAGCGCCGGGCTCCCTCCTGGGTATGACACGTCAAGCCCTGTGTCCGTTGGGCACTCCTGGGAGCGGCGTGGCACTCGCCGTGGGCGGTAAGCCATGGGCGGAACGCGCGCGGCCCCCTCGGCGTCAGCTGCAGGCGCGTGCGGCTGAGCCGCGCGGCGCGCAGGTGCCCCGACGGCCTGCCGACAGAGGGCCCTGCCGCGGCGGCGTTCACGCACGCGGAGGCGCACCCGGCGGCCATGCTGAGCGTGGTGGCCTCGCTCACGCCGTTCTCGGACTTCAACCAGTCGCCGCGCAACATGTACCAGCGCCAGATGGGCAAGCAGACCATGGGCACGCCCGCGCTGGTGCGCGCGCCCGCGGCGCCCCGGCAGGCCGCTGCCAGCGCGCGTGCCCGAGCAGCCTGCATGCGCGTCGAGCGCCAGCTGGCGTTGTATCAGTGGCGGCGAAGGCAGAACTGCGGACATGATGCGGCGGGTGCATGCTAGCCCACATGGCAAAGCCGCTCGCAGAGACGCGCCTCTTAATACGCGGCTGCCTCGCCGGAGCATCACCTAACCCACCCTCTGCGTCACCCTGACTCGCCGCCGTTGCTGACGCGCGCCGCGCCGGGCGCGCGGCAGGCGCTGCAGCACCGCTCCGACACCAAGATGTACCGCCTGCAGAGCCCGCAGACGCCGCTGGTGCGCACGGCGCGCTACGGCGAGTTCCGCATGGACGAGTTCCCGTCCGGCACCAACATGGTCGTGGCCGTGCTCGCGTACACGGGTGCGCGGCCGCCGCGCACGCCGGGCTGGGGTTAGGGTTTGGTTAGTTTCAGGGCATAACCCGGCCCTCCTTGAGCTGCCTGTGGGCTGGCTGCATCGGCGCAGCGCCTGCTCTGCACCCTGCATGGCCATACGCCCGATGATAGCAGTATCTTCATGCTCCGGACAGCACCGTGCGAGTGAGGCGGTCAGCAGACAGACTGCTGGCGTGCACCAGGGCTGCACCAGGACCGACGACTGATTACAGGACAGAGTGGCAGCTCACCACGCAGCACCTCGCGGTCTTCGCCAGCGTGCGGTTCGCGGACACAGCGCACATGCGCATGCGCACGCAGTCCTATTGTGATACCCTAGTCAGATTTTCTAGCTCTCCCTCGCGCGCGGCAGGCTATGACATGGAGGACGCCATGATCCTGAACGCGGCGGCCGTCCAGCGCGGCCTCGCGCACGGCAGCCTGTACAAGACTGACGCGGTCGACCTGGCCGAGGAGCGCGGCAAGCAGCTGGTGCGGCTCTGGGCGCGCGGTCTGATTCTGGTTGCGCGGCCAATGATTACTGCTACGCTGCTGCGCAACCCGTCAATCATGCCGGCATTGAAGCTGGCCGCGTCTCATGCTGTCATGCTGTAGGTGTAGCGCATATCAGTCAGCGGCATTGTGATTTAAGGCGTACTGGACTAAGAGGTGTCACAGATCGACGCTTGACATGAAGAACCCTGCGAAACCTCACTCAGTCTTTCTGTCGGGCTCCCAGTCGTTCTGGCGCCGTCCTCCGCAGCAGCCCCGCCCCGCTGACATTGCCGCCCGGCAGGCGTTTGCGGCGGAGGGCGCGCGCGCGGCGCCGCTCGCGGAGCGGCCGCGCGGCGCGTTCGGGCAGCGCTACCCGCAGAACGTGCCGGCCGCGGCCGACAGCCCCGCCGTCTCGGGCGGCATGCGGCTCTGCCCGCAGGTGCGGCGCCAGCGAGGCCATGCCCTGGCGGGCACTGCGCGGGGCGCTCGATGTGCAGCAGTCTAGACACCCTGACTCTGTCCTGACCACTGACATCCACGCGCCAGGTGCGATTCTGTCCACATTGTCATGCCAGACATATCGTTTTGTGATTTTTAGGGCGCCTCCTGTGCGCGGCCAATGCGGCTCTGCACACGCGCACGGCGCTCAGCAGTGAGTCGTGCCTCAAAGGGCGGCTGCGATGGCGCAGGCCGCGCACGCGGACGCGGCGCGCATCGACGCGGACGGGCTGCCGCATGTGGGCGCCGTGGCATACCCGGACCAGGCCTACTACTCCGCGCTCGACAGCATCACTGGTGACTCTTTGCTTCCACCTGTGGCGCCCCATGACCACGTGTGACAGTGCTGATTCTGCTCTCGCGCATGTCAGCACAGAGTAGTCTCCGCAAGTAGCTCGACAAGCAGCTTGACACGCCGCTCAGTCTGCTGATGGGTGGGTGCCGAAAGAGCGCATGGCGCTGGTGGGCGCCGGTCGGGCATGCAGCACGCGCGCTGGGCGCGCGGCGCGTCATCCTTGTCCTAAGCTAGTTGCTAGATTTTATTACTAGGTTCTCATCGACACGGCGCCCGAGGGCCTTATGGCCGCCGCGCGCGCGCCGCCAGGCCGCTACAAGAAGGGCAAGGTGAAGGGCGAGGAGGTGGCGACGGTGGAGCAAGTGGCGCTTGTGGGGGCCGGGCGCGCGCCGGGCGCGCGGCGCGCCAACGTGCTGCTGCGCTTCAACCGCAACCCGGTCGTCGGCGACAAGTTCTCCAGCCGCCACGGGCAGAAGGGCGTGCTGTCGCAGCTGTGGCCCGACGCAAACATGCCGTTCGCGCCCGCGACCGGCATGCGGCGCGCCCCCGCCGCCCGCCCCGGGCGCGCGGCGCGGCGCCCGACTCGGGCGTGCCGCCGGCCTGCGACGGGCATGCGCTGCGCGCGTGCCTGTCCCCGGCAGCTTGTTCATATGAGCTGACAGTGTGCGGCGCATGTCGAGCCCAGGCGCGCGCGGCTGGCGCTGTCTGCGGGCTGGTCAGCGTGCATGTGTGATATCAGGAGTGGGTTAGGGTAGAAACAGATCACCGCGCTGCGTGCCCACGAGGTGTGTGTGGAGCGCAGGCCGGACCTGATCATCAACCCGCACGCGTTCCCCTCGCGCATGACCATCGGCATGCTGATCGAGAGCCTGGTCGGCAAGGCGGGCGCGCTGCAGGTGGCCTCCCATTCGGGCGGCACGCTCGAGGGATGGCTGGCTAAAAGCGAGCCTTGTATGCGCGCATGGGGTGTCCGGTGTTTCTCCAATGTCCCTTGAGCTGCCCCTGATGGCTCCGACGTTGCAAGATTGTCGGCAGAGACAATTTGCATTATGGCGCGCTCCCGCCTTGAGAGTCACCCATGCGTAGGCTGACCCCTGTCAGGCATGGGCAGGGTCGCTTCGTGGACGGGTCACCCTTCCAGGCGGCGGCGGGCAGCACGCGCAACCTGACCGCCGAGGCCGGCGACGCGCTCGAGGCGGCCGGCTTCCAGCGCCTGGGCGGTGCGCGCGGCCACAGATACTTCCAAAACCCTGGGCTTACATGTCCCTACCGGCAGCATCGCACCGCTAAGTCAGTGCAGTGGACCTGGTACGGTGCGACAAGCGCCCTGCGCTGCCATGTCGTGATCTCGGTACGGTACCGAAAAGCATGCAACGAGGTGTGGGCTGTTTGTAAGGCTGGTGTTTGGCTGTCGTGTGCGCTCGCTTGCGTGGATTCCAGGATAGGCAGCATGGCAGGTCTATGTGGCAGGAGAACATGTGTCTTGGGATGAGCTGTGCGCTGCCGCACCCGCGCGGCCAGGCGAGACGATGGTGAGCGGCGTGACGGGCGAGGAGTTTGCGGCAGACATCTACCTCGGCCCCGTGTACTACCAGCGCCTGCGCCACATGGTCTCCGACAAGTTCCAGGCGCGCCCGCGCGTTTGTATTTTGGGGGAGGGGATAAGGGTAGGGTGGCATAGGTACCCTAAGTGGTACCCTGCCCTGCCAGATAGCAGCATGTGACGCTCAAGCGTGTGCGTTGTTGGCACACAGCGAACCAGCCTCGCCACAGTGAGCGAGCTGGGAGGCAGGCCGCACTCGCCGAATCAAAATCTGACTCAAAAACGCCGGGCGCCTGCGCAGGTGCGCTCCACGGGGCCCGTCAACCCGCTAACCAAGCAGCCGATCAAAGGCCGCAAGTTCGGTGGCGGCATCCGCTTCGGCGAGATGGAGCGCGACGCGCTGCTGGCGCACGGCGCGGCCTACCTGCTCCACGACCGCCTGCACACCGCAAGCGACTACTCGGTCGCCGACGTGTGCGCCGCGTGCGGCAGCCTGCTCACCGCCTGCGCGCAGCCGGCCACCGCGGTGCTCAGCGCCGGGTACCACCCCGGCGGCGGCGGTGCGCTCTGGCGCCCGCCCGGCGTGCGCAAGCACCTGATGTGCCTGGGACGCCGTGTCTTGCCTGGTCGTGTGCCCAGCGCGCAATCTCAGCAAAAGAGGCGCTGTTTTGCTGGCCCGGCCGCAGCATTATGTCACACAGTCTTTGTATGGGGTACCTGGGGCTGCTGGAGGCAGCAGGTGGCATTGGCCCTTCCTGAACTGTGGAAAACGCACACTTGATGCCCCTGCGGTACCTCACTTCAAGTGCTCAGGTCTCGATGCGCACCCTGCTCTGCACCCGACCTCGCCTCCCACATCGAAGCACATCTATTCGTGTCAAGCAGCGCGCGGCGCGCGCAGAGCGCGGCCGGCTGGCGCTGCGGTGCGTGCAGTGCGGCACGGGGCGTCACCTGGCGCGCGTCGCGCTGCCGTACGTCTTCCGGCATCTGGTCACCGAGCTGGCCGCCATGAACATCCGGTGCGCGCTGGCGGTGCGCTGACGCCGCGCGGCCCCGCGGCCGCGACCCCGAGGCAGGGCCCTGCAGCGGCTCGGCGGCACGGCCCGGTGCCCCACTGCCGCCATCGCTGGCACGCGGCGCACTGGCAGACCCGTGGTTTGGTGCCTGCAGGAGGCAACGTGGTTGCCGCCTTACGCATGTTGTAGTGTCCAGGCATGCTTCTCAACTTCTGAGGCTCTAGACAGAGTGAGGGAGCTCGCCATTGACGGTGCCATGCTCTCTGCGATGGCAGGAGGCGCTGCCTGTCTTGCACTTGCACGCGCTGTGTTTGCAGTGCTGTGTGGCCATGAGGGTGCGTGGCATGGCCCACCAATGCATGATTTAGAGTCTGGCGCCTGGGACGTGGCATAAACCTACCTCATTTGAACACGTTTTTTGAACCTAGTTGTCGGTGTGCTCCTGATTTCAAAGTGTTATTGGTGTGCAGCTTGTATGTTGATAGTGTTTAGCATGACAAGTAATGTAGCAGCAGCATGGGTTAGCAATGTGAGGTGCATGATGCACGATTGTTGGCGCATGTGACATGCTATTGTGTTCATTGTGCCGCTGCGAGTCAGTGACATGCTGGGTGAAGCCTGGAAGTCTCTCTCATCGGCGCTCTGCCATAGACCCACTGATCAAACAGGACAGTCAGCTATTTAGGCCCAGTCAATTTTGGAGGCCGAGCAAATCGCTGTACCTAAGCCAACACACTTTATAGTTCAAAGGTACACGCATACAACATGCAGCACGAGCTCAGAAGTGCACATCATGGCTGGTCTGTGTCATGCCGGCTGGCATAGCACCTGACGTTTGCGTAGGGCATGGCCGCCACTGCGTCCACCCTCTGCCGAGCGGCGCAAAGCTTCCTGGCACAGCGCAGCAGCGCAGCGTCGTCTGCCTGGGCTGCATCCATGGCCGCCTCCGCCTCCCGCAGCGACACGTGGAGCAGCGCACTGCGCACAGGTTGCCAGCTTTGGCAACAGGGTGAGCCGAGTGAAACATGCCACGGGTTGGCAGGCACGAGGCAGCGACGGGGCATGCATGCCTGCGGACAGCGGGGTGCAGCGACGCGTCCGCGGCAGCAGCCTCGATGGGCAGCCACCGCGCAGCCTCGTACTCCGCGCGGTCGTAACTCCACAAAACGACGCGCTGCTCGGCCGCCGTCACGCGCCCCTGGAAGATCAGCGCTATGTCTGCCGTACCGCTGCCTGCGCCCCCGCAGCACCCTTGCAGTCCAGGCGTCTGCGGCTGACACCAGTGCAAGCTTGAGCGTGCAAGGCGCCTGCCAAGGGCGCACCTTGGGGCTCCTGCTGGCGGAATTGCCACAAGTAGGATGCAAGGCACACAAAGCTGAAGCGCTCGCGCGGCAGCTCCAGCTTTGTCTCACGCCGCACGGTGGCCACTGCGGTGTCCAGCGGTGTATCACCCGCCTGCAACGCATACGCAGAGACGTTGACAAGCTGTTGCAGGTCGGCGCAGCAGCATGCAGTGAGGGCGCACTTGCCCGCATGCGGCCACCTGCACAGAACGAGCTTGCTGAGAGCCGCACCAGGACATCCGTCAAACACAGCGAGTTTGCTTCAGGGGACCACGAGAGGAGCGCACCTATGAACCACCAGTCTGGCTGCGGATGTACACGGCGCTTTAGCAAGAGCACCTGCGGCCATGGGTTGGTTGGCAGGGGTGACGCAAGCACGCCAGTGCTAGAAGGGCAGCAGCATAGGCTAAGGCTGCCACAGAGGCAAAGGCTAGGAGGCAAAGGCTATCGTACCTCATGCACTTCACTGACGAGCAGGACATCCACACAGCCTGTGTACTGCGCTCCTGTCTCAGCCGCGCATGCCCTAATCTTTCGTAAGTGATGTTTGAACGGTGCAAGCCAAGCTTGCGCACCCTTAACAAACGTGTCTAGGGCGCGTCCATACTCGGCGTCCTGCAAGAAGGTGCTGTTGCGCTGGTACTTGTCTGTTTCAAAGTGCAGGAGCGCCATGTGCGCACAATCTCACCCGAGCACAGGGGTCTGCTGGTCAGACTGATTATGTAGCGCACTCGTGCCTGCACAGCCAAGGCTGCCCCAACAGCTTCGGGGCGGTCGCAAGTTCTTGGACAACTTCCCCGCGGGAAAACCAAACGCAACGCACTAGGGTTGCGGCAGGCAGCCCTTTGCTCAGGAGAGGCTCAGAGCAGAAAAAGAAACTCCACAAGCTATCCAGGCTCGACCTCTACTTGCGCGCCACTTCCAAGTCCAAGCTCAACACATTTAAGCTGCTCATTGGCACAGTAGCCCCGCCGCAACCCACAAGCGGCTGCGCTGACGGCCGCGCTGGCGGCCTGCCTGGCATGCGGCGCGCCGGCCGCGCTGGACCACGCGGGTCAGCTGCTGCTCGTGCTGCAGGCCATGGTGGACGCCATGCCGCCCGGCCGCCTGGCGCTGTTCCCGCAGCTGGTGCTCGCCGCGCTGGCCGCGCTGTGCACGCCAAACGCTCAGGCCCATGGCGCGGCCGGCGTGCTGCGTTCCCATGGAGTGCGCTGCTGATGGCCTGAGCAGCGCATCCTGCTAGTAGCGTGGGCATGCTAACGGTGGCCTGGGCGGCAGTGCGTGACTGCTGGGAAGGCCGCAGCTGGCCGTCGTGTCCGTGCAGAGCACTGGGCCTTGTCGGCAGAGGTGCTTGTGTATACTGGCCCGCAGCTGACAGGCGGCAACTAAGCAGGCAGGGGTGGTGCCCTCTCGAGGATGTTGCTGAGAAAGGAATCTGTGTTGGGCATGCATTTGCCCGCATCCTGCACAGCTGCTGCATGCCCACTTAGAGCACTGGGCAAAAGGAGGCCGTCCAACAGTCACAGGCGCTCGCCAGCGGGCAGCTGTGATTGTCGTCATGTCAGTCGCTCACGCCAGTGGATGCGCTGCGGGCAAAGTAGCGCTGAAGTCCAGGGCTGGCTCATCAGCACGGAGAGGATGTCTTAGCATGATGGCTGCCTATACCCTCACCCTAGACCGTGATAAGCACGTGCCCGCCGTCAGCTCCTTCTCTATCATGATCCGGGCGCCGGTCAGCAGCAGAAGCCATCCGCCAGCTTTATGGGAGCTGGAGAGGGCCTGTGGAGTCAGACTGCAGCTGGAGGACGCGGCGGTCTGCAGAGAGGCTGCACGGTGCGCCCAGCAGCTATAGTATGCCTCGGTTGCCTGTGTGAACACTCTGCAGATGTCAGGAGCTGCTGGCTGCATGTCCCTGTTGTCGTTTGTGCACAGTGGTGAGGTTGTGGGCGGGCTTTTGTGTCGCTGCCTGATTGTAGGCCTGCGCGCGCGTAATGACGCGCAGGCAGCCCGTTCCACTACAGCACGCACCTACACGACGCCGCCAAGCAGCAACTGAAAGGTATGGGCCGCAACCCGTCTGCCCTATGCACCAGGCTGCTGTGCAGCGCGTCTGACTCCTAGTGGGTCGCTCGTCGCACGCTGCTGTGCTGCGTGTGCGGAAACGACCTTGATCCCCTGCGCTGAGCCACGCCGGCCAGTGCGCTGAGGCACACGTGCTTGCTCTCACTGTCTGGCCAATTCGCACTGATCTGTGTTGTCAAGGACACAACTTGGTGTCATGCGCTGCGTGGGCTGGCCATGGGGTGCATGCTGTTGCTGTGTGGACTGTTTCAAAATTTTGCAGCACGCAACGCACAACGATCTGCAATGCTGGCGCGCCTTCCTGAGCTCCACACGCTGCGAGGCAGCAGACTGCCAGGATGATGTGGTGTCTGCGCGTGGTCAGAGCTGGACGGCGTTCATGGTGGAACTTGCAACAAATTCCTTTGCAGCTCTCGTGAGCGGGGATGCTGACGTAGGTTCTGAAGCAGAACACGACCCCGAGGCGCGTAGCCCCACGCTACTGTAGGCCCGCTCTGCCGTCGTGAACACGTCACTGACCTGTGCTCTGTGCTACAGCCCAGCATGGGTGCGCGCGCGAGCGCCAAGCACGTCGGACAGTCTGACCGGCGCGCATGTGCGCGCCTACGCAGGAGCAGACCAGCACGGCCGCGGCCGCGGCGGACGGGGGCTCATCGTGGCTCTGCCAGGCACGTAGCGCCTGGGGCTTGGCCGTGTCTGGCGGGCTCCGCTGGCCATGCCTTTCCCGACCGGACACTGTGTGCAAGCTTGTGCACAGTGTCAGTGGCTTTTTTACACGATAGGCAAGCAGCTCCCCCTGCAACTGCTCCGGTGGTGGCGCTAGGCGCGCGCACGCACAGAGCCGCTTCTAAAGCGCCCGACAAGCGAGCCGCGCGCCGCGCAGGTGCGGGGCTGCCAACAAGAGCCCGGTAAAAGGCAACCACTCTGCGCAGAGCATGCGCAGCTCCTCGACTTCATCGGCAAGGACGGCCTGGCATGGCGATTCTGCTGGAGATGCAAGAAGTTCCACGTCCTGGACGCCTTTGACGGCGCCAAGCGCACCTGCCGCACGGTTCTGGAGCGCCGCAATTGGTGCGCCAGCTGCTCGGTGCTGCGGGTGCATGAGCCGCAAACCTGCATGCTGCATGCACCGATGGCAGCCATGCGCTCGTGTTAGGCGTGACATGCAACGCGTGACCACGCAGGGCGTGCAGGCGTGCGTGCCTGTGTGAGCGTGCCTGTCTTCTCCTGCCTCCATGCGAACTAGTGGTAGCACAACCCCATGCCTGTTTATTGCGCCTCAGCCCTTTGACTCCCACCACGCATTCTGCCTGACTGCTCATAGGCCGTTCCACACATACGCAGCCACATGCATTCACTTCGTTTGCCCCCAGCCCCGCAGACTAGGTTTGCCAGTGCACCGCCAAGTGAGCGTCCCCCGCGGCCGCGCAGGCAGCGAGGGGAGCGGACAGCTGCGGCGGCTCCGCCCCCTGACCCCGCCCTTGGCGCGCCGGCAGGCGCACAGGCCACGGTCCGCCGCCGCCCGGCGCCCTGCTTGCTGCCCTGCATGCTTTCCTACCCCGGCTGCCGCGCGCAGTCGCCCGCTCTCGCTGAGAAATATGCGGCGGCCGTCGCGGCAAGCGCAATGCGGCATGTGCAAGCCACTCTGAATGGCACGGGCTGGACACTAGCTGCGTGCTGCGCTACCTCTGAATCTACTCTACAAGGGCTGCCACTGGTTCAACAGGGTGTTGTCTTGATGAGCATCGCGAAACGACATTTCTCAGTGCCCTGCAATTCCATGCCGGGCAGTGCACAACTGTAAAAAAACCCACAGGCATGACGCCGTCAGCACATTTGAGCGGGGCACGATGCTTGCAGCAGGAGAACGAGGCAGTCGTGCCGGAGATACGCCGTCAGATGATCGAGCGGCTGGAAGCAGAGCTGGAGAGCATCATAGCGGCGGCGGACGCCGCGTTGGACGCAGACGAGCGCCTTGCAACAGCTGCCGCCGCTGCCGCAGCGGCACCGTCCATGCCAGAGGCGTCGGCGGCCGCCGATGCAGCCCCCTGGGGCGCCGCGGCGGGCGCAGATGCACCGGCGTCGGCGCAGCAGCTGGCGGGCACAGTATTGCGCGCGGTGCGCGCGCTGTGCGCGGGGCCCGAGGCGGGCGCGGCGGGCCGCGCCGCCGCTGTGCGCCTGCCGCCGCGCGGCTTGGTGAATGGCGATGTGCAAGTAACCGCGGCTGCCCAACCCGCGGTCAAAGGGCCCAGGAGGGTGGGCGACGATTGACGAATGGGCGAGCTGACTGGCATGCGTGCACAGGCGCTGATGGGCAGCGTGCACTTCTGCCGGCTGCTGGAGCTGCTGCGCAACGCGGCGACTGCATTCGGGCCGGGGCAGCGGCAACCTGTGCTTCATGAACAGCAGCCTGCAGGCGCGAAAATTCTGCCGCAAACGCTGCAGATTTTTATGCGAGGCGTCATCAGATGTGTTCTCAAAGCAGCGCACCAAGTACCGACCTGGCGCGTCGCATGTTCACAGGCGGCACCAGTGGATAGGCTGTGTAGATGCTGTAAAGGGAAGAGCATGCTGGGCAGCAGCGCGGCGTGCCCGCCCGGCAGCGCCGCCGACGGCGCGCCCGCCGCCTGCCAGCCCCCCTACCCCGCCGCACCTCCTCTCAGCCAGCTCGCCAGGTAAGCGCGATTGGTTTGCTGACAGCACTTCTGGCACAGCGAGCGCACAGCGCTCCATGTTTACTATGCACACCAGGTCTTGCAGTAGCCGAGCTCCGTCGCAGGGGTTGGGTGGGGCATGCAGGATTCCCGTCGGGCGCATGCCCGTCCAGCATCAGCCAGACACGTCTGGAGCAAGCAGGTCATGTACAGACACGTTGGCTGCTGCACTAACACGCTCCATTGATCAATAGCGCAGCGTCAGTGAGCGCGGCTCACCCGACCAACAGGCCGGCCCCAGGCGGACTTGGACGCCTGACTGCCAGGGCCCACTGCCGCCGCGCTGCCCGTGCGCCCGGAGTTGCTGCTCGCGCGGCTCGCCCCACCGCCAGCCTGCTGAAAAATGGTGCCGCAAGGTGCGCCTCAGCATGCGGCGCGCTTGGAGGGGGCCAGGCTAGCAGAAAGCATCTTATCACGCCGCTTTACCTGCTCCTTACCAGCGCACTCGAGACTACAGCGCAGGGACAACAGTGGACCCGTGGTCATGGTGCTGGCGATGAGCAGGTGCTGCACACAAGTGACGATGCTCACAGCCCATGCTGACGCTCTCCCTGCACATGTGCAAAGGAACAACGCCACGGGCCATCATGCCAGAAGCCCACGCTGCTTGCGCTCGCGCAACTGGCTACCAAGCTGCGGTCCGCCGACATGTGCAACGGCGCCGCGCCCCGCGCTGACCAGTTCGCCGAGCGCGAGGCGCGTGCCCTCTTGCCTTTTGCCATGGCAGCTGCAGGGCGGGGCTGTCTGTATTACAGTCAACCGCTTCAAGCCTGACAACGTGCCCCTGTCGCTGTCTCCCATCGGTGCGTGCCCAATACTGCCATGTTTTCCTGCGGGCGAGACTGGCACCCTCGTGCCGCTCACCCGCTCACATGTATGTTACCATCAGCATGCGTGCAATCCGCACCGTTGCCGTAAGCGTGTCGTGCGATGTAGGCGTGCAATAGCTGCAGCTGTTGCCCGGCCGGCCGGAGGGGTCTGACCTCTGCGCGCAGGCCTGCGCGCCCAACCCTTGCAGTCCGCCTGCAGAGCTGCGTCTCCAACCTGCAATTGTGTGGCCGAGCAGGGCTGCACGAGCGGAGGCGCGCCGGAGGTCGACCTCGGCGACCTGTGCCAGGACGCCGGCGCGCGCGCATACGCGCTGCGGAGCATGGTCTGCTTCCATGGGGTACAGCAGCGCCATCCAGCCTCGTTGGGGGGGCACTATGTCGCGTACGTCTGGAGCAGCGCGGACTGCGCGTGGCTGCTCTTTGACGACGCTATGGTCTCCAGGGTGGGCACCTGGGCGGCCGTGCGCAACAGAATCAAGGGCGAGGATGGCCCTCAGCCGAGCATGCTCTTCTTTGGGCCAGTGTTGCAGTGAGGCCGACGCGGGTCGTCCCTGTTCGGGTCGGAGAGCCTGACGCGCTCGGCGCCACGCCCGGCGGGCGGCTGTGCGGTGCCCCCGCCGCTGCCCGGCGCCCGGCTCGGCGCCGGACTTCGAGCGCTCATTCTCAGAGACATGGTGCTTGAAAGTAGCGCTGCAGCGCCGGCTTCCCACGGTCGGAATGTGTTGCCGGAGCACTAGCTGTTGCTGAGCGACGCGTGGCCGTGCGGTGACACGCGCGCTGCCCGCCCGCCCGCCCGCCGGCTTGCCCTTACTTGAATTTATGGGGCTGAACTGTGCGAGCCCCGCTGCTGCAGCGTATGCTGCGGCTTGCGCTCAGCCGCACATTCGCCCGCCCAGCGACGGGCAGCCGCGCGGCGGCGCGTGCGCTGCCGTTTTGCCCGCCCTTTCCTCAAGAGACGTTTGGGGGTGCTGACATATCAGTGCATTTCAACCCGCCCTGCATGAACAGAACGCGCAGTGCGGCAGGGCGCTGTTGCCGCTGTGTGGTGTAGGCCGCGTCTTGCCTGGCGGAGAATGCTGTCTGCTCTGACACCTGCAACGGGCAACCTACGTGCCTGCGCCTGCTTTGTACTGTCCCTCTGCCTCTTTACGAGCGTAGCCCAGGCCGCTTACCAACCCACATGCCTTGTGTACTTGTCAGTGTGCTTGCTTTGCGCATTTTGGAATAACTTGGTGTCCTGATGTGTGTGCGCCTATGTCAGGAGACACGCCCAGCGACTGTCCTGCTGGGCATTGTGCTAGATCATGGTCCCAGCCAGAGGCACCTGTAAAAGCATGACAAGCATCGTTGAGCATGTGCATGCCCAGCCTGATTGGACTGCAGCCATGTAGCCAGCTTTGACGACCAGTCGACGCGCCAGGCAGTGCTCGTCTAGTAATTCAAACTGCAAGCCTGGCAACTCAAATCAGATCAGCGTTCACGTTGCAGGTGTTCCCGCGCATAGGGTAATGGGGCACGTGCAGCACATGCAGTGATGTGCTGTGACGTGTTCTGCCACCAACGTGAGCCGGTTGACATCCGCCGTTGTGCACGCGCCGAGCTCCCCACCGTGCACACTGTTTGGAGACCGCCCAGCAGGAGGCTTTCCTACCCCTGTCTGGAAGCACCTGCGCCTGAGGACACCGGCCGACCAGAGCGCCATGCATGTCATAGACCCAGCGGCCCTGCGCGCTGCGGCTTGTTACCTGGAATGGGGATGCAGATGTCGCGCGTCCCATTCACAGGCAGTTGGCATGCGCCATGTGACATGCATGTCTTACGAGCATGCGGGATAGTGGACTTGCCGCATGCCTGCACCTCATTCGTCGCTGCTGCACGTCACATCAGAGGCACACTCGAAGCACATGCTGCCAAGCTCCAACGTGCGAGCCAGGCTGGGAGCTCCAACGGGGGGGCTTGCCGCAGCGTCTGGCGCAGTTGCGTGCTGGGACCACTACACAGCACCAGGAAGTTGTGCAGAGCTGCATCCCAGCTCGTGGTAGATGTGATCTGGATGAGCGGCCCACCCCATGCCCGTGCCCAGAGACTCCAGGCATGGATCTGTTGGCTTCCTGCAGCCACTCCATGTTGATTGTCAACGGATCTGGATGACAACATGGAGTGGCTGCAGGAAGCCAACAGATCCATGCCTGCCGGAAGCGCGCGCCCCGGTAGCGGCGGCGACGTCGCGCCGCGCGTCGCGGGGCGGGCCGCTGCGCCGGCAGCGGCAGCGGCGAGGGCGTTGGGGGGACGCCGCGGAGCTCTCCTGCAATCTCACCAAGGACATGACCAAGGACTGCTGCGCCGACGCGCTACACCCTGTCCACATGGTCCTGCACGCAGCCTGCGGCGCCGAGGCGTGCCCTGCATGCCGCCTGGGGCGCTGCAGGGGGTACGCGCCAGCGCGCCCTGCCTGCCCAGATTAGCAGGCGCAGGCGACGGCCGCGGCGGTGGCCGGCAGATTCGGCGCTGCAACCGCGCAGCGGCCTGCACCAGCCGCGCATGGGCGGCCCGCCGTGCAGCCTGTCACGGTGGCCACAGCCGCCGCACCCGCGGCACCGCGGCCGCCGAGCGCAGATGTCCGGGCGCTCGTGGTGCACGCGGGCGGCCAGGCTGCGCCATAGGCGCCGCCGACAGACAGTGCCGCGCCCCCTGCGACACGCCCGCCTCTACGGCGCCGGCGTGCGACGGCGGAGCGGCCTCACACGCGGCGCGGCCTCAGGTCGGGCGTCCTGGCAACGTGGGCGCGTGCGCCGGCGTGCCAGTCGTCATGGGCGAATACTGGGTCCCAACTGAGCGGGGATTGCAGCAGCGGGCTAGGGCCGGTGGTTTGGTCAGGCCGGTGCTCCGTGGGCGGGAGCAGGTCAAAGTACGAGCCAAGCCTGACTCCTGTGCAATGTCTGTTTAGAAGTGCAAATAGGACTTCCACTCGCACACTGTGTGCAGACGCAGCACAAAGTCGCTCCGCCTGTATCAGAGGCGGGGGGGGGCTGCGTTGCTTTTTCCAAAAGCAGGACGCTGGGAAGGCTGGAGACACAGAGGGTGGCAAGAGAGATAGAATTGGTTGGAAGAGTGTGGCGCGGACCCCTTCAGACAGTCTTGGTGCGGTGGGCATCGTCTTGCAACTCGCGTCAGGCCTGTTCTCCACGCCGAAGCCACGACCGGGGCGCCGTCGACCGACAGACGAGCTCGCAGCTCGAATCTACCCTACCTACCCTACCCTACTCTGCCGCCGACTCCTTGCCCGCTAGCATGGTTTGCTCAGCCACAGCCAAACGAAGCTTGTGGCAGAGCAGAGGCACACACTTAGCAAATACCTTCTTGCGTATATCAGATGCAGAGCATAGTGCGGCTGGCGAGCTTTAATGTGAACGGTCTGAAGAGGGCTGCAAAGGAGTATGGCAGTGTAGAGAAAGTCCTTGACCACCTCCAGGCCGGTGTGTTGCCTGTCCGAGGTCGTGCCTGAGGCGTGCCTCGCCGGCAAAGTTGCCACGTGTGCGCTTGTGCCGCTGCCTCGCCAGCGCCCGCGCTGCCTTCTCACGCAAGCGCGACCCGCAGACATCATAGCAATTCAGGAGACCAAGCTGGCGCAGAGAGAGCTGGAGCGCGACCTTGCGCTTGTGAACGGCCGGTGGGACACGCCGCCTCTGCTACTGCACAGCCTTGTCGTGCTGCGACTGTCCCTTTGAACGTGTGAGGGTGCTCAGGGTGTCCTTCTTTGCCTTCTGCCGCACGCGCGAGGGCTACAGCGGCGTGACCACGTTCTGCAGCCTCAAAGCCACGCCGCACGAAGCAGAAGAAGGCTTCACAGGTGAGGCACGTATCTGAAGGCCAGCCTGCCAGCATGAGTGTCAGTACTCAGCGGTGCTTGCATCGGCAGGCACGCTGCACGGTGAGGGCCACGCCGACGCGCCTGTGTCCTGCCCTGGGAGTCTGCACAGCTGCTATGGTAAGCTGTACGACAGGTGCGCAGGCAAGCAAGCCTGCACCACTTGAGCAGCGTGGCACGCCATGGGTGGCTAGTTGCGCATGCGCTGGGTCGTGCCTCGTGCAGGTTCTCGCTGGATGAGCTGAAGGCCCTGGACAGCGAGGGGCGCTGCATGATGACCGACCATGGTCAGTTCATCCTCGTCAACGTGTACGGCGTGGCAGTTTGCCGCATGGACACGGAGAAGAAGCGCAAAGCCTTTCGGGAGCGCTTTCTGGAGGCACGCTCAGCGCCTACATGTGTACCTGCTGCAAGCCTACCTCGTGCATGTCCTGCATGACACATGTAGGCGCGATATCATTGCTCGCTCGTCCCTTGGCCACCGAAAAAGAAATCTACTTGTACAGGTCGGCATGCGCTTGTCCTGTGCATCTGAATCCGCACTGCTGCGCATGCAGGCCCTGGCGCTGAGGCTGCAGGCGTTGCTTGATGCGGGGCGCCGCATAGTAGTGCTCGGTGCGCTCCCCTGTACATGCAAGATGGCGAAGCATGGGCAACAGAAACACTCTGGCCTTGCGCGCAAGTAGGCAGAGGCACACTACGCAGCATGTATGCTTGAGGCCTGCTACCTCGGAGTGCAACCAAACCCCCTGCACAGCGAGCGCAGTGCATGCTCGGCATGCCAGGGTCCATGGGCGTGTGCGCCATTCCAGGTGACCTCAACATCGCACCGGCGCCGGTGGACGCCTACTGGGCGGGGTCGCACACCGTGTTCAAGCAGCAGCCACACCCCGTGTGGTTGCAGCGCCTGCTGGACGGGTCCTTCCAGGACGTATTCCGCAAAGTGCACCCCGGCAGGCGCGGCGCGGTGTCTCCCTTTAGCCGTGCTGTGTGTCCGGCATGCTCGCCTGCAAACGTGCCACAAGCATATGCAGCCACAGCTCCTTGCGCGCGGCCTATCCACCTCGAGCGTGTGGCGGGCCGGCAGTCACCATACGTACACCCAGTGGTCCAACGACGCAGTGCGGGGCGACGACCGAGGCTCACGCCTCGACCTCATCCTGGCCGCGCCCGCGGCCTTCGCGGAGTGCTTTGTGGCCGCGGACGTCATGACAGACTTCTACGGATCTGACCATGCGCCGGTCTGGGCGGATCTGCAGCTGGCTGAGCCGCTGCAGCCGCCGCCCACTCTGCCGAAGCTCTCTTCGCGCTTTCTGTTTTCAGGTGCGGCGGTGATCACCCCCCTGGTGTGTGCATGTCTACAGGCCATGGTGTTTGAGCCGGCCGCAAGCTCTGGACACGCTCCACATCTTTTGCAGTGACTGGGGATTGCGCTGCGTGCTCTGCATGCTCATGCACCTCCACCTGGTTGCCTGAGGCAATGCAGGCCAGAGAAGGTCCGCTTGTTCTGCTGCTGCGCAGGCATTCACACCTTCCTGCGCCCGGCCGCCGCGCCGACGGCCACCGGCGCGAGCACCACGGAGCTGGGCGCGCATGCGGGCGCCGCCAGCGCCTCGGCGCAGGGCGGCGCCCCGCAGGAGCGGGCGGCTCAGGCGGCGCCGCAGACCCCGCGCGCCGGGCCGCGGACGCGGCGGCGGCGCGGCCGCGGGCAGGCGGGGGGCAGCGCCCGCATGGCAGCGAGGCATTCACACCTTCCTGCGCCCGGCCGCCGCGCCGAC
>JAABUP010004858.1_pt1 | contig 21455 bp, 15 predicted proteins | sample 5559201 | NCBI WGS metagenome assembly JAABUP01 (sample SAMN10711887, study PRJNA513373) | rock metagenome | isolation source: Antarctica rocks | place: Antarctica | reverse complement strand
CGTCAGGGCTGACTGTGAGCCCAGTAGGAATTGCAGATGGTGTGGACAGTACAACACTAGGCACTGATGTAGGTAATGAAACAGAAGTTGAGGGTAAAACTCCTGTGCAGGTGCCAAAGGCAACCTGACAGCCTGTGCCGCAGTATGCATCGGTACTTCCGCAGAAGCCTGCTGAGGAACAGCAATTCTATATCTTTCATTAGCTACCTCTCTGTAGAAGGTGTAAATGAGTACTTACTCCAAAAGTTGAGCCTTGACAGGTGTAGCCAGGAAGAGCTCCACATGAACCATCGGGGCTGACTGTGAGTCCAGTAGGAATTGCAGATGGTGTGGACAGTACAACACTAGGCACTGATGTAGGTAATGAAACAGAAGTTGAGGGTAAAACTCCTGTGCAGGTGCCAAAGGCAATCTGACAGCCTGTGCCGCAGTATGCATCGGTACTTCCACAGAAGCCTGCTGAGGAACAGCAATTCTATATCTTTCATTAGCTACCTTTTCGTAGAAGGTGTATAGATGAGTACTTACACCGAAGGTTGACCCTTGACATGTATAGCCGGTAGGACCTCCACATGTACCGTCATTGCTGACTGGCAGCAGACCTGGAACAGATGTGCTAGTTGCGCTCGGAGACGCCGCGCAATTTGTTACTGTCACGGTTTGGGTTTGGATCTGAGCCCGGACTACGGCGGCTAACGCAAGCCCAGCGAAGGGCTTACTGAAGAGCATTTTGTATTGCCGCTAGAGTGCTCAGAACGGAAAGGATGTCAGGTGTCAAAGCAGGGTTTACTCGGCCAGGTGTAGTGAAAGATCCTGAACGGATGTAGCAAGCTCGAAATATCGTGTGAACGAATGTAAGGGATGAACCCTCCGTTGAATCGACCGTGACAGATGAGGAGTTCCCAACGAATGGCGACCGATCAATTTGAAGTTATCCAAGTAAAAGGCTTGAAGAAACAGAAGTCGGGGCGCCCAAGTCTGTCTATTTATCCTGGCTTTCACGAAGCGTCGCCTCCCTCGCCGTAAGGGTTTGTTTTGTGCCGAGCATTCCTCGTACAGCCTCAGAATGTTCATTTCATTTATCGAAATGCCAGAGTAGGCGTTGCAGTAAGGGGACCGTGGAAAGCTCCCCTAGCAATCTTATTCGCGGAGTACCTCTAGCCTATATTCCAGTGTAAAGCTGATCCATATCGTCGACCTGCGCAGGATCTCGCATGCCTGAGACACATACTCAAAATTCCAGCCATCAGAGTGCTGCAACCATCAGACTGCCTAGGACCCGTATGCGATATAACCCAGGAACCCTGCCAGCAGGACGGTGTGCGTTGTCTGGAAGCTGTTGTGAATCCTACCTTGACCAGAAGCGCGCTGCTGAGCCTTCCATCCTACTCGTCCTGTTGAACAGCCCGAAGCTGAGGTATGGATGAGATGATCCTGCGAGGTTGGATACGTTTCAGGAACCAGACAATTGGAACGGTCGGAACTCTCATCGAGTTTTGAAGAGGCCATTCGAAGTAGCCGACGTAGTCCGATGCATTGCGGGAAAGCTTCTGAATAGCCACTTACGGCTTTCCTGAGGTTCTTGGCATGCGACAAGTTCCTGGCAATGTTCCAACCGATTTTAAATCTTAGATTGACCGGCCAGATACTGGTGGACATCTACGTCGGTCTTTTCCTTGCGCTCAACTTCGATCACAAAGATTCTGGAGAGTCCCAATTATATCGACCGATGTCATAGCATAAGCCGTCCACCTTGGGGCATCGAGAATATCAGTGGCAAACCCACGATGAGCACGCTCTTCAACTCATTTGCCCTGAAGTGAGACAGAGCAGGGTGGACAGTGCCACGGAGAGCCTCGAGATTGACCTGCACAAGCTAGAGCGTCCCCGAGGGCGTCTTCCGTAGGTGGCTAATCGGACAGCCCCAAATCGTAGATCAGGACCTCCAGACTACCGTACCTAATGCGTTGGTACTCTCGACCGCCGGATTGCGTACGCTGTCCAGCTTCGCCATAGGTCTTTTCCCACAGGTTTGGTTATTGAATGAACCAAGTTGGGATTAGGCGGGAATGGATCGTGAGATGGGCTTGGGCGCCGGGACAACCGCCGGCGACCTTGGAGTAGCGTAATTACGACATGCCAGTGACCCAGGCAACTTAAGTTCTCACGTTGTTGGCTCCTAAATAGGAGTGATCGTCGAAGCAGTCCTAGTCAATTGTCAATAACACAACAGAGGCACATCCAAAGCCCAGCGTGCGGGCCTTTCAAGTAAAGAGTCGATGAAATAGACATAGCAGTAGAAACGTCGGCACAATATTGTCAAGTACCAAGGCCACGATGAGGGAATGGTTGATGTCGCGCAACTTCGTCGGTACAGTACCTATCTAGAGCAGAGTGCATTCGAGTATTACACATTGACTATCACATCCATAGCCTATAGTGTATCCAGACCCATCACTTCTCCGCATTATCTGCCAAGGAACCGATGTACATTAGAGCTTCAAAATGTCAGCTTCTCGTATATTTCAATGACTAAGTCATATGTCTGCTCGAAGCTGAGCACTGTTGACTTCGTCACTTCTTCTCCGAGGCGGTACGGTGGAAGTCACGGATGTTCTCGTAGAAGGCGAGACCATTAAGAAGATTGCGCCAACGACACGGGCCCACGGATCACAGGTCAATGTTATCGACTGTGCGGGCAAAACAATCTCTCCAGGCTTCATCGGTACACACCATCGTTTCTGGCAGACCCAACGCAAGGGCCGTCATGCGGGCGAGTTACTACTAGACTACATGCTCGCTGGTGAGTGTTGTTCCGATGCACGAACGCACATGCATCCAGCACTAATGACGAGATCCAGGTAAATTCCAACTTCCAACTATACGCCTAAGGATCTTTTGGGGCCAGCTCGGCGGATGTCTAGAAGCAGTCAATGCTGGTACAGTACAATGACTGTCGTCGGCCACGCTCATATGACTCACTCGCCGCAACATGATGCAAGTACCCCATCGTTTTCTGCTTGAGGGTTTGTGCTACTTACTGAAGCTGGACAGCTATAACGCTATCTCTGCGACCGTGTCCTCAGGTCTCCGCTCATTCTCTGGGTATTGTCTCATCCCACGCATCAAGTCGTGGTCTCCAGATTCTCTTGTGGAGTACTCCATTAAGCCAGACTGGTTCGTTCGGTAGCTCGAAGAGCTAGCGGGTTCGCAATCTTTCGGAGATAGCCGCATTAAGCCTGCCCTTGCTTTTGGTGGACTCGTTATGCCCAGTGAGATGGTTGTCAGTCGTTTCGAGAGGGTTCGGGAGCTTGGTTGTGAGCTCATCACGCTGCAATATGTTCAAAATGCTGTCATGGGTACGGAGGCGATGCTCCAAGATGCTGATCAGTGGTTAGGTGAACACTCGACCGTAGGTATCCTCCCTTCATATCGCTTGCTCAATTCTGACATTCCGCTTTCCCATGCTAATGGCACCTCTGAGTCCGACGCCAAGCAGCTCAGCTCAGCTGGGGCACATATCTCCTCGACACCGATCACCGAGCTTCAGATGGCGCTGGGGACACCGGTCTGTTTCCGTCCTAACTAGCAAAAGATAAGCTCGTTGGGTATAGACTGTCATGCTAACAACTTCTCCGATATCCTTGGCCAGATGCGCCTTGGAGTGCTAGTGGCTCTACGAACATTCAACTAAGAATGTATCGATAAAGGGAAGAGCCCACTCAGGGTAAATGGTCAGGTCGACGGCTTTCGACATACAAGGAGCAAGAGCTGTCCTCATGGATAAGCAGATCGGAAGTTTGGCGGAGGGGAAGCTGGCGGACATCGTAATACTCGATGCCGAAAGCCCCGGTATAATATCCGCAGCGGAGCAAGATCCCGTGTCAGCTATAGTCATGCAGGCAAGTATACGGGATACCGTGCCAGTTATCATCAACGGGAAGGTCCGGAAGGCAGACGGTGAGTTTCTACCTGCTCGGATAGAGAAGGGAATATCGGGGTTGCAAAAGGTGGCGGTGGAATGGAAGGACAGATCCCATGAGTTGCTGAAGAATCGGAAGGAACTGCAGACGAAGATCGAGAAGCTAGATTGTGGAAAGGTAGGAAAGGCGATGATTCGAATCTTTCATATCGATGAGAAGGATCTCGTTGATGAGATCTGAGATCTGGGCGAAGGCACGAGTCTAGATTGGGAGACATTACCGGGATCCCGAACAACAGCTCAGCAGGAATATGTGAGACCGTGTAATGACAGCTATTTACTCTCGGAGCAACCTTTTACTTTGACAAGCTTCAGAGCGTTGAACTAGCATCGATGTGTGTCGAAAAAGTATTTTCACAACCGATGTTGATCATCACCAATCGTTGGTGCTCATTTCAATCATTCTCGAGACAACCATGTAGCTTATTCTCCATCTTGAATTGGAGCGGCGCCCTCTTATTCTGTTATTGTAAGAAGGAAAGATGTCTCAGACCCTTGCCAGCAGGAAGCTAAAGTACTTTTGCGAGGGATTCGGTGGATGGCCGACGGACTTCCGGCACACCTAAATCTTCAACGCTACATAGTAATGTCTCAGAGCCACCGCAGCGGGGAATACTAACATGTCAGAGGTGGATCCACGTACTCTACAAGCAACAATCTCGCTACTCCTAAATATGTTACTGCCCGAAGAAGGAGTTTCACGGACCATAGCGTGCGTTTTGTGGGGTCGCTCAACGTCGCAAGATAGTATATATAGGCCTAGGTACGGTCAAGAGGCTGTCGATCTGTCCAAGGGCTCCAACAAGCAGAGACAACAGTAAAGCGGTGATTGACGGTCCAAACGGAACCTGAGTCAACGATATGGAACTATCGGGCCCCAGAGCGAACTACTATGGGGAAATAGACGGCGGGACCTCCAGATATGCGTTTCTGACGTGGCCCTTGAAATAGCTTCACCGCCGTTACGCCGATCTAGCCCTCAACCTCAAAGGATCTCACCGTGGCAGGGTGAAGTCTAATGCGAAGAGTGACAGGATTGGGGTGGCACGCTTATAACTCCTTCGCAGTAAACCCTTCAATCTGAGCTCTGCCGTTGCTGCTCGGTTGCTTCGATCATAAGTAAAGGTAGGGCATCTCCTCCCAGCTAGGTCGTGCACGGAACGTATACTATACTATGCAGAATTGATAGACGGATCCAGTCTGGATAGATCACGCTCTGCCCGTCCAGGTTCTCCGAAACATCTGTGAACTGCATCCGGAGTTCGGAGGTGGCAACATCCCCGATGAATGTAGTGGTCTTCCAGTCTTGCCCTGCTGGGCCCCGCGGGGATTGACAGGACGACGACATGCATGAGCAGTCGCATACGCAATACAATGTCATGAGATGTGCCAACGTGGATTCTAAGGCCAGATGTTGGCCATTACAGCTCATACGCATGTCCTGTGGCAGCCATACTACCACAGCAGCCTGGCGTTGCTCTATTGGAACAATGTGGTTGACATATCGTTTTCCACATGGCACACGAGGATAATGCAAGAGGCCAGAACGTGGGATACAGAACATCCAATGAGTCAAGGTGTACGATTGATCTTGCGTTGACATTGGCTGTTGACGCAATATATGGAGTTTGCTATGCCCAGCTCACATAATCTGGACCTCTGAGCAAACCTGTGTCCTATCCCAGGGCAGTGGGCTCGGACCGGGCCGACCAAATGGGAGTTGCTGGCAAGGCCTCCGTACGCGCAGTTGTCCGTATTAAGCCGATGTCGCCGGTATGGGATATCTCCAATGTAGTTAGCTGCTCATCGAAGCTCTTCTCATGCACGGCACACCTAGGGAATCGAGCTCTAACGCTGCTGGCTTGACCGGTGTTAGCTCGGGATCTACATTGCCCTCGAGACTTGGTGAATCTCGTCACGAAGATGAGCTCGAATAGTAATTTCATCTCGGAAGCGTGGAGTTCAGTCCTGCAATCGGTAGCGATTATGAACTGTGCTTCGAGAATGTTCAAACTTGAGATGAAGCAATTTTACGTCTCTCCCGAGTTCTTCTCGAATGTTTGGGGAATGTGCGGTCGATACAGGAGCTTGACCCTGTCTGATATCCTTGCCGCCGCTGGTGCAAGATGATCACTGCCAAAGCTCCTCTGTGTTAAAGCTGGCACCAGTGCTCAGTCAACACATTGTGATTGTAGCGCAGGCCACGCCTCTGATCTATACAGCGCTTATTGTTTGTCTTAGCTCAGGTGGCTCGGGCTCGGAGTGGTACAAGCCTTACAAGATATTAAAGTCAGAAACACACAAGAGAACTCATTACGGGAGTTGAAGCGTGGCAAGGATTGACCATCAAATCGTGAGTGAGGAATCACCGGGCTTCAACCTGGAGACAAGCCTCAAATTGGCGACTGTCTTCCAGGAACTCATTTCGTGTTGTTAATGTTTGTCCAGGTCCTGCTGGGTATTGTACAGGTACAACCCACTAGCTTATCGTGACTTAGGCCCTAGGCTTTGAGCATTGTCATTTCCGTGGTGGGCTTTTGAGCAACATTATGAAGTGCTGCTTCTTTCAACCTCCAATTTAGGGTTGTAGTAGATGTGTTCGAAAGCCCAATTCTGGAGCTGGATTGCACATGCAGCGAGTCCCGGTCTTTCCTCACCGCTTCGAGCTTACCGCCAAAAGTGGTGATCCTGCACCAGTAAGTTCGTGGGTGTTTAGTGATCTGCTGCAAGTTTCCGGAGACGATCCAAGAGCTGCAGTTCCGACGTCAAAGTTTGAAGCACTTCTGCAGAACCACACTGGAAGAGAGTTAAGGGGGGCGCGCGATTAGGGAGCGGTGAAGCGCAGCCAGGGCTAGCACCAGTCCTCAAGAGGATTGCTTGACCTTGCGCGCGGCATCGTAAGGCTTTGTGCGCGTTATACACATTCTATCTCCCACGATTGAGTGGAAATGGAAGCTCGATCACAGCAACCTGATGGGTATCAGCGTGGGCCTAGCAGACAATCGAACCCACCAGAGATGACATATCGCACCGGCAGGATGTGGTTTTCAGGAACCTCCTCGCCAAGCACGGAGCATTGTTCGAAGATCCAGTCTAGGCGCGTACATGTACGTGATTCGGACCACTACACGATCAACCATTTCGGAACAGCTACTGACATGTCACAGCGTGCTACACTGGTGACTGAGAGCTTTCCATGTGATGGAGCAATGACTGAACCGGACTGGATATTGGAGCTCAACTCAACGCCTGACGGCTGGTGTCAGCAGACGGCAAGGCTGGCAAATCATGATCTCCAGGATCAGTCAGCCAATCATACGAGACATCGTTCAGGAGGACTTCGTGACGCTGAGACATACCAGAAGCGTCAGTTTATGCCGCAGGAAGATGTTATTAGGAATCTGGAGGTTGCGAGCACTAGATCCTGGGATTCTTCTCCCTCCACCGCCAGACAACCTTGGGCATGTGAAGATAATGTGGTTGATAGCTTCAGCATGGACCACAATATGCCGCTCTTGGCCAGGTATCCAGCGGAGTCGATATCAGATAAAACCCCTAGCACTGTGGACAGGAAATCTTCGTCTTTTTCATCGACCTTGGACATTCCACAGCCCGGATACTTCGATTTGACCTCAAATGCCGACTCAGTTCTCCATGACTGGTGGCCCCACTATAGCTTCTTCCACGAGACTGAGCCATCACTATGCAAGCTATTTGATCCAGCGGCAAAGCTTTCTCCTGAGATGTGGCCCTATGCCGCAAGCTGCTTTGAGGAGTCCGTCTGGTCTGACCAGTCAAATGCCGGGCAGGCTTTCTTTGTCCATCCTGGGTCCTTGGTGGAGCAACATGAAGACACGCTCCAAGATGACAGTAATTCAGCTGACTCTGTGGCTTCACCCGAACTTAATCAGGAGGGTCGTTCTTGCAATGCGACATCGGAATATGCGAAAGAGGGAATAACTGAGTTGTGGCAGCCTGAGGAATTCCCTTACCACAGAGGAGATCTTTTGACGGAATCTGTTCGGCGTCTACGAAATCCACTTCTTCCAGGGAGTTGGCAACCACCAGAAGTGACCAGAATTCGACCGACACCGTTTGGTTACCCAACGCCCACTATGACCGAAGATTTCCCCAGCAGCCGGAAACAGCATGTGCCTCCGAATATAGCACAGATGAACGGTCCAGCGTCAGAAACGCCCCTTCACTTGATGAGCATTTGCCCTAAGCGGATCCTTCCGCGCCCGAAGGAGGTATCCGGAAGTATACTTCCGTGTAGCACACAAAGCCAGAAGAACAGCGATTCTCGAATCCATCGGCGCAGTACCACGATGGAAAGCCCGCAACGCCAGGACTTCAGGGACGCATTCCTCGTCCAGTCCAAACTCGCGGGCATGTCATACAAGCAGATCAAAGAGAAAGGACAATTTAGCGAGGCCGAATCAACCCTGAGAGGACGTTTTCGAACACTGACGAAACACAAGGAGCACCGTGTGAGAAAACCTGAGTGGCATGAGGCAGACGTAAGCACCGCCAGCCATCTTGACTCTAAATTGTTGCAGCTTGACCAACCATCCATCAGATTCGTCTTCTTGACAAAGCTGTACACGCTGTCGCGAACAACCTGAAAACCCCCGGAGTTTTGCATCATCTTGGCAATTCTGAAGGAGATTGCGCCAGGGCGCCCAAGATCCCCTGGAAGCACGTGGCCGAGTATATCTGGAAGAACGGGGGCAGTTATCACTTCGGAAATGCTACCTGCAGGAAAAAGTGGGATGAGACTAATCGTCTACATATACACGAAGCGGTTGATGGAGACTAAGAGGATTGATTGTCAGCAGAGATGTTAGACCCAATGGCTGTTTAAGACTTCACTGTCTGTTGACAGCATTGCATATGATAAATGTACTGTACATACTTCACATACGAGTAGACATGCAGAGTCTTTCACACGGCGTACTTGGCAAGATTGTTGCGGAGACAAGCTCACTTCTGGTATCGGTAACTGGGGGTCGACGGCCCTTCGACGCCCAGTGGCAGTGTGAATGCTTGCATGAGGAGCGATATCCCGACCGTACCAGAAATCCTTCATCTTTAAACTTGTGTCATTGGGGTGGGTCATCGTCATTTATGGGCCGCAACGTTGGGCATCGTTGGGCGACCTTTCACCTCCGTGCTTTGACACAGCCCTCCCGAAGCGCTTGTGAAACGTCGGAACTCTCTAAGGCGCTACAGCTACATTCGCAGTCATAATGTCACTTGCAGAAAGTCTGCCAACGCTGGTGAAGCAAAAGTATAATACTGCCAAAGCTGCCGAGAGCCTCATTTTCTCGTCTACAGACCTAACCTTGATTCGAGTTGCTGGCCTTCCGGTGCGTAAGTAGTGAAGTAGACCGTGTTGAAGCCACCACCGGGCACTCAAGCTGATTACTGGGCTGCACAGTTCCAGCTTCGATACTGCCCGGCTCTTTCCAAGAAGCCGGTTAAAGATGATCCTCCGAGCGAGAGATGTCCACCCTCGAAGAAACCGGATCCCTTCGCGGAGCCTCCATCAGACCTTCTAATTGCGCAAATACCGAAGGAAGAGTCCAGCCATATATTGGTGCTCAACAAATATCCGGTCATATCGCAACACTTCATACTCGCCACCAAAGCGTTCAAAAAGCAGACGGATCTTCTGGAAACATGCGATCTTACAACCACCTTCGATTGCCTCAAAGCCTGGGAATCTTATACGGATCAATCAAGCGCTCCTAAGAAGCTCTTCGCTTTTTTCAACTCTGGATTACATAGCGGAGCAAGTCAGCCCCATAGGCATATTCAATTTCTCCCAGTGGAAAAGATGGAAGACGATCAAGCTGCTGCAGGTTGGAAGGTGCTATCAGACAGTGTATTAAGGGGAACTCCAGTTTCTTATGGTGAGTGAAATCCATCATATTCGTAGAAGTAGCACATTCGTCATCTTTGCGGGCCACGACTCGGCCATCCCATAAGTTCGCACTTAGCCGCGGTGCCGGCGTACCTGCGCCGAGTGCTTGCATTATCAGAGAATTGCTTACATGGTCTCGACACCTTAGAGCCTTTCAGTCTTCACAGTCTTCCACAGCTGCCTTTTGTGCACTTCGCTGTGGCGTTACCATCAGATCCATCCCCGGACGATCTCTATCAGCGATACAGATATCTCTACGAGAGCGCGCGGGGAGCCTGTCGGGTATACGCAGAAGGGCACCCCGATGAAAACCTCATACTCGATTCTAATGATGATTTTTCGGCTGTCATCAGCTACAACCTAGCCATGACTACATCTTCCATGGTCATCTGCCCTCGGAGGAGCGAGGGGGCGGTGTTGGGGGCTGATAGGCACAATGGAGGAAAGTCACCGGGCCCCATTGCATTGAATGGTACGATTCTGGCGGGGACTCTGATGGTTAAGACAGAAGAAGAATGGTGTGAGCTGCGTAGGGATGAGTCGAATTTGTACAATCTACTGCAGACGGTTGGTATACCTACAGAGCATAGCCATAGCAATGCAACAGGCAGACTGTAAAAGCCATTGAAACCGAATTAATGATTTGCGTCAAGCCTTGCAGCGAAGCTGTCTTGACGTAGCAGTCGAGCGGAATTCGCTCGCGGCGGGGCCGAGGTCAATCATCTGCCAGGTCGATCTTTCCCATTATTTATGATCGACGCCTAACGACATGCTATCATCCCGCTGTTGAGATTCCCAAGGTACATGTAGCTTTCGTAGGTTCCAGCCTTGGAGTTGCTGCAGGTTATGTCTCCGGTCTCATTGCCGGCCGTTGTGACACCAGCACTGCTCTCTTCGATTCGAGGGCACCCCCAACTGCCACTACACTCATGGTATTTCATCGCAGGTGTGACCTTATCGGTCCTCAACCGACCAGATGAGATACCCAAGGTCTTCCAATATGCTCTTGAAAAAGGTGTGGGGCACATCGATACAAAGCCACAGCATGAGGAGCAATTGCAAATTGCCAGAAAGATGCGAGAAGCTCTGGTCAAGGCCGCGCCAATCGGAGGATTACCCAAAGTATGTCAGATGCTACTTGTCCCGCAGTCGGGGTCGACAGCGAGATTGATCCGTTCACAGGCAATCAACGCCCTCTTCGCGCTCAAAGGCGTAACCCCGCCTTCACTACTCGATGAGCCTCTAGGCTACTCGCCAACAGCAAGGCCCGTCGAGGTCTACGATATGCCATCTTCACAGATCCTACATCGGGGTCAGACATTCTTCGACAAGATCTATGGCAAGGTTTCAAAACGAGTCATGGGTCAGATGGATAGATCAGGTACAGAGGATCTCGGAATCACAGCACGATTGATGTACGGGTATATATTGAGCAACGCGAGTGTACTGACGGCGGCTGAAACCAGCTTCGTGCTCCTGGCAGGACTGATACCACAAGATGTGAGAACCACGGCAGAGATCCCGAGCCATGAGCACAAGTTGACTGCTGTTGTAGGTTAATCCACAACTGAAAGGTCACCTGAAGGGCGCAACGAACAACGGTGCTACCCTTGAGGAAGTCAGGGCTGTCCGAGAGGTCGTCATCAGGATATGTGAAGCTTCTGGGATGAGGAAGCTCGGTGAGAACGTACCAGGCGGTTGGGGTTGGAGATTAGAGGTTGCCAAGATCTGAAGGAATGGATCTTCATTCTCGACGCGTCGGCACAGAAAGGACGATTTAAGAATCTAGACGTGAGTCATACGTGCCGGTACATCCCGATGCCCCGTCGTCATTATAAATCAGTGGACTTTATCACTATTGCCTGGATGAAGGGTCCTGTTGCTGGAAGGAAAGATTGCTGCTTCCGGGGTGACTGCCCACGGCTCCCAGCAGCTTGCGCTGTCTTTGGTGGAGCCACCAACAATGCGCGGTGTTTGGTACGGGGATTGTGGAATACATCCTAGTACCGTAGAATATGCGACGCGGTTACACCGATGTCATGGTACATCTGACCGCTCCACAATGCACTAAGCCCTACAACCATCTCACAAAAAGTGCGCAGCTTGTCAGATACTTGTACCAGCTCGATCTTAGACCCTGTGCGTATCCACAGTGGAATGAGTGGTGAGGCCGACTCCAGAATACATGTTAGCAATAGCGGCCCATGATTCTAGCATGTGATGGCAAATCATCGGTGGGCAAAGGCACGCCGCTGACAGGGTCTTTGCTTCTACCCTGGTGAGGATGGACCAGAAGCAGCACCCTTTGGCCGATAAGAGCCCTTGCAACCTATGCTCGCAAGCCGTCGACGAAATCGCCGGTGTTCACTCATCTCTGTAAAGTCGGTAGCCTTCTATCCACACATGTAAGAAGAAGCCCCTCACAGGGCTTGGTCCGCATGTTCTCGGATCTGCTTGGCACGCTCGGGGCTGCGTTCTTGAGGAGACACCTGCGGGCTTGGCCCATTGGATGGTTACCGGTCGGTGGCGCGCTGTCGTGGCTCGCTAGAAGCCAGACGTGTTCGTCGTGGCTGTTGCAGAAACGGCTGGAGGCGTGAGATGTTCCAGTAGGCTACTTGATCGTTCTGCACCTTTCAATGGTACTTGTACAAGTACTTTTGATACCTTGCATAGTCCTTTGTACTTTACCGGTACCTTGGCAGCTAAACTGTGCGGGGTCATGGAATCGATCTTCTTCGCCGTGGGAAAGCTTAGTCAACCAATCATTACTTGTTGTTAGCAATCCAGTAAGGTGGAGGTATAAGTAAGGTACTTAATATTATCCGGACTGGCGTCATCGCAACGGGCTGGACATCTTGCCTCGAAGTATCAACATTTGGCGAAGCTCGTTGTCACCGTGAAGTTGCTCGCCAATGGTACCTACATGTACTTTATCGTACACAAAGTACGTCAAGGCAATAATTGGCGGTGAACTCTTTCGGCAACTCCGAAGCCGAACATCACGTTGCGATCGAGACGACGCCATAGGGCTGACGCTAAGTTAGACGAGATGCTTTCTTTATCTTACATGTACCTTACCGTCATCGGATGTTCAGTCGGATGATTTCAAGAGGGTTTGCGTCACTCTTCGCGGACAGGTACCAAAGTCCTTCGATTTTGTAATCCAATCTTTAGTCCGGGTCGTGCTATTCATTAGCATCTTTGAGATAGCCAATGTGGCTCCGTCCAGTCATCGCACTACCTTATGCAGACTACTCTCTTCTTCAACTTTGAACGTGCAGGTCAGCTTCGATCCGTACTACAGTACTTGTAATTCCAAGTCAGCCCTATGGAATGCCACGTGGGAGCCGATCCAGGCCGAGCAGTCGGGTTTACACAGGCAGAGAATCGATCCGTTTCATACGCGAGAGATAGGGGCCAGCGGCATGGGCGGGGGACGGAATCTTCATCACCGTTGCAGATTGGAGTAGGATTGCGGGCCGTGGGGGCACATGATCGGTAGGGCAGAAGTGGAGCCCCATTGGACCATCCGCAGATGCATGGGGCGGGATCGTCATCTCAGGAATATTACATTACACAGGCCATGAAGGAAGGAATGAAGTATCGTGGTTCATAGTCACGTTAGGTGGGGGGCGCCTAACCGATCCACATGGCCAATTGGATTCCAGCAAGAGGCTTATGAGGGGTTCCGTCAACGACGGCTCGTATGCGGAGATGGAAGACGGCTTCGGCGACAGCGATAGCGATATTCAAGACTTTCATTTGACTGCGTGAAGATGGACGTCATAACCATCTCGAGAACTCGAACATTTTGAATGATCTGCATAAAGTCGGTGACGATGCCACCACAACGCTAGAACACTTCAGAGAGAGCAGCAGGAGGCTTAACTGAAGAAAAGTAAAAGAAGCGGTGTACATGTGACCGGGGTTTACCGTGCCTGGACTAGTTCTCAACGGCCTGACTGGATTGAGTAATCACCCACGAATAGCAACGCATGCGCAGCCTCGATCTATTCCTCTTCGAATCACCTCGCTCCAACGAACGAATCAAGGCACCGGTGTGCTGGGTGGGTTCCAAAATAGTGTCCTGCATGCAGATGACGGGGTTAGCGAGCGTCCTAAGCTTCACCGATGGATCCGGACCGCCTAAATTGGCTCAGCCCTGTGATTTGTATGCAAAGCGCGCAATGCAACCTGCAGATCCAACTAGACTGGTACCTCCACTCGACTCATTGGATGACACAGATCCCAGCATGCCGCCGAGCACTTCGCTTCATGCCCGAGTCTCCAAGAGGGAAAACGAGACGAGGGGAATACAAGTACGAGTAACTAGGTACCTTACTACGGTACCTTAGTGTTCGTGCAGCAAGGCGGCCTGACACACCGACTCACCTCACTAATATCGTACATACGTGTAGGCTTATCTTACCGTACAAATATATCTGTGTTGGTGCTGTGGGAAGCGGGCACGAGGCGCGATGTGGGAAAGATCGTCGGTCTCTCCGGAACCAAGGGCTGTCCCGAATCCCAATTTTGGGGGCCTTGTACCGTACCGCATAAGGCCAATCTGCGGACCAGGTACAAGGGGTGTGATATTCGTACGTTGCTGCGCATGCTACACATGTTCTGTGTTTGAGCTCTTGGGGGCCATTCGTGATACATTAACATCTCTTCGCCCCCAACAACCCATCTCATCGTACTGAAATCTCTGCCTCACTCCTTACTTATTTCTATTTCGATTTCAAACAAGAAGCACAAAAAGCCCCGACATCTCATCCTCGCGATTGCTTCCCAACACTGCCCTGTGGTACTTCTATCTCGGGTACCAGATCGTCGCTGGGCTTCCTCGCTATTACATGCGAACTTCCTGCTTTCCTGCATCCTTTCTCATAAGGCTGTCCTAAGCACTCGAAAGCTTCGCCGCCGCGCCTGTATGTCCTCCTGTACCGGCTGGACTACCAAATACAACTGACAGGTAATGACCGCCCTGTTTCCGTTTAACCTGAGAACGTCAATGAAACCCATTCAGCCGGGGTGTCCCTTGAGTGAAGTAAACAAATGGCTGACTGGGTTCAAAGGGTGAGAATAGCCTTCCGCCTCCTGGAGGAGTGGTCCATTACCTTCACCGCCTCATTTCGAAGATCGTCGAGTATGATTTCATACGACAGCATCGACGATTTCGTGTTATACCCAGGTCACGAAGCGTATACCGATATGCCTGCCCAGCAACAGGCTATCCATGAAGACGTCTACAACAGTCAACAGTATACCTTGGATGATCAACTTGTTGACATGGCTATGACCACTTATGAGTCCTTTACTTCCGTCGCCGCGCTTTCCTCCACACCTGCAACCTTCTATGACGCACCTCAATTCGTTGTCGACGCCCCTCAAGACAGCCTCAAGCTCGGCCCCTATCGATACACCCCTCCTGGATCTCCGTCGAACTCAGCTTCACATTCCTTTGACCATCCTCCATCAACAATGTCCTCTGCCTCGGGTGCGTCGGTACACAGCGCAAATTCATCCGCCGTGGGCTCGCCATACTCGAGGTCCACTCACATCGTTCCCAGCCGAGAACCTTGGATAGAGTCTAGGCACGGTCTAGGCATTGGTCCCGGCATCGTCTCTCACGATAGCTTCTGCCAAGGCGACTATGTGTCCGCCAGTCTGGAACACGAAGTCATGTTTGCCCAGGAAAAACTCCCAAGCGACTTTGTTGGTAAGTGTGCAGAGGTTTCTTCGTCTTACGGTCCAGTGCGGTCGGCTTCTTTGCCATCGTTAATTTCAAATACTTGTCGTCATGCTTGTACTCCTGCATTGGCTGTCAACACTTCTATTGGCGGATCCGGTATGACCATCGATACAATACTGCACGAGGTCAACAGAGAAGCGGGCACTCCAGACATGGAGCCATCCCCGGATTCCACGCGTTCTACCAGTACCTCACCGTTCGTTTCACGGAACCGACACCCGACGAAGTCATCTCCCAAGAACGCCGAGGTGTTCAGGTCACCTTCAACTCCAGCGTCAGCCACGCCCTCATTCGTCTCACGTGCGTGCTCATCGGCCCTGGCGCCGAGGACCCAATCCCGGGGACAGTCCTCCGTCGATGCTGGAGTGAAGAAGTCAAAGTCGAGCCCCCGGTCTTCGCATGGGCGCTTTCTGTATGGTAGACCTACGCCGCCGCCCAGTTCGCCAATCCTGGCCTATGCTGGTCAATTTCAGACACCTTTCTTTTCTCAGAGCAGTGGCAATTTCGTTGCCCCGCTCGAATCATCTTGTTGGTTTTCCTATACCACGCCTCTCTGCATTTCTCGTACCTGAACAATCTTCGTTCATATGCTTTCAATCTCTACCATCTCAATTATTCGACTCCATCAAGTCTTGCGCTGACAGTTTCCCTACGACAGATCCGTCCCTAATCCAGCCGTTCCAAACACCAATCACGCATAATACAACAACCGCGCCCTACCCTGGTGTCATACATGCATTCCATACGCCACCTCAGATGTTTCAACCTCCTTCTCCAGCACCATCGAATTCCTCGGTTCTCAGCCAAACCCGATCCGTTTCCGCGAATCCCAAAGGCCGCAGCCAGTCGCCCTATCCTTATACAACGCCATTTCAGCCATACCCATTACCCTCGACTTCTCGAAGGCCTTCAATCTCTTCGAATCATTCGCGATATTCCCTAAACAGCCAGAGGTCCGGTAGTTTCGAGCTGGATGACGAGAACAACGAGAAAGGGCGCTGCCCGAATCCTGATTGTGGAAGAGTCTTCAAGGACCTCAAGGCGCACATGCTGACGCACCAATCGGAACGTCCAGAAAAGTGCCCTATCGTAACCTGTGATTATCACCATAAAGGCTTCGCTCGAAAATATGACAAAAATCGACATACTCTCACCCATTACAAAGGCACTATGGTCTGTGGCTTCTGCCCCGGTTCAGGCTCGGCTGCCGAGAAGAGCTTTAACCGCGCCGATGTCTTCAAGCGGCATTTGACATCCGTCCACGGTGTTGAGCAGACCGCTCCAAACAGCCGGAAAAGGTTTCCAAGCGCTGGCTCATCGAAAAAGATCACGAGCTATCCTCCTGATGCCACCGGCAAGTGCTCGACATGCTCGGCCACCTTCAACAACGCTCAGGACTTCTACGAGCATCTCGATGATTGCGTCCTTCGCATCGTGCAACAGGAAGAGCCCAGTGAAGCCATCAACGAGCGGAGGTTGGCAGAGGTGGCAAACGACCAAGCTGTACAAGAGACGATGAACCGGCACATGCTCCCTAATAACGTCGGATATGGCGCACAAAATCGGAACTCTCTTCACGAAGAGGATGAAGAAGAGGAAGATGAGGACAACAACGATGATTACAACGATGACACCCTTGTCGGTAAAACTGGTGCTCGCACTCGCTCCGGCAAGGGTGCCATCAAATCGAAGAAGAGAAACTCGAGTTGACAATCAACACATCCCCGAGGTGTCGCTCCGCACGCCGGGGGTGGTAATTCCATCACTAAGCCTAACCGCACTGCGTCCGGTGTGAGAGGTCGTGGTCTCACCTTCTCCAAGGCCGGAGTCCCTCTGGTCGGCAAAGGTCGTAAGAAGAGGATGCACTATCCCTTGTCCTGGGGATGTTCGGCGGAAAAGATGAAGATGAAGAAACGGGTCTTGTGTGTTTACGACGGACCAAGGCGGCTTTGGAAGGACGACATGATGCTTGATAATGAGTTTGAAGTCCGCATGAAGTTGGGCGACGGCAAGTCATACGTCACCGACTTGGATGTCGAGACGCTCAAGAGGGCGCAGGCATTGCACGGGGCCACTGAGGAGGAGAAAGGCCCGTGGCTCCAGGACGATATGCAAGAAGTTGACATCCAAGAATTGATGGCGTGATGACTGGTCCTCAACCATGTATTTTTATCTGTCTGCTTTCAGCGCAAAGCGAATTCGATTTTCAGCGAGTCACGGTTTATTTGGTCATATTGGTGAACACCTTCGCGACGTCCTCACGGCCGTGGAGAAGGATATGAAGGATATGAGAACATTCTGTACGCATTCTGGGTGCTGTATTTCTGCCATCGGAGGTTTGGCTTGATTTACGGCCAAATGGGTAATGGTAATGACTTCTAGGCTGTAAACAGTTGTGCGAGACGCAAGCAGTTAGTGCGCCTTTGCCATTTCGTTTTCTAGGTCGTGAAGCAAATCTGTTGATGATTCAGTCACTGAAGTAAGATGAATTCTTCAACTCGAAAGACAGACAGAAAATCCTAACGTTCGGCGGCACAAGCTGGTCGCTTGTCACCCCGTAATTGTTCACTGCAGCATAAGTGCAATTCTGACGACCAAAGAGATCAACTCGTTATTCCTTACTCCATTGCAGTCTCTGCATGATGGCAAACCAACAGGAGCTTCATGCCTTTTTCATAGAGGCTAGTGCAGCTGGACGACCTGTAGTCAAGGGTGAGTATTCAGTAGGCTTGTCAAGCTGTCATACGCACTAAAACATGAACAGATCCACCAAAGTTCGACTTGGACGCGTACATTGCCAACTACAAAGGTGAGACCGTTCATTCTCACATGATCGAGCTGGAGCTCTCGCATAGGGACTTCTCCCTAAACTATGAACATAGGGAAAACTCGACTCGATCGCCTCTTACTCATTGGCAGTTCCTCGACCTACCTCTACCTCGAAGCCCTCAAAGCTGCCATCGCCGAGGCGAAGCAAGGCAAAGACGTCGGACGATATGCGTCAGCTGTGGAGGTCCTCCGTCAGATTGCTCCAGAAGACCCTGACGCAACAGCCGATCTTGCATGGATAGATAAGACGACGAAGCAGGTGAAGATGGAGACGGACCGCCTGGAGCAAGAGCTGAAGGGCTACAAGAACAACCTGATCAAAGAGAGCATACGGGTAAATTCCGTCTTCCAATAATCCAGCAGCTCATGACGAGAATGCTGACTTCCAAAGATGGGAAACGAAGACCTAGGCACTCATTATCATCAGATCGGTGACCTCAGCTCCGCGATGAAAGCTTATGGCCGTATGCGTGATTACTGTACGACACCTGCCCATATCGCGTCAATGTCATTCAAGATCATCCACGTCTCCATCGAGCAAGGCAATTGGATGGCTGTCCAGTCAAACGCCCTCAAGATCCGCAACCTCAACCAGAGAGAAGATGATCAGAAAAAGGCTCAGCCCAGATTGGCTGCAGCAATGGGGTTGGCGCAGCTGGCGAGCGGGAATTTCAAAGATGCGGCAAATAGCTTCCTAGGTACAGACCCGAGACTGCTGACGGAGGAGTACAACGAAGTCATCACGGCCAACGATGTCGCCGTCTACGGTGGTCTCTGCGCCATAGCTTCCATGGACCGAAACGAATTACAAAGCCTAGTCCTCGACAACTCTACCTTCCGCAACTTTCTCGAACTCGAACCTCACATCCGCCGCGCCATATCTTTCTTCTGTAGCTCAAAGTACGGCCAGTGTTTAGAAATACTCGAGGCTTACAAAACCGATTATCTACTCGACCTCCACCTGCAACGCCACGTCCCCGCACTGTACTATGCCGTGCGAAGCAAGAGCATGGTGCAGTACTTCATCCCGTTCAGCTGCGTGACGCTCGACGCGATGGCCTCGGCCTTTGGCATGACCGAGCACTCCATCGAAGACGAACTCGTCGACATGATCGAGCGTGGAAACCTGGAGGCGAGGATAGACACGCAGAACAAAGTGCTAACGGCAAAACAAACAAACGCCCGATCCGCTGTCCATAGAGATGCGCTGGATATGGCGAAGAAGTACGAGAAGACGGCGCACGTAAGGCTGTTGAGGATGAATATCATCAACGCCGGGTTAGAGGTCAAGGCGCCCAGAAACCAGGGTCGGGACCAAGGGTCGGGTTATTCGGATGTAACTTTGGGCCAGAGCGGTGGAATGGGTATGCCGTTGGGAAAGGGCGGGTTGAGATCCGGTAACCTGAGGTTCTGAAAGCAGACAGGTGCAGGCGCAGCAGTGTTTTTACAATAGGTTGCATAGCGTTGGCGTTCACAAGGGTTGCCGTCCTACGTCGATCCACCATCAGGCGAGATATTATGAGATCAACGAAAATAGGACATGCGCTTCTGCGTTGTCATGAGGACCCATGTGTTATTTAGTTCGACAACGAAACAGTAGTAATGACTGAAACATCCCCGTATGAACTAAATCATCCATATATGATTGCTCTCCCCGCATCTCCAACCACCATGTCTCTACCCCACTACATGTCCGATAGCAACACTCATCCCTCTATCATGCGTTGCGGCGCAGTGAGACTAGACGCCACATCAAGCCCACCAACCGTCGAACATGGCACAGTACCTCTCTAAAGAAGTCGAGACATTCAACTTAGCCTCTGTCAAAACCTCAGGCAGTGGTCCGATGAGCAGTTGGCCCCACAACCCTTGAAAGAGGTTGAATGCCAGGAGCGAAGAACGTCTGTGTGGAGGTGGGATCTGTAGCCCAACTGTGCGCACGAGAGACATGGGGATGGTCGGTAAGGTGTGTAGTGCAGGCTACCATCATTAGCGAAGTCCTCGATGGAAGTACGTTTCCCATCGAACGGGCATCGTCGCGCGGTGGATTTTCCCGGTTCGGGGTTGGCGAGATCGGATATCTGCGAATAGGGTAAGTATTGCAATGGCCATGCGGGAGGCATACCTCAGATGGGTGGACGGAATCAGCTTACATCAGCGCCGAGCTCGAATGGAGTCCGTTGGGTGCAATGGAGCTTATCTTATAGCCTCAGAGTACTCTCCCAGCTGAGCTGTAAGTCAAGAACGGTGATGATGCTTTTCCCGCTGAGTATTGCAGATGTAATTTGGCCCGGTCAGAGACAATGTAGTCGTGGCGACTGAGCAAGAGCTCGACGATCCGTGGAACAGTACTCCACCGATCATAAGCAAGGCTTGTCGGTCCCATGATTTAGGGTCACCTCCAGCGGAATCGTTGTCGAAACCTAGGGGACCCGGGGCTTCTCTACAAGGGCGACAAACGCAGAGAACAGGCGCAATTGCGATCGGAGACAGTTGTTGCTGTACTCTACTACACGGGCAGGACAGGACCCGCCGGGTTGAAGGTCGCATTTGTGCCGCGGCCTAATCGACGCGGTCAAAAGCCATTCTGTGTCATCTCGGGTGGCATGGCTGTCCTGCGTCGTGGAAGGTTCGCACAAGGAGCTCTTTCGAAAGGTCAAGTGTCTCTGTTTCCTTCACTTCGCTCTTATGTATTGTTCCATCCATCTTCTCCATGTGCTCCTTCGCTTCAGAGTTGACCTTATGGGCCTCATCGAGTAACAGCTCCCGAGCTCTCTCAACGAAATGTAGAAGCTAGTCAATAACCTGCCTGTAACTTTACTGATAGAGCCTGAAGATGCTGAGAGAGATGGAGAAGCATACGGCTTGCAGGGCAGCTGGAGCAGATTTGAATCACTTCCAGGTGGTCAGGTTTTCCGTTCGAAGTCCTCCTTGACTCATTTACTATCTCTTCTATCAAAGCT